>OBKW01000029.1_pt1 | contig 106243 bp, 77 predicted proteins | sample 1519791 | NCBI WGS metagenome assembly OBKW01 (sample SAMN02044682, study PRJEB22538) | human gut metagenome
ATGGAGCAGACGCTTTCTTTTCCATACATTCCATTGCTGACACTGCATGGAAAAACGGCCAGTCGCAGCTGCAAGCCATCCATACCATCCTGTCGTTATAGGATGGTAGGAGGTGCGTGCCTACACTATTGCTGAATAGTTACGCCTTATCACTATAGTAGTTAATTTTCCTGAATCCCGCTTGAATGTAGGCGTTTTTTCCTACTTTTGCAAAAGTAATAAATTGAACTATAAACAACAAAGAACAAACATGAATATGAAAAAGACCGTATTGGCATTGGTACTTTTGTGCCAAGTGATGATGGCTTGCGGACAGCAGAAAGCCAAACAAACCGCTCCGCAGGGTGGCGACGACTTCGCGACGAAGATGGAGAACACGATCGCACAGTACAATGCATTGGAGTCCGAGGCAGAACAGTTGCTCAAAGGTGAGGAAAACGACGAGACCTTTGATCGGCTTGTCGCCCTTGGCCAGATCGCCGACTCCCTGTCAAAGGTACAGATCGACCTGCTGCTCAACATGCCAGAGGAAACACGCCAGTCGAAGACTCCGGCCAAGTATATACAGAAGCTCATGTATAACCTGGACTACGACCAGATGAAGAAGCTTTGCGACCCCTCGACGGGCTACTACAACGAGCCAGAGATGGAGCAGCCCAAGAAGTTGCTCGCCGGTCTGGAGAGAAGGCGCCCAGGACAGATGTTTCACGAACTGACGATGAAAGACCTCAACGGCAAAGATGTGAAACTTAGCGATTATGTGGGCAAAGGAAAATATGTCCTTGTAGATTTCTGGGCTAGCTGGTGCGGTCCTTGCCGCCAAGAGATGCCCCACGTCGTGGCAGCCTACAAGCAGTATAAGGACAAAGGGCTGGAAATCGTTGGCGTATCCTTCGACAACAGGCAGGATGCATGGGCAGGAGCCGTGAAGAGCCTGGGCATGGAGTGGCCGCAGATGTCTGACCTGAAAGGCTGGCAGTGCGCTGCCTCCGAAGTCTATGGCGTGCGTTCTATCCCCTCCAACGTCCTTTTGGATCGCGAGGGCAAGATTGTTGCTGTCGATCTGCGTGGCGAGAATCTGCTGCAAGTGATTGGCGAACATCTGAAATAGAGATTAAAAACAAGCTGACATCGACACACGCAACTATCTTACATAGATAAAACCATAAACGGGATGACGCCAAAAGGTCGCCATCCCGTTTATGGTTTTATCTACACACCCATCAATCAGTTTTTCTTGGAAGAGCAAGCAATGAAGACTACCTCTCCATTCCTTGTGAGATGATGATGGGGAAATCCTAAGTCAGGAATTTCAAACAGCGTAATTTATTCCTCCGTGGCAGCTTCCTCTGCCGTCTCGCCCTCAGCCTCCTCGGTCTCAGGCTCAAAATCGGTGATGCCAGCCTTGACAAGGATGTCATACCACTGCAGGAGCTTCTTGATGTCGCTATTGTGCACACGATCGCGATCGAAGTTGGGCAACACTTCGCCAAAGTATGCCTGGAGTTCATTAGCCGAAGCCTTACGCCAGTTGAGCGAGCAAGGCTTTCCCTCCTCCTTGTCACGAACACTCGCAAGCACCGTACCCAGGGGAATGTCCTCCTCGTCGGTGTACATAGCAATGTCGGAGAGGCTGGTCACGCAGTCAGTGGCAAAAGCCGGACGACGCGTATGCGTCTCATCGAGCGTCTCCACAATGAGACTGTTGTTGCCACGGCTGACGAGCTTGTAAAGGCCTGGACGGCCTGCAATGGAAAGAATGGTCTGTTTCATTTCTTCTCTATAATCTTGTTTTAAATCTTGTTGTTTCGTTACTTCGTTCATGTTTCGTGAGTTGACTGGCCAAGAGCCTCCAACAGACTGTCGATCTGTGGCGAGAGCGGAATGATCCCGTCGTTCACAATCTCGAAATCACTTTTTGCACACACCACGTCCTGTGGCAGTTGCCGTGAAATCCACGCCATGGCCGTCTCCCTGTCGATACCGTCGCGAGTCATCACTCGTTCCAAACGGGTTTCAATAGGCGCAGTGACACTGACGACAAAGTCGGGATGGATACGCTCGTCGAAGCCGCTATCAAAGAGGATAGCCGATTCGAGCCATTGTGCTCCCGATCGCAGAAAGTCTTCGGCAACAGCAGGGTGGACGATATCATCGATGGCCCTCCCATGATCACGACTTTGGAGCAGATACTGCCTCAGTAGAGGTTTCTGAAGTTGCCCACCAGGAAAGAGATCTACACCAACGAGCGACGAGAGTTGCTCCTGCAAGGTCCGAGAAGTACGCATAAGACGCTTAGCAGCTGCATCGCAGTCATAGACCCTTATGCCCCGTTCTCCCAGCAAGCGGCAGACATAAGACTTACCGCCTCCTATTCCTCCTGTGATGGCAACTATCATACTTTCGCTATCTTTGCTCCACGAGATAATCCACCCACTCCGTGGCAGGTTTTGCCGAACGCACGCCAGCAGGAAGCGCATGGAGCGCAATATGACACTTGTCTCCCCCGCGCTTCAGCACCTCATTGTAATCGACCACCAAGCGGAATCCCGCCGGCGACAAGTCCTTACCATCAGATGTCTTCGGCATCCTTCGCAGGATACTCGTCCCCACGATGAAGCGTACCTCCACACTGCCAGGGAAAGTGCGAAGCACCTTGTCATCGGGCAGGTTGATACAATCGATAGGCACCAGCACACTCTCCTCAATGAGAACGTCAGCAACAAACTCGGCACGCACCTTATCGGGGATCAATTTCGCTCCTGTGATGCGGCGCAGCCCTATGTTGACGACCTTGCGATCCGTGAAGTTCTCTATGTCAATCCTTTGAGTATAGACAGCATGGATACTGTCGAGCAAGGACTTAGAGGCATAAACAGTCACACTGTCTGGGTAGAAACGAGTGCCAGCGAGGTAGTAGTTCTTCCTTGGCCGTACAGTACCAGAAAGTCTTACAGGCACCTTCTTGCAGAGGCCATAGTTGTAGAAGAACCTGACGCGGTCGTTCTTGATGGAAAGAATCTTCGAACTCTTGGAGAGCTGCTGGTAGATCTGCTTCTGAATGTCTGCCGCCGAGATGGATCCCGATCCCTTGCCGTCGGAGTAGGCAGAGAAATCAAAGAACAATGGGCGGAAGGGCGCATCGGCCAGATAAGCCGCTATCATATAACCCTTGTCGCGCACGGTGAAGCGGACCACACTGTCAGGCTCGTCGGTAATCACGACCTTGCGCGGTACGCCAGCCAGCCGAAGCGGTATGGTCATTTCCTTCTCATAGGTCTCGTTGAGGGTCATAATGAGCCAAAAGACACTACTGAGTATAAGGAAGAACAAAAAAATCAGAAACTGCTTGTTGAGTATTCTCAACAAGAGGTTTCTGACCTTTTCGAGGGCACGCCACATATTCTCCATACCGAGACGTCCTTTGTAGTCTGTGTTGAGCGTTCCGATTCTCTTCTCCCGGACTTATTTCTTCTGTCCGTCCGGGGTGTCCTCCACAGCGCGGAACACATAGTGCTTATCAACAGTGATAACCACGCCGCGAGCGATCTCCACATCCACCTTTTTGGTGTCCGTATCAATGTGCTTCACTGTGCCGTAGATACCACCACCCGTGACGACGGAGGCGCCATTCTGAAGCGAGTTCTGAAACTCGCGGATTTGCTTTTGTTTCTTCTGTTGAGGACGAATCATGAAGAGCCACATGATGGCAAAGACCGCCACCATCATCAGAATCATGGGCAACGGACTTCCTTGCCCAGCCTGACCTTGTGCGGCCAGCAGAATGGATGTTGTCATTTTCGTATTATTTGTTATTGATGATTATTCTTGACTTGCCAACGGGGGCCGCCTATATGCCATGGCACCCACCATTGCTCACTCCCTATTATATATATAAGGAGAAACCCCTTGGCTTAGCGACGGGGCTGCATCGGCTTGAGAAGTCTGCCCGTATCAACCAAGTGGCGTGCAATGGCATCGAGCATGCCGTTGATATAGCCACCACTCTTCGGAGTGGAATAGAGTTTGGCCAAATCAACGTATTCGTTGATGGTGACGCTAATGGGGATGTTGGGGAAGGTCAGCATCTCTGCGATGGCGATCTGCATGAGCACGACGTCCATATAGGCCAAACGTGAAAAATTCCAGTTGCGGCTCGTCTCACTCATATAGCGCTGGTAGGTGTCGGCATTGAGAATGGTGCTGCGGAAGAGCTTCAGCGCATACTCGCGATCCTCTGTGTCGTCATATTCAGGCAGCAACTCTTGGTCAGCCTTGTTGGCCGGATCGAATCTTTTGATGGTCTTGAGGACGAAGGTATCGACGATCTCCTTGTCATCGTTCCAGTAGAGACTCTTCTCCTCCAGAATGGCGTCGAGATCCTCATTGCCCTGTATCAGCGTGCGGTAGATACGACGCCAGAGCTCGCGGTCGGTCTCATAATCCTCCGCATCACTCATCATATACTCCTGATAGAGGGGACTCCGCTCTATTTGGTCACAAAGTTTACGTACCGCCTCGACGTCGTTCTCCCAGCTCATCTTTTTATCCTCCATAAAGAGGTTGAGCTGCTTATTCTCCTCCAGCTGTGTGGCAAACTTATTGAACGCAAAACGCTGAGACGGGGTCTCCGTCCCCTCTCTTTCCGCGCGACGCGTAGCAATATCCACACGACGCCGCTCCTCCTGCGTGATGGCCACAATCAACCCAAGAAGGTAATTGTATAGGTCATAAGCCTTGGAGAGACTGAACAAGAGTTCTTTCTCGGCCGTATCCATGTTGTGATGGCCGTTCTGATAGTAGGCATAGGTTAACTGGACTATCTTGACTCGTATTAGCTTTCTGTTGATCATACTACTTCTTCTTGTGCAAACTTTGTTTCCGATAGTGCAAAAGTAGGGAAATAAATTGATTCACGCAAATTATAGTATTCTTTTTCTGTGTTTTTTGAATTATTTCTTGTTTTGTTCGGGTAAAAGCCGTAACTTTGCACCGCTTTTTTGCTGAGCACGTCTCGTGTGATGGTGAATTAAGGCAATTTCATAAAATCAATCTTAATTTAGAGTAACACAATGAAAGAGATTAACATTACAGGTCAGAAGCGTGAAGCCCTTGGAAAGAAAGCTTCTAAGCAGTACCGCAAGGAGGGTTTGGTGCCCTGCAACATCTATGGTGAGAAGAAGTGCGAGAACGGCCGTCCCGTCGCCATGTCTTTTGTCGCCCCGATGTCTGAGCTCCGCAAGCTCGTCTATACGCCGCACATCTACGTCGTCAACCTCATCATCGACGGCGAGAGCCATCCGGCCATCATGAAGGAGCTGCAGTTCCACCCGGTCACGGACGCTCTGCTCCACATCGACTTCTACGAGGTCAACGACCAGAAGCCTATCGTCATGGGTGTGCCCGTGAAGCTTCAGGGTCTCGCTGCTGGTGTTCGCGCTGGTGGTCGCATGAACCTCTCCATCCGCAAGATCAACGTCCTGGCTCCGTACCAGCAGATCCCCGAGCACCTCGACATCGACGTGACGAAGCTGGGTCTTGGCAAGAGCATCAAGGTCGGCGAGCTTTCCTTCGAGGGCTTGGAGCTGGTCACCCCGAAAGAGGTGGTTGTCTGCTCTGTCAAGGCTACCCGCAACTCTGCCGCTGCTGCCGCTGCCGCTACCGAAGAGGGCGAGGAGTAAAAGTAGGAGCCATAAAATAGGAAATGGACAAATATCTGATTTGTGGACTGGGCAATCCCGGAAGGGAGTACGAATCGACCCGCCACAATACAGGATTCATGGTATTGGACGCCTTCGCGAAGGCGTCCAATCTTGTTTTTGACGACCGCCGCTACGGCTTCCTGGCCGAGACCTCTATCAAGGGTCGCAAGGTATTCCTACTTAAGCCTACCACCTTCATGAACCTCTCGGGCAATGCTGTGCGCTATTGGCTCGACAAAGAGAAGATAGACCAAAAGCGGCTTCTCGTCATCAGCGACGACGTAGCCCTACCCCTTGGCGCTTTTCGCCTGAAAGGCAGCGGTTCCAATGGGGGACACAACGGCCTGGGACACATCCAGCAACTGATCGGTACTAACTACGCTCGCCTGCGCATGGGTATAGGCAACGACTTCCCGCGCGGCGCACAAATCGACTGGGTGCTCGGCCGATACTCCGACGAGGACATGAAGCAGCTCCAGCCCGCCATCGACACAGCGGTGGAGATGATCAAGAGTTTCGTCCTGGCGGGTATCGACATCACCATGAACCAGTATAATAAGCTCGGAAAGAAATGAGTGACACAGCGAGGATAGACAAATGGTTGTGGGCGGCTCGCATATTCAAGACCCGCTCGATAGCTGCTGACGCATGCAAGAACGGACGCGTGACGATGGGTGGCGTCAATGTGAAACCCTCCCGCAGCATCAAGGCGGGCGAGGTAATCGATGTGCGCAAACCTCCCGTCACCTACTCCTTCAAGATTCTCAAGCCTATCGAGAGCCGCGTAGGAGCCAAGTTGATTCCCGAAGTCTATGAGAACGTCACCGACCCAAAGCAATACGAGATCCTGGAGATGAGCCGTATCAGCGGTTTCGTCGATCGCGCCCGTGGCACGGGTCGCCCGACAAAGAAGGACCGACGGCAGATGGATGCTTTCATCGAGCCCACCCTCTTTGGTTTTGACGACGAGGACGATGACTTTTAACACAAGGCTGGTTCCAAGAGCAAGTTGCTTGACGCTCTTGAAACCAGCCTTGACGTTGAGGCAGCACTGGCCTCTATAAACTGAACACGAACCTATTCACCCCTGCACCTGCCAAGAATGCAGAACGTCAGATTTTGCTTTTAAAATAAGCCTTAAAGGCATAGTTAATAAAATGGTAGGAGGATCGCAAAAGACTCAGTCCTTCGATATCGCGATAGACACTCCACTGCCAGGGAAGCACCTTTAGCTTGTTGGCCGATATAGAGCCTGCCACGATGCGGTAGGCAGCATTGGTCGTATTGGTGTTTTTCGCTATGAACCCCTGCTTCAGGATAGAGAGCCACAACACATAGTCCTCATGGTGGACATGCAGAAACTCCACCTTGCCCACCTTCTGACGGTCATAGATACCCGTGAGGTTGCCTATCACATTGCCCGAGAGCAACTGGTTGTAGGTAGCACAAGGCGGAGCCTTGACGACGCGATTGGCACGGTGCCCAGCCTCATCCATCTTCTCATAGTTGGAATAGACGATCGCCACCTTCTCGTCTTCGAAAAGCGGTATCTGCTGCTGCAGTTTCTCCGGAAACCACACATCGTCACTGTCAAGGAAGGCAATGTAGCGTCCTTTGGCATGCTTCACGCCCATGTTGCGGGGCGAGGAAGGCCGCCCCGTATGGTGATCGTTGATGAGCAGGTGGATTCTCGAGTCTTGCTCTTGATATGTACGCACAATGTCACAGGAGTTGTCTTTCGACGCATCCTCGATAACGAGCAGTTCCCAATGGGGATAAGTCTGCTTGAGGACAGACGTTATCGCTTCGCCAACATAGCTGGCGGAGTTGTGCATTGGCATGATAATAGAGACCAGGTCATTGTGCATATATATCTTGCATTTTCATTTTGCGAATACAAAAGTAACGATTTATTCTGACATACCAAACTTTTTTGCCTTCTAACCCGTCTGGCTTGTCAATTTCTACTCTCTACAATATCGGCTCCGCTTACAAACGCCCCCTCATCAGAAGCTGTCGTTTGTCGCAACAGAAGGTGCGAACGCGCAAGCCTACGTCCTACTTTTTAAGTGCATAGACCCTCACCCAGTCAAACTCTGTCTCGTAGGTGGCATCGAGTCTCGGTGCCTTCGACATGGTAGGTATCCAGGTGTGGTCGCCGACGCTCTGGTTGAGGATGATATAGAACGGGTGGTCGAAGGGCCACTGTTGTCCCTTGCGTGCCTTCTTTGTATTGAGGCGCTTGTAGGTGCCTACCACCTTGCCGTCCACCGTCCAGGTGAGCTGTCGTTTGTTCCACTCCAGTCCATAGACGTGCCACTGGGTAGCATCGACCTTGGCGTGGAAGGAATGGCGCGGCGTCTCGGCCTGCTTGGGATCGGTAGTCCAAAAGGAGTGAGCCGTATGGTAGGAGTCCGGATTGAGACCGAAGAACTCCACGATATCGATCTCGCCGCTATAAGGATGAGGCGGAGCAGGCTGCTTCGGCAGCAACCATGCAGCAGGGAAATTGCCCGGCAGCATATTGGTGCGCATCCGCAGTTCTATCTTGCCATACTGGAAAGCAAAGCTACTGCGCGTATCGACCGCTCCAGTGAGCATCGTGGCGGTATCACCGCGCTCACTGGTATTGGGGATGGCACGGCAGACCAGTTTGCCGTCGCGGATAAATACCACGTCGGACGACTTACTGATCCAGCGGTTCCAGCGCGACGTACCGCGGACGCTCCGCTGCCACACCTTTGGATTGGGCTGGGCACCATCCTTCAAGTCAAACTCGTCACTGAACACCAACTGATAGCGTGACTTCGCATTTTCCCGTCTCGACTGGGAAAAAGAGCACATGACCATCAACAATACGGCGGAAATGGCCGCCACGACCCATATTTTTTTCATCATTCTGTTCTTGCTTTGAGTTGCAGCCTCGCTTCGACAAGTCGTCATAAACGGCCCACGAAGCAAAGCGATGCAAAAGTAATGGATTCTGCGCAACTATGCAAGCAATCGGCCTGAAAACCCGTCTCTTCAAGTCGATTTGTATTTTTAACGGAGAAATATTTGCACTATCAAGAATAATCCCTACCTTTGCAGCATGAAAGTAAAAAACGTAAGAAAACGTATCCATGCAGGGAGATTCTTTGCGGAGAGCACAATATTAGGGACGGAACTCCGTTATAGAAATGAAACTGAATGCTAATAATATGTTCATAAAGACAACGACACTAACCCCAACTATCCTGTTTGCGGAACAAGAAGCGGAGTACATTCCCGACGGAATGTCGAAGTCAGGACAGCTTTCCAAGCGTGTCTTCGGTTTCATTGTATCGGCTTTCTGCCTCGTTGTTTTCTCGCCACTGATGCTTCTATGCTATCTGCTGGTAAAGCGCGAAGATGGTGGTCCCGCCATCTTCAAGCAAGAGAGAATCGGCATGAATGGAGAACCGTTCTACATCTATAAGTTCAGAAGCATGAAGATGGATGCCGAGAAACATGGCCCGCAACTGACCAATCACGACGGCGATCACCGCATGACGAAGATCGGCCGCTTCCTCCGTGACCATCATCTCGATGAGCTGCCCCAGCTTTGGAACGTGTTCAAAGGCGACATGGCCTTTATCGGTCCACGACCGGAACGCAAGTTCTACATCGACCAGATCATTGAGCACGACCCGCGCTACATCAATCTCTATCAGATTCGACCGGGCGTGACCTCTTACGCCACGCTCCACAACGGCTACACCGACACGATGGAGAAGATGCTGCGTCGTCTGGAGCTCGACCTCTACTATCTGGAGCACCGCTCATGGCTTTTCGACTGCAAGATCCTGGCAGAGACCTTCTTCAGCATTGCTTTCGGAAAGAAGTTCTAACCGCTACAAAGTTTTAGCAGAAAGAAAACTCGTACGAGTTTCGCACAACCAAATCGTCTCATTATAGAGAAGACGCAAAACCGGCGCAAGAAGGATGCTTTCCTCTTGCGCCGGTTTTGCGTCTGTCACGATACTCTAATAGGTATCGTGGCGTAGGCTCATATACTCGTCAAAGAGCTGAAGACATTCCTCGCGATACAGTTCCTCCATGTAGTCGCCGAGCTTCTCACGTCCCCCAAAGATGCCGTCAAACTGATCGTCGCGGAAACCAATGCGCCCGTTGTCGGCGATGGTACAACCATAATAGATCTTACGGATATTGGCCCACATACAGGCGCAGAGGCACATGTGGCAAGGCTCTCCCGTGGTGTAGAGTTCACAACCCGTGAGGTCGTAGGTGCCCAGATGGCGACCTGCGTCTCGGATGGCAGCCACCTCGCCATGACAGGTGGCGTCATGGTCACGTAGCACACAGTTGTGACCACGCCCCACTATCTGTCCATCCTTCACGATGACGGTGCCGAAAGGTCCGCCGTGACCCGCTCTTATTCCCTCGCGAGCCTCCTCAATGGCCCGCTTCATCAGTTCGTGTTTTGTCATATCTCATTCTTTCTTTGTTCGTAGTCATTCATGCGGTTCTATCGCAAAGAGCCGCCTTTCCATCATTTCCACCACCCGTTACAATCCGAAGAGCATGGGTAGGAGGAAGGTCATCGCCACACCGATGATCACCTGGAGCGGCAGTCCGATGCGGACATAGTCCATGAATGTATAGTGACCCGCCTTCATGACAAGCGCATTGGGCGGTGTGGAAAACGGCGAGGCGAAGCACATACTCGCACCGAGCGTCACGGCCAGCAGGAAGGCATAGGGACTGACTCCTGTCTGCTGCGCTGCGGTGAAAGCGATAGGTGCCATAAGGACCGCGGTAGCCGTATTGCTGATAAACATAGTCAGCAGCGACGTCGTGAAATAGATACCGGCCAGCAGTGCATAGGGCCCCGCCTCGCCAAGTACGCCTACGAGCTGAGCCGACACCATCGCCGAGACACCCGTCTTCTCCAGTGCCGTGGACATCGGCATCATCGCCGCTATGAGCACGAGACTCTCCCAGTTGATGGTCTTATAGGCATCCTCCACTTTGCGGAAGCAGCCCGTCAGCACCGTTAGCAGGGCTGCGACGATGACTGCCGTGACAGGCTCGGCCCACCCCATCACCATAACGACAACCATCAGAAGCATGATGAGGGCAGCCATCGGTGCCTTGTAGTCAAGCGTCACCTTGCTGATGCTCTTGTCAGGGCGTCCAATCACGACCCAATTGTCAAGTTCATTGTCAAGAGCCAGCAAGTCTTCCCATTGCGCCTGTACCAGAAGCACGTCGCCACCATGGAGGTGTTTCTCGCCCAAGTCGTCATAGATATATTCCTCACCACGCCGGATACCCAAGACCGTCAGGCCATACTGCTCTCGTGGACGCGCCTCACTGATGGTAGCCCCCACGAGTTTCGACGAGGGGAGCAGCACCAGTTCGGCTATACCGATGTCGTAGAAGTCGATGGTAGCTCCCTTCATCCGTTCCAAGCCCCATTCGCGCTCCAGCTCCTCCATGCCTTCTTTGCGTCCCACCAGGTAGAGGATGTCGCCCTTGCCAATGACCGTGTCACCGGTGACGATGCTCTGACTGACGTTTCTCACCATACCAAGGGCGGTATTCTCCTCGTTGCGTATCTCCAGGATGGTCACGCCGTGGCGTGTCTTCACAGCCAGTTCCGACACCATGCGCCCCACCATCCCACTGCCTGCCGGGACATAGTAGCGGCGCAGACTGTCCGCCAGTTGATACTCCTCCACCAAGTCGTTGAGCGACTTGTCGGCCTCGGTATCACGTTTGGCCCGCTGCTTACGTACCAAGGTCTTGGAGAGTGGCAAAAGATAGACCACACCTATGGCGATCACGATCAAACCCACAGGCAGGAAAGAGAAAAACGAGAGTCCCTCGTAGCCGCCCTCGATCAGCGCCTCGTTGATGACAAGGTTCGGAGGCGTACCAATGAGCGTGAGCATACCGCCCAGACTGCCGGCGAAGGCGAGGGGCATGAGCATCCGCCCGCTACTGAATCCGGCCTGTGCCGCCATACTGACGATGATAGGCATCATCAGCGCCACCGTACCCGTGTTGCTTACAAAGGCGCCAATCACCGAGGTGGTGAGCATGACGAGCAGGAAGGCGCGCGTCTCATTGCCCTGTGCAAGACTCATCATCCGCTTGCCCGTCTCCCGCGCCAGTCCGGTCTGGAAGATGGCGCCACCTACGACGAAGAGGCCCGCCATCATGATGACGACAGAGGAGGAGAAGCCTGCCAAGGCTTCTGTGGGACTGAGCACGCCCGAAACCATCAATACTGCGAGGGCGGAAAGCGCGACCACATCGCTACGGATGCGCCCCCAGATGAAGAGGGCGACGGTCAGACCAAGAACTATTAGTGTGAGTGTCATATTTTTAGGTTTATATTATAGGATCCCTCGCTTAATACTTACCGACTGCGAACGCTGAGGGCTGCGGACGCACTTTTTTGCGCACCCCGTTTCCCATCTCAGAAAGGCTGCGCAAAGGTGGTACAAATATACAAAAAAAATGCCTATTTCTAACAGGCCACCTTCTTGTTTTAGGGAAATGTTTGAGAAATTAAGTAGTTTTCAGTAAAAACGCCATTTCGACATGGCAAACAAAAAAAACACAAGTGCACGATATGGAAAACAAAAAGCCGCAAGGGCAGACAACCATCGTCATCCTCACCCTTGCGGACGTTTTCTCTGCTACTGATCAATCTTTTTGATTAGGCGAGCTTCAGGCTGGCCTTGATAGCCTCTATCTTCTGCTCAGCCCTTGCCTCGCAAGCGGCAAAGTCGGCAGCTTCTTTCAGCGTGTCCTTCACTTCGAGGTAGAATTTGATTTTCGGCTCCGTGCCCGACGGACGCACACTCACCTTCGTGCCATCCGTGCAGAACCACTGGAGCACATTGCTCGTCTCGGGCATCACGAGCTGCGTCTTCGTGCCGTCGGCCTGTGTGGCCTCCAGCGTCTTGTAGTCCTTCCACAAGCAGACAGGCACACCTGCCAACTCCTTCGGCGGGTTGGCACGGAAGTCGGTCATCATCTGCTGGATCTCCTCAGCACCCGTCTTGCCCGGACGCTCCACGTTGATGGTGAACTCCTTGCTGTAGCCATATTCCTTGTAGATGTCCATGAGGATATCGTAGAGGGTCTTGCCGTGATCCTTAGCGTAAGCACAGATCTCGGCGAGCAGGGAGCAAGCACTCACGGCGTCCTTGTCGCGCACGAAGTCCTCGGCCAGGAAGCCATAGCTCTCTTCGCCACCACCGATATACTGCTGCTTACCCTCCGAGAGCTTGATCTCGCGGGCTATCCACTTGAAGCCCGTGTAGCAGTCGCGCATCTCGATATGGTTCTTCTCAGCTATCTCGCGAATCACCTCCGTGGTGACGATGGTCTTCACGATGAAGTCGGTCGGCTTCATCTTGCCCACCGCCTGACGATTGGTGATGATATACCAAAGGAAGATCAGGCAGGTCTGGTTGCCATTGATGAGCACCCACTCTCCCTTGTCGTTCTTGCAAGCCATACCTACGCGGTCTGCGTCGGGATCGCTGGCCATGAGAATGTCGGCATCCAACTGCTTGGCGTCACGCAGTCCGAGGGTCAATGCCTCGGCAAACTCGGGGTTGGGACGATCGACAGTGGGGAAATTGCCGTCCTTCACCATCTGCTCAGCCACACAATGGACATTGTCGAAGCCCCAGTACTTCAGCGCCTGCGGGATCAACACGCGGCCAGCACCATGCAGCGGTGTATAGACGATCTTCAGGTCGTGCTGATGGCGAATCACCTCGGGGTCGATGCAGATGGTCTTGATCTGCTCCAGATAGGGAGCATCCACGTCAGCACCCACCATTTGGATGAGGTCGTTGTTGCCTTCAAACTTCACATCGGCGATCGTGACCTTGCCCACCTCGTCGATGATGCCCTTGTCATGGGGAGCAAGCACCTGTGCGCCATCCTCCCAATAGGCCTTGTAGCCATTATACTCGCGCGGGTTGTGGCTGGCGGTGAGGTTCACACCTCCCTGTGCGCCAAAATGGCGGATGGCGAAGGAGCACTCGGGCGTGGGACGCATCTCGTCGAAGAGATAGACCTTGATGCCGTTGGCAGAGAAGATGTTGGCCACCGTGCGGGCGTAGAGATCGGAGTTGTTGCGGCAGTCGTAGCAGACCACCGTGCTGATCTGCTCCCGATCCTTGAAGTTCTTCTTCAGATAATTGGCAAATCCCTGGGTTGCCATTCCGACGGTATAGATGTTCATACGGTTGGTGCCTGCGCCCATAATGCCGCGCAAACCGCCTGTACCAAATTCCAGATCACGATAGAAAGACTCCACCAACTCGGTTTTGTCTGCATTGTCAAGCATGGCCTGAACGGCCTTGCGAGTGGTTTCATCGAAGTCGGGGGTCAGCCATTGCTTGGCCTTGGCCTCACACTGTGCGATAAGCGCTACATTGTTATCCATAGAAGTAATGTCTTGTTTTAATTGATACTCTACTCTATTTTTTTGCAAATATAACCAAAAAAAATGGAACGGGTGCAGCGATTAGGGATTTTTTTGTATTTTTGCAATTCAGAAGAACAGTGTCCTGTCCGTTGGAGAAGCTTTTCCCATCGCGATTGGCACATCACTCATTATTAAATAAAAAAGAGGAAATCACAATGGATCTCAACTTCAATGGCCTTCTGCTGGCCGTCTGTACTTTTCTCATCATCGGTATCTGCCACCCCATCGTCATCAAAACGGAATATTATTTCGGCACACGTCCTTGGATCGTCTTCCTCCTCATCGGACTGGGTTGCCTCGTTGCTGCCCTGTTTATCGGGTCTCTGTTTTGGTCAGCAGTCTGTGGAGTGACGGGAGCAAGTTTTCTATGGGCCATCGGTGAACTCTTCGACCAAAAGAAGCGGGTGGAGAAGGGATGGTTTCCGATGAACCCGAAGCGGAAGGACGCATACCAGCGAGGGAAGGGAAAATAGAACGAACAGGCATGGGCAGGCGCACCCAACCCATCAGAATACGGGCGGGCGCGTTAATCCCATCAGATATCCTTGGTCTGCTTATCGACCGCCTCCTGCGCCTTGCGGTTGGCCTCGGTGGCACTGGCCTTGCGATGATACTGCATCACCTTCTTGCCAAAGAGCGCAGCCATGGAGTCGGTGGAGAGATAGACCATGCGGCCGTCGTCGTGTCCCACGGAGTCGTTGGGGATGCGGTATCCGCGCTCATCGACGGTATCTTTGTAGATATAGAGCCAGCCGTTGTAGATATGCCAGCCCGTATAGACCGTGACGACAGGATACTCCACAGGACTTTCGTCCTCCAATGTGTTCTGCTTCTGTATGTAGCCGACGGGTGAGGCGAGGTTGTGGCTCATCAGCGTGAAGCCATACTCGCGGGGCACGAAGAGCGCCTCCTTCATCGAGTCGGTCATCTCTTCCATGATCTGCTCCTCGGTCTTTGTGGCACTGGGCTTCAACTTGGGCAACACCTGGAAGGTCCAGGTGCCTTTGAGCTGTTCCAGGTCTATGACCTCCAGCGCCTCATGCGGGTTGCGAGGATTGACCACGATGGCCAATTCGTCGCCGATGGCGATGTCTCCGAAGACCTGACGCTGCTTCATCGCCCTGACGATATTGTAGCGCACGGGGTCTCCTCCCTCGTTGCGGAGCACTACGATGATGGAGTCGGAACAACCGTCGCAAGCCAGTCCATAGACCGTATGGTCACCCTTCAGCCGCACCTCGTCAGAGATGGCGCCTTGGTCGCCATTGGTCGCCACGTCGGTGCAGGCTGCCAGGAAAGCTATCACAATGAAAAACAATGGATAGAGTATTCGCTTCATATTTTCAAGTACTTTTACGACACAAAGTTAGCCAAAAACTGCTAAAAAAGACAAGTGTCGGGCGTTTTTTTGAGATATTTTACCTAATTTTGCAGCCCGTATGGTTACGCCGTAACCTACTTTTTGTTGTAGAAGAAGAAATTGAATTTCGTTTATATGAAAAAAAAGATTCAGTTCAGTCTCGTCTATCGGGACATGTGGCAAAGTTCAGGAAAATTCCAACCGCGTAAAGATCAGTTGGAGCGTATAGCTCCCGTTATCATCGAGATGGGTTGCTTCTCCCGCGTGGAGACCAATGGTGGCGCCTTCGAGCAGGTCAGCCTTTTGGCTGGCGAAAACCCCAACGAAGCCGTCCGTGCCTTCTGCAAGCCCTTCAACGAGGTGGGTATCAAGACCCACATGCTCGACCGCGGCCTCAACGCACTGCGCATGTATCCCGTGCCCGATGATGTCCGCGCGATGATGTATCGCGTGAAGCACGCACAGGGTGTGGACATCCCCCGCATCTTCGACGGTCTGAACGACATTCGCAATATCGCTCCGTCCATCCGTTGGGCCAAGGAGGCAGGCATGACCCCGCAGGGCACGCTCTGCATCACCACCTCCCCCATCCACACGCTGGAATATTACAGCAAGCTCGCCGACGAGGAGATTGCTGCAGGAGCGGAGGAGATCTGTCTCAAGGACATGGCCGGCATCGGCCAGCCCGCGTTCCTCGGCCAGCTCACGAAGATGATCAAGGAGAAGCATCCCGACATCATCATCCAGTATCACGGCCACTCGGGCCCTGGTCTCTCGATGGCCTCCATACTGGAAGTGTGCAAGAACGGTTGCGACATCATCGACACCGCCATCGAGCCGTTGTCATGGGGCAAGGTTCACCCAGACATCATCTCCGTCCTGAGCATGCTCCGCCATGCGGGATTCGACGTACCCGACATCAACATGGACGCCTACATGAAGGCCCGCGCGCTGACGCAGGAGTTCATTGACGAGTGGCTCGGCTACTTTATCAACCCGCAGAACAAGATCATGAGTTCGCTGCTCCTGACCTGTGGCCTGCCTGGTGGCATGATGGGATCGATGATGGCAGACCTCGGCGGCATCCAGACTTCCATCAACAACCTGCGCCGCAAGAAGGGCGAGAAAGAGCTCTCTACCGACGACCTGCTCGTGAAACTCTTCGACGAGGTGGCCTATGTGTGGCCGCGCGTGGGCTATCCTCCCTTGGTGACGCCGTTCTCACAATACACCAAGAACATCGCGCTGCTCAACCTCCTCACCCTGGAGCAGGGCAAGGGCCGCTTCGTGATGATGGACGACTCGATGTGGGGCATGATCCTCGGTCGTAGTGGCCGCGTGCCGGGAGAGATCGATCCGGTGCTGAAGGAGATCGCTGCCCAAAAGGGCCTTGAGTTTACCGAGGCCGACCCGCACACGCTGCTTCCCAATGCCCTGGACGACTTCCGCAAGGAGATGGCCGACAACGGATGGGACTGCGGTCAGGACGAGGAAGAACTGTTTGAGCTGGCCATGCACCCCGAGCAGTATCGCAACTACAAGAGCGGACAGGCCAAGAAGAATTTCCTCGCCGATCTCCAGGCTGCCAAGGACAAGGAGCAGGGATCGACGATGAGCATAGAGGAGGCCACGGCCTTCAAGCATGCCAAGGCCGACGCCATCGTCTCGCCTGTCAAGGGACAGTTGTTCTGGGACTTCCAGGGCGACGGCGAGGCAGCTCCCGCCATCGAGCCGTTCATCGGCAAGGAGTATAAGGAGGGCGACACCTTCTGCCACGTCATGGCCTCCTGGGGCGAACTGGTGGAAGTGCCCGCTTGCCTGGGTGGCAAACTGGTGGAGATCTGCGCCAAGCAGGGATCCAAGGTACGCAAGGGCGACGTGATAGCTTACATACAGCGAGAAGAGTAATGTACATGGTTTAGGACCACTCCTACCCATACGATGAACTATCAAAACATTATAGATCAATACTATTCAGAGGAGAATGCGCTACGGCGCATTCTCCTTGTGCATAGTCGGCAAGTGACGGAGCGGGCCTTGCGCATCGCGGATGCCCATCCCGAACTGGCGATCGACCGCCCGTTTGTACAGGAGGCAGCCATGCTCCACGATATCGGCATCTTCCTCTGCGATGCGCCGGGGATAGCTTGCCACGGCAAGGAACCCTACATCTGCCACGGACGGTTGGGAGCAGAACTGCTTCGCCAGGCTGGCTACCCACGCCACGCACGCGTCTGCGAGCGACACACGGGCGCAGGACTGACCAAGGCGGAGATCGTGGCACAACACCTGCCTATTCCCGCCCAGGATTTTCTGCCCGAGACGCTGGAAGAACGGCTGATCTGCTATGCCGACAAGTTCTACTCCAAGAGCCACCTCGACAGGGTGAAGACTCCGGAGCAGGCCGAGCGAAGCCTCTCCAAGTTTGGTCAGGAGGGCGTAGCACGCTTCCGCCAGTGGCGGCAACTCTTCGAACCTGACACCCTTTGACACCTACAACCTCCCCATGAAGATAGAAGAACTACGCACGCTCTACGCCTCGCTCCCACAACTGGGGGCCCTGGCGAAGTTGTTGAAGGACGGGAAGACGCGCCATATCAGCCTCAACGGGCTGGTCGCTTCTGCTCCCGCCTTGTTTTTTGCGGCCTTTGCCGAACGATGCCCCTACCCCATCCTCTTCATCCTCGAAGATGCCGACACGGCAGGCTACTTCCACAACGACCTCAAGGCGCTGGGCATAGAACCCTTCCTCCTCCCCTCGTCCTACAGAAGGGCGGTCAAATACGGCCAGCGCGATGCGGGAAGTGAGATTCTGCGCACAGAGACGATGACGGCGCTTTCGGCTGAAAAGACAGAGGGCAAACCGCTATACATCGTCACCGAACCGTCGGCGCTTGCCGAGCGGGTGGTCTCCAAAGAGCGACTGAACGACCAAACCATCCGTCTGGAGACAGGACAGGAGGTGGAGGTGGTGGCACTGGAGAAGCAGCTGCGTGCGTTGGGATTCCAAGAGGTGGACTACGTCTATGAACCAGGACAGTTTGCCGTGCGCGGCAGCATCCTCGATGTCTATTCCTACAGTTCGGAATATCCCTTCCGCATCGACTTCTTCGGCGACGAGATCGACACGCTACGCACCTTTGAGGTCGAGACGCAACTCTCGCTCCAAAAGCGCAAACAGGTGGAGATCGTCCCCGAACTGGCTCAAGCGGACCATGAGCAGCTGACGTCCTTCCTCCATCTGCTGCCCGAAGAGACGCTCATCGTGACCAAAGACCTCCACTATGTGGCCGACCGCATCGGAAAGATCTTCGACGAGGGCTTCTCCAAGAGTGCGCAGACAGAGCAGATGGAGGGCAAGAGCGAGGTGGAGCAGGAAGCCATCCGCCAACAGATGCTGGCCGAGACGAAATTGATAGGGCGCGGGAAGTTTCTCACCGATGCGCTTGGCTTCCGTCGCATCGAGACGGCGACCAGTCCGACCCACACCGCTGAGGCGGTCATCACCTGCGAGACAACGCCTCAACCTCTCTTCCACAAAAACTTTGACCTGCTGCTGCAGACGCTTCGCGACGACGCTGCGGGCGGCAAGCGGGTCTTCATCCTGGCCGATAGCCAAAAGCAGAACGACCGTCTGCGGGAGATCTTTGCTTCCAAAGTCTCTGAGAGCGGTGGCGCCCCTGTGGCATTCACGCCCGTGGACCGCACGCTCCACGAGGGTTTCAACGACGAGACTCTGGGCGTGGCCCTCTATACCGACCACCAGATCTTCGATCGTTTCCATAAATACACGCTCCGATCGGACAAGGCGAAGCAGGGAAAGATGGCGCTGACGATGAAGGAACTACGCGAGATGGAGCCAGGCGATTTTGTCGTCCATGTCGATTTCGGCATCGGCAAGTTTGCCGGACTGGTACGCGTGCCGGCTGGCGAGAGTTACCAGGAGATGATCCGGCTGGTCTATCAGCATGGCGACATCGCCGACGTATCCATCCACTCGCTCTACAAGATCAGCAAATACCGACGGGCGGAGTCGGGGGAAGCGCCACGGCTCTCCATCCTCGGCTCGGGCGCTTGGAACAAACTCAAGGAAAAGACGAAGAAGCGCATCAAGGACATAGCGCGCGACCTCATCAAGCTCTATGCCCAGCGCCGTCACGAGCGTGGCTTCGCCTTCTCTGCCGACAATTATATGCAGCACGAGCTGGAGGCCTCGTTCCTCTACGAGGACACACCCGACCAACTGAAATCGACCCAACAGGTGAAGCACGACATGGAAAGCCCGCGTCCGATGGACCGCCTGGTCTGTGGCGACGTGGGATTTGGCAAGACGGAGGTGGCTATACGCGCCGCCTTCAAAGCCGCTTGCGACAACAAGCAAGTAGCCGTGCTGGTGCCGACCACCGTACTGGCCTTTCAACATTTCAAGACGTTCTCCAAACGACTGCAGGGCATGCCGGTACGCGTGGACTACCTGTCGCGTGCACGCACGACCAAACAGACGCGACAGGTGACGGAGGACTTGGCGGCAGGCAAGATCGACATTCTTGTCGGCACCCACAAGCTCATCGGCAAGTCGGTGAAATGGAAAGACCTCGGACTGCTGATCATCGACGAAGAACAGAAGTTTGGCGTGGCGACGAAAGAGAAGCTCCGCCAACTGAAGACCAATGTCGATACGCTCACCCTTTCGGCCACCCCCATCCCCAGGACACTACAGTTCTCGCTCATGGGGGCGAGGGACATGAGCATCATGCGCACACCTCCTCCCAACCGCTATCCCATACAAACGGAGATTGCCACCTTCTCCAGCGAGGTGATAGCGGATGCCATCAACTTCGAGATGAGCCGTGGCGGACAGGTGTTCTTCGTCAACGACCGTATCGCGGGACTGGCGCCAATAGCGGAAATGATCCACAAGTATGTGCCCGACTGCCGTGTGGGAATCGGCCACGGACAGATGTCACCCGAGGAGTTGGAGAAGATCGTGATGGGATTCATGAACTATGACTACGACGTGCTGCTCTCGACGACGATCGTGGAGAACGGTATCGACATCTCCAATGCCAATACCATCATCATCAACGACGCCCACCGCTTCGGCCTGTCCGACTTACACCAGATGCGTGGACGCGTGGGGCGGTCCAACCGCAAGGCGTTTTGCTACCTCCTTGCCCCGCCCCTGGCCAACCTCACGGCAGACGCTCGCCGCCGACTGGAGGCCCTTGAGACCTTCTCGGAACTGGGAAGCGGTTTTTCCATCGCCATGCAAGACCTCGACATACGCGGGGCGGGCAACCTCCTGGGAGCAGAGCAGAGCGGATTCATGGAGGACTTGGGCTACGAGACCTATCAGAAGATCCTCACCCAGGCCGTGACCGAACTGAAAAACGATGAGTTTCAAGACCTCTATGCGGAGCAGATCGCACAGGGCGAGGCCATCTCTGGCGACGACTTTGTGGACGACTGTGCCGTGGAGAGCGACCTGGAGATGTATTTCCCCGACAACTATGTGCCGGGCTCTTCGGAGCGAATGCTCCTCTACCGCGAACTGGACAATATCGAGCGCGACGAAGAACTGGAAGCCTACCGCCAGCGCCTCATCGACCGTTTTGGTCTTGTGCCCCGACAGGGTGAGGAACTGATGCTGGTCGTGCCGCTGCGAAGAGTAGGAAGACGCCTGGGCTGCGAAAAGATTATTCTTCGACAAGGCAGGATGCAGATGCAGTTTGTCTCCAACACACAGAGTGCTTTCTACCAAAGCGCAGCCTTCGGACGTGTCATCAACTACATCGGCTACCACCCTCGCCGCTGCAACCTAAAAGAAAAAAACGGGAAGCGGTCGATGGTCGTCTCGCAAGTGGCTTCGGTAAAAGAGGCCGTAGAGATCTTGAAGGACATCGACGAAGAGAAGCAATAGAGGGGAGTCACCTGCCCATCTTGTTGCCTCATTCTCCGACGGTGCCTCCCTCTTCCTCCTCGCCAGGCAAGGATTCCTCCACCCCCAGGGCCCAGGCGTATTTCTTCTCCCAGCGCCAGATCGTGGCGCGCGAGGCATGGGTGAGGCACTGTATCTGATTCTTGGACATGCCAAACCTTAATAGGTAGCATGCCTGCTTTTGCTGCTTGGTGACTTCGCCCGACTTGCCGAGCAGGGCCTCGGCAAACGAAGGATATGCCTGGTCTACGGCGTGGTAGAGCTGGTCCCAGTCGTCGCTGGTCAGCTCCTCCCCTCCCAATGCCGCCTTCCTGAACCTGAGGGCCACGTCCTCCGAGCTCTCCTCGAGCTTCGACTGGTGGAGCAGCTGCAGGAAGATCTTTCCTTCCCTTATCTTCTCTGCCAGCATCTTTTCGGTCTCCTGCAGTGTGGCGGCGTGGACAGTCAGTTTGTCGTTGGCCTTGTCCAGCTCTGCCTGGGTGTTCACCAGATCTTTCTTCGTTAGCGCCAAGTCCTCCTTCGACTCGCGCAGTTCCACCTCCTTGCGCTCCATCTCCTTGCGCAGCTCCTGTTCGTTGTGGGCCATCTGCTCTATCCGCTCCGAGAGTTCCAGCATCTTCCGCAGGTGTACGTTTCTCCGGTGTATGAAGACGATGGCGCCACCAGCCCCCAGGAGCGTGAAGACAAAGATCGAGACAAAGAGCGTCCTGGCATACATTTCCTTCTCGTCCCTCAGTTCCATTTCTTTCTTTTGGTCCATGTGGTACTTGTAGGCGTTGGTGAGCGTGGCTGCTTGCTCCTGACGCCTGCCAAAGTCGAGGGTGTCGCTCAGCTGCATGTATAGCACGGCGTAGCGGTGGGCGTTGACGACATCTCCCTGCTCCTCGTACAGTCGAAACAGCTGCTTGGCGGCATCGTACATGTTGTTCTGGTCCTTGCCGTTGTCGATGATGCGCTGGCTATAGATGATGGCGGAGTCCCTTTTTCCACACGCCATGTAGTAGTGGGCAAGGGCCTGGTCCTTCAGTACGGAAAAGTAGGGATTCAGCTCCTCCTTGATCAGGGGGCGGCAGCGCTGTGCCTTCTTGATCTCTCCCAGTCCCGAGTAGTCCATCAGCAGGCGTATATAGGACTCCAGGTACGCCGATTGGTCCTTGGTAGTGTCGGCGATATGAAACGCTTTGTCATACTCCTTGACGGCTTCCTTCGCGTTGCCTGTGGCCTTGTAGGCTGCTCCCACGTGCATGTGGTCCACAACGTCTTCCGTGCCGAGTTCCTTGGAGATTCTCAGCTCCTCCTTCGACATCGCCAAAGCCTCCTTGTAGTTTTGCACTCTATATTGCAGAAAATTCAGGTTGGAGTAGGTGTTGCGGAGCATGATGGAGTCGCAGTCTGGGTGTCCTATGGCGAAGTCGGTTGATTTGTAGAAATACTCCAAGGCGCGCGGACAGTCTTGCAGGTCGCGATAGACGCTGCCTGCATAGTAATAGACCTCTTGCTTCTCCTGGTCGCTGCCCTTCTTCCCAAAATATTCCACCAGTTCTTTGATCTTGGCATCGGATTTGGGCAGGATGTTGGCCTTGTCGCTCAGGCGGATGTGGAGCAGGTCGTATTTCTTTTGGGCATACACGCTTCCGCGTCTCGCCTCTTGCTCGAGGGAGTCGAGCATGGCGAGGGCTTGCTTGGGATGGTCATTGCCTACCATCTTGATGTGCTCCATCTTGTCCAACGGCCCCTCCTTGGAACAGGAGGCGAACAGGATGGCAAGCAATGCGCAGAGGTATCGAAAAGCGGTCTTCCCCATAGTGTGAACAATTTGTTTTTATGCTGCAAAGGTACGAAAAACCAAGGAAAGGCCCAAAGGATGAAACGACTTGTTTCATCCTTTTGAGGCTTTTAGCCTGTTTCATCATGTTTCATCGTGGCTCATCGTGGCTCATCCGTGAAGGATAAAAATCATATTGAAAAGCATAAAACGCCGTGCTTACCCTTTGTAAAAAGCTGATTATAAAATGTTTACACCTTAAGTTTAAATTGTTAATTTATTTAACAATTTATAAAACAAAATGAAATATCAATAATTTGGTGAGTTTGTGTGTTTTGCGTAAATTTGCAAGCATAAAATCGATTATTAAATTAAACTGTTGGAACATGAAGAAGATTTACCTATCTATTCTTATGACCTTGTGTCCCCTGCTCCCGGGCATGGCGCAACAACTATCGCAACACGGGAGAGAGACCGTTTGTCTGTCTGGTCTTCGAACCTCTGCAGCGCAAACGCCTATGCCTTTCCTCCAGGAGGGCAAGGAGTGGTATTACCGCAGCGTCTATGGTCCGCGTGGCGCTGACGAAAACTACTACCGCAAGATAAGTGGCGACACCCTCGTGGGTGATGTTTCCTATTGGAAACTGGTCAACTGGCAGGGCAAGTTTCTTGATGGCCTACACGAAGAGGGACACAAGGTGAGCAGCGTCTCGGCAGGAGGTTTGTTCGACTTCAACCTTCAGCTCAATGATACGCTCAAGGATGAGTTTGGCGTCGTCGTATCGACGAGCGACACCATCTTGGTGGACGGGCAGCGCTATTTCCGTCTGGGGATCGCGCCTATTGACTCGTATTACGAAGAGTCCCGCTTCGCCTCTCCGATGGAGTATTGGGTGGAGGGCATCGGCAGCTCCTATGGCCTCTACCCCATTTGGGGCATGTTCATCATCGGTCCCCACAACGAGCTCGACTCCTGCAGGCTGGACGGCAAGTTGCTTTTCACCCGCAACGACTTCTTGCGCGTGCCTCAAAGCCAGCGCCAATGGGTGCAGGGCGACTATCGCATCTATCCGGCCAATACCCCCTATCTGATCAACTACGCCAAGCGTACCTACGCTGCCGTCGGCGAGCTGGAGATCGGCGGCCGTACCTATCAGAAGATCTACAACTGCACCAAGTCGCGTTGTGCTGGCCTGGACCCCGGCCCGCGTTATAGCTACCTTTTCGCCATGCGCCGTGAGGGCGGTCGCGTGCTGGCCGATGCCGACAGCTACCGTGCTGCCTTTGCCCAGGCGAGCAACGTTTACCCGACGAACGAGGAGGGCGAATACATCCTCTACGACTATGACGCCCATGTGGGCGACGCTTACCTTGGCACGCAGTACACCGTGGTACAAGAGGGCGACACGACGCTCTCCGACGGGCAGAGCCGCCGCATGTTGGTGCTGTCGTCGGGCCACCGCTTGATAGAAGGCGTGGGCTGCGTCAATATGCAAGGCACGCCGTTCGACTACCTGTGCCACGACAATGCGCCAAACACGTTCTTCACCTTCTCGCTCCTTGAGAACTACTACGACGCCGAAGGCCACCGCGTCTATGTCAACACGCGCGAGAAAGCCTATGAGGCCATTGTCGCTGGCGTGCAGACTGTCGCCACCTCCGACCGCCTCGCTTCCGACGACTGCGTCTATGACCTCCAGGGCCGCCGCATGGACGTGCGCCATCTGCCCAAGGGCATTTATATCCAGCACGGCAAGAAGTTTGTGGTGAAGTAGAAGCGTTTCTTCTTTAATTAATTAAAAAAATAATAAGGCCACCGGGATCAAAAGGCAACGCACTTTTGACTTCTGGTGGCCTTTGCGCATTCCCTAAACTTCGAACAAACTGCTGTTTTTTTGCACATTCGCCGAAAAAATACGTTTGGATAGAAATCCATGTAATTTGTTGATATACAGAAAGATAAAGGTGATGTCTGTGTTCGGGGGGGGTAATACTGCGCATAAGTCAAAATAAGGCTAAAAATATTTGGTGTTTTGATAAAAATATCGTAAGTTTGCAGATAGAATTAATAACAATATAAAAACGATACATCATGAGAGGTTTTAACACTTTACTTTTCGTCTTGTTTGCCCTGTCGGCAAACGCAGCGGACGGGACTGTCGGGACAGTCTCAGTCCAGAAGGGAAACAACGTGTCTGTGAATGGTGAGGCTCCATTGTCCCTGACGCTTGACGGCAAGGACCCTCAGAGCTGCCAGTTCCTATCCAAGAGGGCCCCTGATGAGAGCCATGAGTTCACGTGGAAGGAAGTGACGACTACCCGTGGCGGCGAGTTGGCAGAGTTGTTGGGCGACCAGAAAGAGGAGATAGACTCCCTGGTGATCAACGGCCCTGTCAACAGCGCAGATTTTGAGACCCTGTTTCATTCGTCTCTCTATGGTTATCTCTCCGCCATCAACCTGAAGGGTGCCGAGTTGGAGAACAATGCCGTGCCTGCCTATGCCTTCTACCGTGACGGCGAGCAGCACCAGGGGGAAACGTTTTATTATATACATCTGAGGAGGATTATCCTGCCCGAAGACGTGGAGCACATCGGCAATAGTGCTTTTTACCAGGCCCTTGCCCTGCGGGAACTCAACTTCCCCTCCTCGCTCCGTAGCGTGGGTGACTATGCTTTCTATAACACCCCAATACGGATGAACCCGTTGGTGCTTCCCGAAGGCTTCGAGAAAATCGGTGCTAACGCATTCTGTCATTGTGGAAAACTCTCCGAAGTCATACTGCCCTCCACGATAAAGCAGATAGGCGACGAGGCTTTCTCCACCACGAAGATTTCCTCGGTCAATCTGCCCGAGGGCCTTGAGAGCATTGGGTGGCGTGCTTTTTGGGACACTTCTCTGAAGGAAGTCTCCATTTCCAACTCCTGCCTGAACTTTGGCACCGATTACGTCGGTGAGAATTTTGCCATGAACCGGTATCTTGAGAAGATTCACTTGCCAGAGGGAATGACGGAGATCCCTTATGGGTTTGTCTGCAATGACATCATGCTGCGCGAGATCAATATTCCGCATACGGTAAAGCATATCGGGAAGAGAGCCTTGGCACAGTGCACGTCATTGAAGCGTCTGGAGTTTCCTTTGGGAATGCAGTCCCTTGGAGAGGGTGCCTTGGGCTATCTTGACTCTTTGGAGTGCATTGTCTTCCCCGCCTCGATGAAGTCTTTGGGCACTAAGAGTTGCGTCCACTGGAGGGACATCAAGGAGATCTATTGCGCCGCCACGGAGCCCCCTGTGTGCGATCCCACGGATGGCGGTGTCTTTTCTGGCTTTGATTTCCCTGATGGCTTAAACACCCCCGTTGTCTATGTGCCCAAGGGCAGCATCAACAAGTACAAGGACACTTCTCGCAACTGCATGGGCTGGGAGAAATTCTGGAACTATGTCGAGATTGACCCGAGCGAGTTCCCCACGACGGCCATCGATTCCCCTGCTATTGTGGAGACACAAAGCAAGGACAACAGCGTCTATGACCTGATGGGCAGGAAGGTGGAGCGTCCGCAAAAGGGTAATATCTATATCCAAAACGGCAAGAAGTTTGTGGCAAAGTAAAGGCAGACCTCTTCATTCATTAATTAAAAAAATACGATAAGGCCACTGGGACTAAGAGGACTAACGATCCTTGGGTCTCGGTGGCCTTTGTCGTAAATGATTTTCAAACTTGACAGTTTTGTTTGTTCGCTATTGTTGTTTCTTGTACCTCAGAATACGACAAGGCATTGGTTTCTCCGGTCTTATCCTTTATACCAACTACCAACTTGCTAGCAATATGATTCCTTTCATTGATAATCATAAAATACGAGCGAAAAAAGGTTATTTTGGAGATTTTTGAGTTACTACTAACACAGAGATGACACAAATATCATTTCATTGACCTGCACAATCAAAAGACAAAACCGGAAAATTATGGCTCAGGAGAGATTGTCTATCCACGGACAATCTCCCCTGAGCCGATATTCAAAGAAATTTAGAAGAAGTTACTTTCTTATATGCATATTCTTCTATTTTTCAAGAAACAACAACATTGATTCTGCACGTGATAGCTCTGGAATTGTGTCAGAATACTTTTCACGCATTGAGCCTAATTCCGACTTTGCCTCAGCAAACTTCTCCTCATCGATTAATGTAAAAAGATGTTTCAACTTTTCTTCCACCTCTGCCACACGGGAGCGTTTGCCCATATAAGTCTCTAGAATCGTAGAGGCATCCATACCATAAGTCACAATTGACTCAGCAGTATAATTACCATTCTGATATTGCAAATGAACCACTTCATTATCATCATTAGTCTCCACACTCGACAACACCATTGGAGCATGAGAAGAAACTATGAACTGAATTTTAGGAAATGCTCGATGAAGAGATTGCAAGACTACCGACTGCAATTCCGGATGCAGATGCAAATCCACTTCATCTATCAGCACAACTCCCTGCGTTTCATGACAACACTCCATTCCGTATTTCTTGCCATTCAGAATATAACAACGTACAGACAAGTCCGTCACAATATTTACAAGTCTCTTGTAACCATCACTCAAATTTCGTGAATCAATTTCTCTGCCATCGATAAAATGGAAATAGACAGCTTTCTGCAATGGACGTATTGACACATTTCTGATAATATTACACCCTCTATCACCCAAAGCTTCCCTTATTGCGCATAGCACAACTTCTATTTCGCTAAGCGACTTCTGCCCTTCTTGCAGGATGAGCAATCGATGCATCCAATAATCAAAGAATCCATCCCCCTGCAAACATTCGTAATAACCGAACGAACGAGGTTGGTAATATTTACAGAAGATAGAACGATCTAACTTGCGACTACTGTGAATGTCTTCTGTTGAGAAAGCAGCGAAAATTGGTAGGGCTATACTCCCATCATCTTCTGTTGAAAGATCATGATATAACGAATGAGTATAATCACGCAAAGGCTTGATACCAGAAATTGCAGTACGATTTTTCTTGCCAGTTCGGCTCAGAATCATATTTTTAAACTCTGCTAAATCATAGGATATGTTCACTTGTCGTTCTAAAGACTCTACTCCATCACGCACCTCGCTCATAAAGTCATCATTAGAGATTCCAATAAAACGAGTATTACTATCGGAAAAACCTGAGAAAAATGAGCTCATTGCTATCTTTAGACCACGCAGGATAGAAGTCTTACCACAACCGTTCACACCAAACAGTAAGTTTACAGTTGGTTTGAACTGCAAGTGATATTCTCCGAAGCAGCGGAAATTATTGAAAGTTATCGACGTTATATTCATATGACATTTCTAATTGATACTTGCCTACAAAAGTACGACTAAAAAAAGCAATTTGCCAAATATTTTTCTTATTATTTACGCTCAACTATTACTTTTTCTGCAAAAAATGAATTCTGCAAGGATACCACCGCCCTAATATGCCCATGGCGATAGTGATGATGCATGGGGTATAGACCAAGATATTGAAGATAGCTCCCAAGTCATCGCTTTTCGCACGAAACCCCAAGAGCATCTGCAAGAGATATTGTATGGCAAGTCCCGTCATACCTGCAAGTATCAGCCAGCGTGACCACTCATAGCGTCGGTTCGCCCACTTCATGTGCAGGCGGGTGATGCCGAGGATAAGGGCATTGATGAGCATGAATATGAAACATGCAAACTGGAGGAAATATAAGGGGTCCATATTATTATTTTCTATTTTGTTGTTACTTTCATGTATTTCTGGTTGCTTGCCGTTGGATTTTCAGGATTGGTCATCTGCAAATATCCTGCTGCAACAAGGGAGGTGATGTGACGCTCTCGATTCTTGGAATGCATGCTGACTCCAATTCTGTCAAGTATCTCTTTGGCGGTTCGAGGAACAGAACAGAAATTGACTATATCCCTTTGCTTGTTAGACAATGACACTTTTGGAGTGTCTGAATGTCCAAGTTGAGTGTCCAAGTCGGTGCCAGAGTGTCTAAGTCGAGTGTCTAAGTCGTTCTCAGAAATGTCCAAGTTGGTGTTCGGGTGTCTAAGTCGAGTGTCAGAGTCTTGGACTTGGTTACTTTTTTCCTCGACTTGGTTACTTTTTCCTTGGACTTGGTTACTTTTCCCCTCGACTTGGTTACTTTCTCCTTCGCCTTGGTTACTTTTCCCCTCGACTTGAAGGCCACTGGGACTAAGAGGACTAACGATCTTTTGCTCCGTTTGGGCTGGGTGACCTCCTCCTTTTTCAGTAAAAGCAGGCGATAAGTCGTGGAAATCTGCCTAATAACAGTACATTTCCACGACTTTTCGATACATTTCATCTCGTCAAATACGAGACCAATTGTCTCATGCTATGCTCGATATGCTCGATAGAGGGTATCTCTTTGTATGCAAGGTCGGGAAGCTCTCTTGCCCAAAGTCTCTTGTCGTCAATACGACCCCAGCAGGAGTCGATGACAATTTGTCCTTCACCCGTCTTGCTATGACCATATCTGTTGCCTTTGTTCAAGTGCAAAGATGGCGAATGGTCTTGTTTTTTACGTCAAAAACTTGACTTTTATAAACTTCTTTAACAGTTCACCCTGATAATTGCGCGTTTGTATCGTATAATCGCATAAGATATCATCTGGCCGAATGGACAAGTGCTGGCGGTAGGCTCGCCGTTCCAAAGTCTTTGGCCGGAAGGGGGAATCACCAGTCCGTCTTGTGCCTTCATTCTCCGGCGGCGACTTCGTCTTCCTCAAGGGAGTCGAGCAAGAGGCAAGGGCTTGCTTGGGATGATCATTGCCTACCTTCCTGATGTGCTCCATCTTGTCCAACGGTCCCTCCTTGGAACAGGAGGTGAACAGGATGGCAAACAATGCGCAGAGGCATCGAAAAGCAATCTTTCCCATAGTGTGAACAATTTATTATCTACTGCAAAGGTACGAAAAACCAAGGAAAGGCCCAAAGGATGAAACGACTTGTTTCATCCTTTTGAGGCTTTTAGCCTGTTTCATCATGTTTCATCGTGGCTCATCGTGGCTCATCCGTGAAGGATAAAAATCATATTGAAAAGCATAAAACGCCGTGCTTACCCTTTGTAAAAAGCTGATTATAAAAGGTTTACACCCTATGTATAAAGCGTTAAATAGTTTAACATTTTATGAAACAAAATGAAACATCAACAATTTGGTAAGTACGAATCTTTTGCGTAAGTTTGCAAGCGAAAATAACAACAAATTGATAATTTAAAAAATATGAGAACAAAAACCTCCAAAGTCGTAATTATGCTTTTTATAGCATTGCTACAATGCTCTGTCGCATTCTCTGCTACAGATGCAACAACCCCCGTGCCCTTGTATTACTATAAGTACAACCCTCCCGTTGTAGATGGCACAAGTCGTCCTCGCAAGAATCCCCCACATCAGCTAACATTAAGCGTTTTGTTTGATCACGATAATGGGCAGTTGATATTTGAAGACCCACAAGGAGCTTCGTGTAGTTATTCGGTAGTATGTGCTGATGGCAGCATAGTGACCGAAGGATTTTTGGATTTTGAGCTTCAGAAGGTTGCTTATGCATACCTGATTGGATTGAATCCTGGATCTTATACTTTAATCGTCAATTACGGAGACTACGAGTATCATGGCGTAATAGAGCTTTGAGCATAAATGCGATGTCTCTTAGATGGACTACTCTCTACTGTCAGATAATTTCTACATCGAGTGTTTTTGAAATGTAAGAAAACATCCATAAGCGAATTGCCTTTTCACAGCAAAAGAAATTAGCGAAGGGAATTTAGTCTAACACAAAAAACTAAGAATTATGAAAAAAGTCTTAAGATTTTGGATCTGGCTGTTTTTGTTCAGCCTTTTCCCTGTAACAACCTCGGCGCAAGTCCAAAGATACGTATCAAAACAGAAGGCACTCTCCATAGTCCAAGAAAAATTTCGTGGACAAGATGTCGATTACTACCTCATCGACGAAAACAAGTCACCCACATGGCAAGTCTTTGTGGATGCCGAACCTATGAAGGGCTGGAAACACGACTGTTATGTCATAAGAATTCCTAAGTCTTTGGACATAAGCCATAGTACCCAATTTCCACAGCAATTGCTGACGACCCCGCCTCAAGGAGAATACACACCGATTCTAGTCACGAATCGCTATGGAAACAACGCCAACTCCAAGCCAAGAGTGAAGAAAGCCGTGCCTTCTTTAAACGAAGACGCCTCCACGGCCTCAAGAACGTACGCGGTCATTCTGAGTGGCGGAGTAGACAAGTTTAGTAATTACGAGCGTTACTGGAACGATTGCTCTTTCATTTACCAAACGCTGGTCAACAAGTATGGGGTTCCCAAGCAAAACATCTATCCTATCATGTCTGACGGAGACAACCCTGCCGTTGACATGCATTGCACGTCGGGAAGTTTTGTCTCCCAGCCTCTTGACCTCGACTTTGACGGTGTGGCGGACATCCATCTTGCCGCCACGAAGGACAATGTGAGGAACACGTTGAGCACTTTGTCCAAGAAGCTGAACAAGGACGACCATCTGTTCTTCTTTGTCATAGACCATGGCGCCTCGGAAAACGCCAACTCGTTCATTTGTCTTTGGAACAATGGGAGGCTTTCTGATTCAGAATTGGCCAACATGCTGGATCCTTTCTGCAAGAGATCCGTGAACGTCAATGTCGTGCTTGGGCAATGCTTTGCGGGTGGATTCAACGAGAAACTCAAAAGGAAAGGAATCGTAGTGGCTTCCGCTGCGCAGGGCAATGAGTTCTCATGGGCTTGCCCAGACATTCCGTACGATGAGTTTGTCTATCAGTGGACGTGCGCGGTGAACGGAGCTACCCATACGGGCTCGCCGGTACAAGCAGACAAGGACAACAACGGACGGGTGACGATGGAAGAGGCATTCGATTATGCCCTGGAACACGACAGGAGAAAGAACGAGCACCCAGTGTATAACTCTACCCCACTTTCTGTCGGAGAGGATCTGGCGTTCAATCACCTTGCGCCGTCGGTAGATCTTTATATTCCTGATGATGAAACAGATACGGGCAAAGAGCCAAATACGAAAACCACGGCTTTTTGGAAGAGTCCCTATATTTGGGTTCGCAATCAAGCGGATGGAGTTTACAAGCATGAAAATCCCGAGTATTCTCTCGAGCACCCCGGAGCCTTTGTGTATGTACGTGTTTATAATAGGGGCAAGGACAATTATACTGGAGGAAAGTATTTAGTAACCTATTGGGCCAATGCCTCCACAGGTTTCAGAGACGCATCATGGAAGGGCCGGGAAACCAATGCAGATGGAGACGTTTCGGGTGGGTTTACTCCTTTTGTAAAAATAGAACCCATTGAAGCCGGAAAATACAGGGATGTCAGACTGTTTTGGCCCTTGCCTGACCATGACGAAAATGATGACCCCCATTATTGCCTGCTGGCCAAGATTATGGATCAGTCGTATGATGATGGTTATGTTCCAGGAGTGACCTACTTCGATGTGTTAGGGGCTAATGATCAGGCGCAAAAAAATGTGACAATCATACGTAAGGAGGAACTGACAAAAGCAGTTGACGTCTATGTCCGAAACGTAGCCTCTACGACAAAGAGCTACACGCTTGAATTGGTTCCACAAACAGCCGCAGACGCCAAACTTTATTCAATGGCTAAGGTTGAGATGGAAATGAGCCCTGCGATCTATGATGGCTGGGTGCGTGGAGGCATGTGCTCACAGAACCTTGAATGTCCAGCGTATCAGTCCAATGGTGCAAACCGTGTGGTCAAGTTTGTCTCAGCACAAAGTCAAATGCAAAAAATACAGATGAGAGGGGAAGAATTTGACGTAGTTCGCGTAAAATTTGATTTCTTCAAGACAGACAACCATAGTTCTTTCTATACTTTCGATTTGATTCAAAAAGATGATGAAGGAAATATCATAGGCGGAGAGACCTTTGTCGTGGAGTCTCCGATCTTACTCGGCCCAGTGGTTATCACGCCCGTTCCCACACCCGACGGAAGCGTCGAATTGAATACTGATTCGGCACAAGCTTACAAGTCTGTCAAGTGGATGGACGGAAGAGGGGAAAACTTGGGTGAGAAAAGCTCTGTCGTTGTAAACCCCAAAGCAACAGGATATGATTATTCCGTCGTGGCTATGACAGAGGAAGGCGACATGTGCACTGGAAGTATCACCTTGGAAAAAGATGATGGAATCAAGTCGGTGGGCAACCCAACCCCAGAACGTCTGATCGTAGCTCTTGAGACCCCAGCCCCTGCAATGGCAACATTGTTGGTCACTTCTGTACTCGACGGAACATGTGTTATCTCATGTCCTGTTGCCGAAGGTGCGGAAAATGTCTCCCTTGACACTTCCCGTCTTTCCCGTGGAGTGTATGTTGTTTCTTATTCTGTAAATTCGGAATTGATAGATCAAAAGAAAGTAAGATTAGATTAAACTCTATTGTCATCCCGTTGCCCATTCTAATGGGTAACGGGACGGCCTCGGATACATTATAAATATTAATAACAGTTTAAACTTTTAGTTATGAGAATAATTAATGCTTTACTTTTCGTCATGTTTGCCCTGTCGGCAAACGCAGCGGACGGGACTGTCGGGACAGTCTCAGTCCAGAAGGGAAACAACGTGTCTGTGAATGGTGAGGCTCCATTGTCCCTGACGCTTGACGGCAAGGATCATCAGAGCTGCCAGTTCCTATCCAAGAGGGCCCCAGATGAAAGCCATGAGTTCACGTGGAAGGAGGTGACGACTACCCGTGGCGGCGAGTTGGCAGAGATATTGGGCGACCAGCTTCGCAGTATAGACTCATTAGTTGTCAAAGGTAATGTCAATGACGACGACTTCCATACCATGTGGGATGCCTCCCTCCATGGCAATCTTTCCGTCATCAATTTGGAGAATGCAGTTATTGAGAACAATGCCATTCCTGACAATGCCTTTTATCATGCGAACGAACAATACGAGGGAGACTCTAATGAGCGCTTCTATTACATCGCTCTGAGAAGGATTATCCTTCCCGAGGGTTTGGAGAAGATAGGCAAATCAGCCTTTTTCCAGGCTTATGCCCTCAGGCAGGTGAACTTCCCGTCCTCTCTTCGTTATTTGGGAGAGTATGCGTTTAATGCCACAAAGCTGGAAATGAACCCATTGGTCATCCCCGAAGGGGTTGAGGTGATCAGTAAGTACGCTTTTGCCTTCTGTTATAAGCTGAAAGGCAAGGTTGTACTGCCATCGACGACGAAGTCGATAGGCGAGTGGGCCTTTTATGGGTGCCCCATTACCTCCATCAATTTTCCCGAAGGCCTTGAGTCCATTGGCAGAAATGCTTTTTGGCAGTGCGATTTGAGGGAGGTGACGCTTCCTGGCTCATGCCGTTTTTCCAAATGGGGTGGTCAGTTCGGTTTAAACTGGCATCTTGAGAAAATCACTTTTGCAGACGGTCCGACGGAGATACCCAACGAATTTGTGACGAATTGCGTCAGACTTCGTGAAGTGAATTTCCCGCATACCATCAAGCATATTGGTGATCACGCTTTCTATTTGTGCATTTCATTGAAGCGTCTGGAGTTTCCCTTGGGAATGCAGTCTCTTGGAGAAGAGGCCCTTGCAGGCCTGGACTCTTTGGAGTGCATAGTCTTCCCCGCCTCGATGAAGTCTTTGGGCACTGAGAGCTGCGCCCAGTGGAGGGACATCAAGGAAATCTATTGCGCCGCCATGGAGCCCCCCGTGTGCGATCCTACGGAAGGCGGTGTCTTTTCTGGTTTTGGTTTCCCCGATGGCTTTGACACCCCCGTTGTCTATATCCCCAAGGGTACTATCAACAAGTACAAGGACACTTCTCGCAACTGCATGGGCTGGGAGAAATTCTGGAACTATGTCGAGATTGACCCGAGCGAGTTCCCCACGACGGCCATCGATTCCCCTGCTATTGTGGAGACACAAAGCAAGGACAACAGCGTCTATGACCTGATGGGCAGGAAGGTGGAGCGTCCGCAAAAGGGTAATATCTATATCCAAAACGGCAAGAAGTTTGTGGCAAAGTAAAGGCAGACCTCTTCATTCATTAATTAAAAAAATACGATAAGGCCACTGGGACTAAGAGGACTAACGATCCTTGGGTCTCGGTGGCCTTTGTCGTAAATGATTTTTTAACTTGACAGTTTTGTTTGTTCGCTATTTTGACAAGTCGAAATATGTATCTCTTGGCTGCTGGCAGAGATTGGGGATGGCAACCTTTGGACGGATCAAACAGGGGGAAGAGTATGGGGAAAGGCCGCAATGAAGTTTTTTTGGCACGAGATGGGCTTTGTTAAATGGATACGGAGGAATAGTTAATGGGTCATTAATTCATGCTAATCGGCTTGCATTCGGCGGGACGGAAGGTTATCTTTGTATAGAGGCTGCGACAGGGCAAATGGTGAGCCAGGCTTCTTGGCATGAACGGCTAGGAGCGACGATTGGCTGAAATGTAAAATATAATCAAAAGAAATAATGATGAAAAAGTTAAATTTCTTATCAATCTTTTCGGTTGGGAGTAGGAAAAGGCCGTTCTCGTATCGGTCTCGTATCAATCCCGTATTGATCCCGTATCGATCCCGTATCGTTCCCGTATCGTTCTCCTATCGTTCTCCTATCGTTCTCGCTTCCGGAAGCGGAAACAATACGGAAACAATACGGAAACAATATGAAGTCGATATATGCTGGAAGGGAGGACGATACGTGGTAGGTACATGGTGAAGCGTGGCAGATGTCAGGACAGGGAGAGGAGTGGAAGCAACCCGTTGAGAAGGACCAAAAAAGAACCGAACCAACGGATGCTGATTCGGCTCTGTGCTTAACGTATTATCTTTTCTTCTCTGCTAACCCACAGCGAAAATCATTTGCCGTCGCAGCAGTTGGAATGGCATCCCTCCTTGATCACCTCCTCCTTGGTAGTGAGGCGCGTCTTGTAGCCAATCTTCTCCAGCGACTTCTGAATCTTCTCCACTGTGGTCTTGTCGGCATCATAGACTACCGTGATCTTCTGCGTCTCGGCAGAAGCCTGGATGTCCTTCACACCCTTGACGAAGCGAAGGTTCTCCTTCACCTTGTTCTCACACTTTCCACACTCCAGTTCGGGATTGGTAGTGAGGATGACCGTCTTGATATCCTTGGCCGAAACAGCCACCACCGTGAGCAGCATCAGCAAAAATCCAAAAAATCTCTTCATAACTTGATTCTCCTTGATTATCTTTTTTTACATATTTTTGTTCGTATGAAACCTCTCTCCGACGAAAACAATTCTTCGTTGTCCTCTTAGAAGTGAGCACGGACGCCCGCATAGACCATGGCTCCGCTGATCGGTCCATAGACGAGCGTAGAGTCGAAACTGTCGCTCCACGGATTCTCACAACCGATGATCGGATGCTTCTGCTTGTAGCCCGTCAGATTCTCTCCACCCGCATAGACAGCGAAGTTGCGGAACTCGCGCGTGACCTGGACATTGAGCGTGGGATAAGCCTTGTAGGTATTGTCCCAAGAGGCAGAACCATCGGCCAGCGTGTAGGACTGAGGCAGACGACCACCGCCATTGAGGGCGAAGGTGGCATCAAACTGCCAAAGCCCCAGGCCCGGCTTGTAGCTTGCCGTAAACAAGCCCTTGTAGCGACTCTGCAACGGTTTGGCGCGCAGCACACCACCATAAGTAGCCCGCACGAGGTTGTAGCGGTAGGCGGCCGTGAGGTCGAGACCCTTGATGGGCGTGATGCTGGCATCCACCTGGAAGGTATGGGAGTAGCTACTACCATCCAAGTCGGAGATCGTGATGGTCTTCGGATCGCTATCGTAGTCGATGATGGTCTGGTTGAGAAAATGGGTATAGAAATACTCCGCATTGATCTTCAACGTCTTATCAGCGATGGGAATCATAAAGGCCGTGCTGACGCCATAGTTCCAAGCCTCCTCCTGGCCCAGTTTGCCGATCACGAGTTGGCGGCCGCTGGCCATGACATAGTTGCTCTCAGCCAGCACGTGCGGCGAGCGGTAGCCCTTGCCCGCCGACAGGCGAAGCGTGACCACATCGTTCATCACCCACTTCACATGAGCGCGCGGCGTGAGGAACGTGCCATAGACGTTGCTATGATCGACACGGAGACCCGCCATAGCCACGAAACGCTGGTGGAGGTTGAACGTATATTGCGCATAGGCACCGGGGACGGTCTCACTTTCGATCATCGTCTCCGTGGGGAGCGTCGCGTCGTGGACGAGGCGCACATTCTGATGGAGGTAGTCGTGGTTGAGGCTCAGACCCGTCGAGAGATTGTGCTCATGGCCGAGGTTGGTCTCAAAGACGAGAGAGGCGTAGGCATTCTTCTCGTTGACGTCATAGATTTTCAGTCCGTAGCCCGCCTTCTGCTGGTGCATGGAGACGTTGCCCATCAGGGCGATACTGCTCTCCTGCTCGTTCTCGAAGACGTAGGCATGCTTCATCGACGCCTCGTAACGGTTGGTCTCAATATCTATTTTATACAGAGGCTCACCATGGGGATTGGCGTGGCCTTTCACCTGTCCCGTGTTGCGGTCCTCCTTGAGTGCTCCGATGCTGCCATGGAAGATATACTTACCCGAACGAGCCCACCAGCGATTCTGGATGTTGTACTGTCTCACCTGCGGATCGTCCTGGAATCCATCGCCATTGCCATCATGATGATTCCAATTGTTCTCAAAGTGGGTCAGCAGCTCGGTGGCGCAGTTCTCATTGCCATTGATATGGAGATTGGCCATCGCATTGGCCTCAAACTTACCCATGCTGCTGCCATAGAGATTGAACTGCACCTGCTGCTCGTCCTCCGGTTTCAGATACTGGACGTTGATCTGTCCCGTCATGGCCTCGTAGCCGTTCTTGACGGAGGCGTTGCCCTTCGACACCTGGATGCTGTTCATCCAAGACCCAGGGACGTAGCCCAAGGCAAAGGGAGCAGCCGAACCGCGGAAGTTGGGCAACAGCTCGGACAACATCTGCACATAGGTGCCGCCGAGGCCCAGGAGCTTGATCTGCTTCGCTCCCGTGGCAGCGTCCGAATAGTTGACATCCACGGAAGGGTTGTTGACGAAACTCTCGCCGAGGTTGCAGCAAGCGGCCTTGAAGAGCTCGCCCTTGAGCATCGCCTGGCCGTTGATGGCACCACCCATCGAGCGGACGGTCTGTCGCTTGGTGATCGTCACCTCGTTGATATGCTGGTCGGGCAGCATCACCTCGGTCGTATCCGAAGCGATGGAGACGGGATCTACGGAGCTCGCCGCCCCACTCTGGGCATGGACAAGCGTGGGCAACAGCAGGGAGGCTGCCGCAATGACGCACTTATTCTTACTCTTTCTGTGATTCATTTTTCTTGATAATAATGAGGTCGGTACACTCGTTTGTACTTTGACGGTGCAAAATTAGGGGAAAACTCTTGCAACCGAGTTGCAAAATGGTGTAAAGCTGAAAAATGAGGGTAAAAAAAGGAATCCTTAAAATGAGGGGCAAATAGGGGTAAAAGAAAACCTTGCAACTCTCATGAGTTGCAAGGAATCTTGGAGGGTGGAAGGTGGGACTCGAACCCACGACATTCAGAACCACAATCTGACGCTCTAACCAACTGAACTACGTCCACCATGTTACACTCAACAAACTTTCTCGTTAAGCGGGTGCAAAGGTAGAAAGAATATTTCGTTCGCGCAAATTTTTGCGGCATTATTTTTCAAAAAAGTACTTTTTACCCTGTAAAACACTTAGCAGCCCCCTTTTTCTCCTTGTTATATATATAAAAGAAGCATCGGACCCAGGGCGGAGACATTGCCGACGGAGAAGTCCTCGGCTCACCATGCCACGCTACTCGGCCGCATGGCCATGGCTGTTGGACTCCGTCTTGCTCTGGCTGCTGCCACTCACCGTTCCCGTAGTATCCTCGGGAGCGGGCTGCTCTATCTCCTCGGGCACCTCCTCTTCCACTTCGGGCTGTTCGGGCTGCTCGACGATCGTGTCAACCTGCGTTTGCGGTTTGTCGTCCACCACCGGTTCCTCATAAGGAATGGTATCGGCAGGCAGGACATCAGGCTGCTCGGGCTGCGACGACGAGGTAGAGAACATGGCGAAGCCTATCACGGCTACTACCAGCACCACTACCGCCACGCCTATCCACAGCCAGCGCCGGTTGGGGCGGTCGTCCTCGTCCACCGTGGCTGCATGCCAAGGATTCTTCGGGCCGCCACCCGTGGGTCGGGGCGCCTCGTAGTGCTCACCCTTGGCAGCATTGGGCAGCGTGATCTGCATCACGCCATGACACTCCGGACATTGGCATTCGACCGTCATGCCCGGTTCGGCATCGATGATAAACTGCGTTCCGCAGTTGTCGCAAGTAATCTGATATTTCATTTATTACTCCTTTCCAAGTTTGATCAAGACTGCGCTTGACAGTTCTTCTCCAGTTCAGGCTTCACGGCCTGGAGCACCCTTTCGGTCGCTCCCGTGAGTTTTTCGACAAAAGCAGCTGCCCGTCCCGCACTCTCCTGGAGGAAAGCCTCATCCTTGGTGAAACGGTCCATCAGCTGAGCAAAGCCCGCATCACCAGAGACCTCGAAGCCACCCTGGGCCGCTATCAGTCCCTGCGCCTCCTGGAAATGCTTGTTGTTGGGTCCGAAGAGGACCGGCATACCCCATACCGCAGCCTCCAGCACATTGTGGATGCCCACACCGAAGCCTCCACCCACATAGGCCACGCGGCCATAGTGATAGACCGAGGAGAGAAGTCCGAAGCAGTCGATGATCAAGACGTCGGCATCGGCCACGGTCTCCACGCTCGACTGGGTGTAGCGGGCCACCTTCTTGCCTTGCAGCAACTGGCGGATCTGCGCCAGGTGCTCCTCCTTGATGACATGAGGGGCGATGATGAGTTTCCACTCGGGATGGGAGGCAAAGTAGCGAAGGAAGAGTTCCTCGTCGGGCAACCAAGAGGACCCTGCCACGAAGACACGGTCCGAGTCGCCGACAAAGCGCTCCACCAGGGGCAACTGCTTGCGCGCCTCCCTCACCTGGAGCACGCGGTCGAAACGGGTGTCGCCCACAACCTCCACCTGGTCGATGCCTATCGAGGAGAGCAGCTGGCTACTCTCCTCGTTCTGGACGAAGAAGCGGCTGAAGCAGCGCAACACGCGGCCATACTGCCGTCCGTAGGGACGGAAGAAGATCTGACCAGGGCGGAAGATGCTGCTCACGCTATAGGTCGGCACCCCGCGATGGTTTAAGATATGGAGGTAGTTGTACCAAAACTCATACTTCACGAAGAAGGCCATGACAGGGCGTACCGTGCGAAGGAAGCGGCGCGCGTTGCCGACGGTGTCGATCGGGAGGTAGGTGACGATGTCCGCCCCCTTGTAGTCCTTGCGCACCTCGTAGCCCGAAGGCGAGAAGAAGGTGAGCAGGATCTTATAGTCGGGAAACTCGCGGCGTATGGCCTCCATCAACGGACGGCCTTGCTCAAACTCGCCGAGCGACGCGGCATGAAACCAGACATAGCGAGCCGAAGGATCGACCCGCTGCTGAAGCACGCCAAAGGCTGCTTGCTCGCCACGCCACATCTTGCGCACCTTCGAGTCGAAGCGCGCAGCAATGCGGACGCCCAGTTGCATGGCATACATGATGAAGTTGTACATTACCTCTTGTAGGGTTGATGATTAGCTAATGACGTGAGAGACAGAATGGCGGGCACGCCCGCCCGTTCTTATCCCAGTTCGCTGATGGCGCGATGGAGGCGACGGAGGGTCTCCTCCTTGCCGAGGAAGGCCGAGATGTCAAACATACCGGGACCCTTGCCGATACCGACAAGTGCCAGGCGGAACGCGTTCATCACGTCGCCGAGCTTGTAGCCCTTCTCCTCGACCCACTTCATCACCACTGGTTCCTGGCCCTCTACCGAGAAGTCCTCGACCTTCTGGAGCACCTGCGCCAGTTCGGTCATCTGCTGGGCGGAATACTCCTTCCAGCGCTTCTTCGCCGTCTTCTCGTCATACTCCGTAGGAGCGATGAAGAAGAAGGCACAGAGCGGCCACAACTCATGGACGAAATCGACACGGTCCTTCATCATGTGGACCACCTGGCGCACACGATCCATGGTCGTATCGACGCCATTGTTGGCCACGATGGGCGCGAAGAGGCCTGCGATCTCCTCGTCGCTCTTCCGCAGCATGTACTCGTGGTTGAACCAAATCGCTTTCTTGTAGTCGAACTTCGCTCCTGCCTTGGAGCACTTCGTGATGTCGAAGGCATCCACCAGTTCGTCGAGCGAGAACATCTCCTGCTCCGTGCCCGGATTCCATCCCAGCAGGGCAAGGAAATTGACCACCGCCTCGGGGAAATAGCCACTCTCGCGGAAGCCTGTGCTGACCTCGCCCGTCTTCGGGTCTTCCCACTCCAGGGGGAAGACGGGGAATCCCAGGCGGTCGCCATCACGCTTCGACAGTTTGCCCTTGCCCTCAGGCTTGAGCAGCAACGGCAGGTGGGCGAAGCGCGGCATGGTGTCCTCCCAGCCGAAAGCACGGTAGAGCAGGACGTGGAGGGGCGCACTCGGGAGCCACTCCTCGCCACGGATCACGTGGCTAATGCCCATCAAGTGGTCATCGACAATATTGGCCAAGTGGTAGGTGGGCAGCTCGTCGTGGCTCTTGTAGAGCACCTTGTCGTCGAGGATATCGGTCTTGACGTGAACGTCCCCACGGATCATATCGTGGACCACAACCTCCTCGCCCGGCTCCACGAGGAAACGGACGACATACTGCTCGCCGTCGTCGATGAGCTGCTTGACCTCCTCGGCAGAACGCGTGAGCGAGTTGCGCATCGTCAGTCGCGTGTGGGCGTCATACTGGAAGTTCTTCACCTCAGCACGCTTCTGCTCCAGTTCCTCGGGCGTATCGAAGGCATAGTAGGCCTTGCCCTCGTCGAGGAGCTGCTGCACATACTCCTTATAGATCTCCCTGCGCTCGCTCTGACGGTACGGGCCGTGGCTTCCACCGAAGCTGACACCCTCGTCAAAGTGGATACCCAACCAGCGGAACGACTCCAGGATATACTCTTCCGCTCCCGGTACGAAGCGGCTGGAGTCTGTGTCCTCAATGCGGAATACCAGCGATCCATGATGCTGGCGGGCAAACAAATAGTTGAACAAAGCCGTGCGAACACCGCCAATATGCAACGCTCCCGTGGGACTGGGTGCAAAGCGAACCCGCACCTGCGAAGACGCTGCTTCTGCTGTAAATTTTTCTTCCATCATAAATTGATAAGCGTGGATAGCCTAAAATTTTCGGCAAAAGTAATGCTTTTTTTTCGATTATACCATATTTTTTTCGTAATTTCGCCGAGTAAAGGCATTTATGCCCCTATACTAAGGTCTAAGAACCAACCAAAACGAACAATACGCATCATGAAGCAATTCAGACATAACGGCACCAGCAACTGGCCTTCCATCCTTACGCGCATAGCGCTCGTGCTGACGAGCGTGACCATCATCGTCCTGTTTTTGCCCCGCGACAGCAGCCGACTTCTGCACTATAGCGAGGGCCAGCCGTGGACGGACGGCGCCCTGATCGCTCCCATCGACTTCCCCGTCTTCAAGTCGGAGGCGACCCTGAAGTATGAGCGCGACTCCGTGCGCGAACGCTTCCAGCCCTACTTCAACTGGGACGACCGCGTGGAGGAGCAGTCGCTCCAGGCATTTCACGAGAAGTTCAAGGACGGCATACCGGGACTGACGGGCAACTACGTCCAGATCATCGCCCATAGGTTGCACCAGATCTACGAGCGCGGCGTGCTCGACCCCACCCAGCTGGCGCAGTATAGCGATGGCGACACGACGACGGCCATCCGCGTCGTGACGGGCAAAGAGGCCGTGACGCTGCCCACGGATAGCGTGCTGACGACGCTCGGCGCCTACCAATACCTCTTCCTCGACGACCGTCTGATGCCGGTGAGGGCCAAGTTGCAGGCTTGCAACCTCAACGATTTCATCTCGCCCAACCTCCGCTACGACCGAAGCCGGAGCGAAATGGAACTCAACGACAATCTCAGCCTCATCACGCAGGCAAGCGGAATGGTGCTCAAGGGGCAGCGCATCATCACCCAGGGCGACATCGTCACCTCGCGGATGATGCTCGTGCTCAACTCCTACGAGCGTGCCATGGCGAAGCAGAGCGCCTCGGAGAACGAATTGCGATCGACCATAGCGGGACAGACCATCTACATCCTGCTGCTCGTCTCGCTCTTCACCCTCTATCTGGCACTCTTCCGCAAGGACTACTTCACGAAACCGCGATCCATAGCCATGCTCTACGCCTTGCTCGTCTTCTTCCCGCTCCTGACGTCCTTCATGATGAAGCACCCGTTTTTCAGCATCTATATCATCCCGTTTGCCATCTCGCCCATCTTCGGGCGCGTCTTCATGGACTCGCGAACGGCCTTCATCCAGCACGTCACGACCATCCTCATCTGTGCCGTGGCCGTGAAATACCAGTATGAGTTTATCACCGTACAGCTGGTGGCGGGCCTCGTGGCAATCTACTCGCTCCGCGAACTGTCGCGAAGGAGTCAGATATTCCTCACGGCGATCCTCGTCACGGCTGCCTCGGCGCTGGTCTATTTCGCGCTCCAGCTCATCCAGACGGATGATGTCTCGAAGCTCGACCGCGCCATCTACTACCACTTCACGATCAATGGTTTCTTCCTCCTCTTCACCTATCCCTTGATGCTGGTGATCGAGAAGGCCTTCGGATTCACCTCGACGGTGACGCTCTTCGAGCTTTCCAATACAAACAACCCGTTGCTTCGCGAACTGAGCGAGAAGGCGCCGGGCACGTTCCAGCACTCCATCACCGTGGGCAACCTGGGAGCGGAGATAGCCAACAAGATTGGGGCCAAGGCGCAACTGGTGCGTACGGGGGCGCTCTACCATGACATCGGAAAGATGGAGAACGCGGTCTATTTCACGGAGAACCAGGCGGGCTTCAACCCGCACGACAAACTGTCGGACACGGAGAGCGCGGCCATCATCATCGGCCACGTCACGGAAGGACTGCGCCTGGCCGAGGAGCACCACCTGCCACAGGTCATCCGCGACTTCATCGCCACGCACCACGGCACGGGACTGACGCGCTACTTCTACATCAAATATACCAACGAGCATCCCGACGAGGAGGTCGATGAGAGCCTGTTCCGCTACTCAGGTCCGAACCCGTTCACGCGTGAGCAAGCGATCCTGATGATCTGCGACACGGTAGAGGCGGCTTCGCGATCCCTCAAGGAGTATTCTCCCGAGAGCATCAGCGCCTTGGTCGATAGTATCATCCAGTCACAGGTGCGCGAGGGCTTCTTCAACGACTGCCCCATCACCTTCCGCGACCTGCAGACAGCCAAGAACGTGCTCATCGGGCGCCTGAAGTCGATCTACCACACCCGTATCTCCTACCCCGAACTCAGCGAGGAGGCTCGCAAGAAGAAGAAGAAGAAGAAGAAGAAGAAGAAGAAGAAGAAGAAGAAGAAGAAGAAGGAGAAGAAGAAGAAGAAGAAGAAGAAGAAGAAGAAGAATAATAATAATAATAGACAAGCGTCCTGCCTCGGCAGAACATCGGGTAAAAAAGAGAATGGGACTCATCGGCCTTCGTTATGCGAAGGCTTGGTGAGTCCCTTTCTTCTGTTGCTTCTATTTTTCCTATCGCTATTAAGGCACGACCACTACAGGCTGCGGCGATAGATCTCTATCACTTCGTCGCGGGTCAAGGTGTGGTAGCCACCGGTATTGCGGGGACAGACGTCGGCATACTTTTCGATGTCGGCTTCCTTGGCATCGACCTCCGTGATGGTCATGGCGAGGCCGAGCTCGCGCATCCAGGACTCCATCGTCTCCAGTCCTTCGAGGGCCACGGCCTTGTCGTCCTTGTCCTCGGGACGCACGTCCCATACAGCGAGGGCCAGGCGCTTGAAGCGGGCCACGGCCTCGTCGCTCTTCTCTATCAGCAGGCGGTAGTAGGCACCCGAGACTGCCGAGAGCGTATGGCCATGGATGGCATTGGTAAAGGCTGCCACGGCCTGTCCCAGCATGTGGACCTCCCAGTCCGTGGCCTTGCCACACTCCGTCAGACCATTGAGGCCCCACGTGGCCGTCCACATGATATTGCTGCGCGCCTCATAGTCCTCGGGGTTGACCAAGGCCTTGCGCGAACTGACGATCAGCGAGCGCATGAGGCCCTCGGCCAGGTAGTCGCTCGTGTTGTCATCGCTTCCCGAGAGATACTGCTCCAGGATGTGGGACATGATGTCGTAGATGCCCGCCACCATGTGATACTTCGGGACGGTGTAGGTAAACTCCGGGTTGAGGATGGCAAAGTCAGGATTGCGGAAGTGGTTGAACAACTTCAGTTCCTCCTTGTGCGAGGAGATGACCGATCCACTATTCATTTCCGAACCCGTGCCCGCCATGGTCAGCACCACGCCCACGGGCGTCCAGCGACTGTCGAGTTTGCCGAAATGCTTGAAATAGTAGTCCCACGGATCGCGCTCCTGGTAGGCTGAGGCCGAGACCGCCTTGGCATAGTCGGCCGTAGAACCGCCACCGACGGCGAGGATGAGATCCACCCCCTCCTCACGCACCTTGCGAGCACCCTCCAGCACTTTCTCGATGTCCGGATTGGGCAAGACGCCTCCGTCCTCGATGATGGTCTTGCCCGCCTCGCGCAGCACCTTGACCACCTGGTCATAGATGCCAAAGCGCTTGATGGATCCTCCGCCATAGGAGAGCATGACCTTCGGACCATAGTTTTTGAGTTCGTCGCCGAGCAAGCCCAGCGCGTCCTTACCAAAATGTACTTTGGTAGCGTTGTGATAAGTGAAGTTTCCTAACATAACCTTTCTTCTTTATGTGATTGATAACGCTTGCAAAGGTAGCCATTTTCTCTCGATCTCCCGAAACCCTTTTTTGGGAAAAACTTACCCAAAGGACGGAAATCAGTCCTCCAGCGCAGCAAGGAAACTGCGGATGCTGGGGAAGAGCAAGTTGCTCCCCTCCCCCGCCAAAGCCTCGTCGGGGAGCGGTCCCGAGTTGATGGCGACCGTGAAGCAGCCTGCTGCCACGCCCGCTCTCACCCCTAAGGGAGCGTTTTCGACCACGATGCCCTGCCACGGCTGCAAGTTGCCAGCCTTGCGCAGTCCCGCGAGATAAGGATCGGGCGCCGGCTTGCCGTTCTTCACGTCATAAGCCGTAGTGATGTGTGCCTCGTCGAGGAAGTCGCCGAAGTCGTGGAGCAAGCGCTGGATGAGCGGCCGCTGTCCGCTGCCCGTGACGACATTGATGCTCAGTCCGCGAGACGCAAACCAGCCCATCAGTTGGCGCACGCCGTCGAAGATACGCGTCTCCGGCAACTCATGGAAGTAGCGCGTCTTGACGTCATACATCCTTTGTGCCTCCGCCTCATCGACCTCGCGCCCCAGTTGGCGCTTCACATAGTCGCGGATCGTGTCCACACCCCTTGCCCCCTCTGTGGCATAGGCGTCGGCCTCCGTGAAATGGATTCCGAAGTCGCTCATGGCACGCTTCCATGCCTTCGCATGATGGGGCATACTATCATAGAGCACGCCGTCCATATCAAACAGTACGGCCTTGGGGTCAAACCGTTCGTAGCCGTGCTGATCCAAATAGTGCTTGATCTCGTTGTCGAACATAATCACTTGATTCCATCAAAAAGGCGACGTGTCAGAGTCGGAGAAAAGCCGTTAGGCCCTTGCCTTCCGAGACACGCCGCCATGCTATTGCTATCTCTCTTTACGCCTCCTGGCTCAGACGCTCCTGGATGGCCTTGCTCTCGGCCTCATATCCCGGTTTGTCGAGCAGGGCGAACATATTCTTCTTATACGCCTCCACGCCCGGCTGGTTGAAGGGGTTGACGCCGAGGACGTTGCCACTAATGCCACAGCCGATCTCGAAGAAGTAGATGAGCTGGCCGATGTAGTAGGCATTGAGGCGCGGCAGGGTGATACGGATCTGCGGCACTCCTCCGTCGGAATGGGCCAGGCGCGTGCCCAGCTCCGCCATTTTGTTGACCTCATCGACGCGCTTCCCCTCCAGGAAGTTGAGGCCGTCGAGGTTCTCCTCGTCGTGCGGGAAGAGGAGCTCATGCTCGGGTGTCTCCACGCTCAGCACGGTCTCCCAGATGGAGCGCTCGCCCTCCTGGATCCATTGTCCCATGGAGTGGAGGTCGGTCGTGAAGTCGCAAGACGCGGGGAAGATACCCTTGTGATCCTTGCCCTCGCTCTCTCCATAGAGCTGCTTCCACCACTCGGCCACGAAATGGAGCTTCGGCTGGAAGTTGGCCATAATCTCGATCTTCTTGCCCGCCTTCTGGTAGAGCGCGTTGCGCACGGCTGCATACTGCGCCGCGATATTGTCGCAGTAGGGCACGTCCAGTCCTGTGGCCTTCTCCATGTCCTGGGCGCCCGCCACGAGCTGGCGGATATCAAATCCTGCCACGGCGATCGGGAGCAGACCCACCGGCGTGAGGACCGAGAAGCGTCCACCCACGTTGTCGGGGATGACGAACGTCTTGTAGCCCTCCTTGTCGGCAGCCGCACGGGCCGCACCCTTGTGGGCGTCGGTGATGGCGACGATCACATCCTTGGCCGCCTCCTTGCCCCGCTCGGCCTCACATTGCTTCTTCAGCAGGCGGAAGGTGAGGGCCGTCTCCGTGGTCGTGCCGCTCTTGGAAATATTGATCACGCCAAAGCGCTTACCCTTCAGATAGGTGGTCAGTTCGTAGAGGTAGTCCTCGCCAATGTTGTTGCCGGCAAAGAGGATGACCGGGTTGCGGTCGTCGCGGACCAGCCACGAGAAACTATTGCCCAGGGCCTCGATGATGGCGCGTGCGCCGAGGTAAGAACCTCCGATACCGGCCACGACGACATAGTCGCATTGGCGGCGGAGCGTGTCGGCCACGGCCTGCACCTCGTCGAGAAACTCCGGTGTGATGCTCGACGGCAGATGCAGCCATCCGAGGAAGTCATTGCCCGGGCAGGTGCCCTGTTCCAAAGCGGTCTGAGCCGCTGCTACCTGAGGTGCGTAAGCCTCCAGGGTCCCCGGATCGAGGAAGGAGAGCGCCTTGGTGATGTCTAAACGAATCTTTTCCATAAACCTATTGTGTGATTTGTTGTGTTATTGTGTTGCGGATGGGTGGTATCCATCCTTGTTATCCTTATTATATATATCCTATCGCCTCACGCCCCCGGATTGGTCATGCTCCTGATGGCCTCGGCGGCATTGGCCCTCTCGTAGAGGATGCGATAGACGGTGTCGAGCGTCGGCGTATGCAGGTGGACGTGGTGGGAGCGAAGCTCCTGGGCGATGACGTACATACACTTCGTGCCGAAATAGCCCTCGGCGATCATCTCCATCTCGGCCTGGGCCGCCTTGACGGTATAGCCCCGCCCGATCATGGCGCCAAACGTGTAGTTGCGCGAGAGGCGCGAGTAGCCCGTGACGAGCTGGTCGCCCAGATAGACCGTGTCGAGCATGTCTCGCCAGATGGGGTTGAGGGCATTGAGGAATGCGTTCATCTCCTGCATGGCGTTGGTCATGAGCACGGCGTGGAAGTTGTCGCCAAAGTCGAGCGACCGGCAGATGCCGGCACAGATGGCATAGACGTTCTTCAGCACGGCCGCATACTCGATGCCGACCACGTCGCGCGAGGTCTTGGTCTTGATGTAGTGGGAGCGGAGCACGCTGCTGAAGGCCTGGGCCCGCGCCTCGTCCGTGCAGCCCACGGTCAGGTAGGTGAGGCGCTGCTGGGCCACCTCCTCGGCATGGGAGGGGCCTCCGATGCAGGCCAACTGGCCCTCGGGCACGCCAAAGCGGCGGTGAACATACTCCGTGAAGACCGTGTTCTCGCCCGGCACGACTCCCTTGATGGCCGTGACGACAAACTTGTCGCGCATGGGCACGCGCACCTTGTCGAGCAGTTCCTTCGTATAAGGCGACGGCGTGACGAAGAGCAGCGTGTCGTAGTGGGAGACGATGTAGTTGATGTCCGACGAGAAGTCTATCTCCGCGACGTCGAAGGCGAGGTTGCGTAGATAGCCCGGGTTGTGGCGGAGCAGCTTGAAGCGGTCGATGGTAATCGGGCGCCGCACATACCACCCTATCTCGTGGGTGTGCTCCACTATCACCTTGGCCAAGGCCGTAGCCCAACTGCCGCTACCTATGACAGCTATACGTCCATTTACCATCGCGCATCCTGTAGTTGACTATTACTATTTTTTATATAGAGTAATCCTTCGGCCTATGCCTCCGTCTCAGCCGGGGTCACAGCGTCTATCCAGCGCTGGATCTCATCGACCGACGGGTTCTCATAGCCGAGCTTATACTTCTTGTTGATCTCGCCGAGCTTCTGCTGCAGGCCCTGAGCCTTCTCGCCACAGATATCGGAGAGGAGGTTGAAGCCCGCCTTGCGGAGCACATAGACCCAGTCCTCGGGCACGCCGATCTTTGCCCAGGCCTCGATGCTGTCCTGCGGCATCTTCTTCTCCGGCTTCATCTGGGGGAAGAGGATCACCTCCTGGATGGTCTCCTGGCCCGTCATGAGCATCGTCAGACGGTCGATACCGATACCGATACCACTCGTGGGCGGCATGCCATACTGCAGGGCGCGCAGGAAGTCGTGGTCGATGATCATGGCCTCGTCGTCTCCCTTCTCGCTCAGGCGCATCTGCTCCTTGAAGCGCATCTCCTGGTCGATCGGGTCGTTGAGCTCGGAGTAGGCGTTGGCCACCTCCTTGCCGTTGACCATCAGTTCGAAGCGCTCGGTCAGTCCGGGCTTGCTGCGATGCATCTTCGTCAGCGGCGACATCTCGACCGGATAGTCTGTGATGAAGGTCGGCTGGATGAACGTGCCCTCGCAGAACTCTCCGAAGAGTTCGTCGATGAGCTTGCCCTTGCCCATGGTCTCATCGACCTCCATACCCTTGGAAAGGCAGAAGGTGCGGATCTCCTCCTCGGTCTTGTCCGTGCAGTCGAAGCCCGTCTTCTCCTGAATGGCCTCGAGGATGGGGAGGCGGCGGAAGGGAGCCTTGAAGGAGATGACGTGGTCGCCATGCTTCACCTCCGTGGCGCCGTTGTTGACGGCCTTGCAGATGGTCTCGAGCAGCTGCTCGGTGAAGGCCATCATCCAGTTGTAGTCCTTATACTGCACATAGAGCTCCATGCAGGTAAACTCGGGGTTGTGGAACTTGTCCATACCCTCGTTGCGGAAGTTCTTGCCGATCTCATAGACGCCCTCAAATCCGCCTACGATCAGTCGCTTCAGATAAAGCTCGGTGGCGATACGCATATACATATCGACGTTGAGGGCATTGAAATGGGTGATGAAGGGGCGGGCCGAGGCACCTCCGGCGATGGACTGGAGGGTCGGGGTCTCGACCTCGGTATAGCCGTGGCGGTCGAAGAAGGCGCGCATGGTGCGAAGCACGGTGGCACGCTTGAGGAAGGTATCCTTGACGCCGTCGTTGACGACGAGATCGACATAGCGGCGACGGGCACGCAACTCGGGGTCGTCAAACTTGTCGTAGGCCACGCCGTCCTTGTACTTGACGATGGGCAGCGGCTTGAGGCTCTTCGACAGGAGGACGAGCTCCTGTGCGTGGACGCTGATCTCGCCCATCTGGGTCTTGAAGACGAAGCCACGCACGCCGATGAAGTCGCCGATGTCGAGCAACTTCTTGAAGACTACGTTGTATAAGTTTTTGTCGTCGCCCGGGCAAATGTCGTCGCGGGTGATGTAAACTTGGATTCTGCCTTTGCTATCCTGAAGTTCGACAAAGCTGGCCTTGCCCATGATACGGCGGCTCATCATACGTCCTGCAATGACCACCTCGCGCTTCTCGTCCTCCTTAAATTCGTCTCTGATCTCGGTAGAGAAAGCGTTGGTAGGATATTCTGCTGCGGGATACGGGTCGATACCCATCTCGCGCAGCTGCTGCAAACTTTGTCGGCGGCCAATCTCCTGGTCGCTCATTTCTAAAATGTTCATATTACCTAAGATATGATTCTATAATTATTTCTACGTTTGCAAAGATACAAAGAATATTCCGAAGGGCGTATCTTTTTACTGTTTTTTAGCGTATTGCGGGGAAAACAACCGCGGAAACAGCGTGTCGTGGGGAAAAGAATTGCGAAAATAGTAGAAAACAACCGGTATAACAAATAACGGGTCCATCGCCGGGACACACAAGAAAAACAACTTGACAAGATTTACAACAAAGAACAAACAACGCTTCGCCAGGACAAATCAGCAGCAAATGTGTCCAAGGCGAAGCGTTGTATTTAGTTGTTTACCTTGCAGCAAGATTGTGACACGCAAAGCGTGTAAAGTTGTAACTTGTTGTAAAAGTTGTATTGGTTGTTTTCCCTACTCAGCAGATCGTTTTGACGCTACTGGGCCACCTGCTTGACAACCGTGCCATCGGCCTGACGGCGGAGGACGATGCCGTGGCGCGTGGGCTGGCGGAGCCTGCGTCCGTCAGGACAGTAGCAGACCGAAGGCGCGGGGGTGTCGAGGCGCGGGCGCGAGAGGATGGAGGTGGAAGGCAGCGACTGCAAGCGGGGCGTGACATAGGAGTCGGCGTAATAGACGCGGTCGGGCCCCACGTTGACGAGCAGGGTCTGGGTCTTGTACTCGGTCTCGTAGGTCTCCGTGGCGGGATTGTAGTTGAAGACCAGCGTCTCCTTCAGGTCGAAGGGGTCGAGCTGGGAGGATTCGGGCAGATAGTCTGCAGGCATGGCGAAGAGGTGGAGACAGGACCACGTATCGACGCCAAGATACTGCGGAAGGACGGTAATGCGGTTGTCGCGCCATTCGCCCACCACCCAGTAGGTCTCGTCCCTGTTGGAGCTATAGGGCAACTGCCAGTAGATCTTGTCGCCATCGCAGACGGCAGGCACCTCCTCGTCCATATCATCCTCTATGAAGGGGTTATAATGGACGAAATGGATGGTCTGCTCGGGCTTTCCCTCGGGCTTCTGCGTGGGCTCATAGCGGAGCGGTACGATCGTGGTCAGTCCCTCGCCATAGCAGCTCCAGCCGCCCGTGGCCGTGGCCAGTCCGAGGATGTAGCGGGGCATGCCCTGTTCGTCGAGGCCTCCATCGACCAGGGCGAGCGTGTCGCCGCGCAGGGTGAAGCGGACGTCGGTCTCGGTCTCGTCGGGCAGACAGTCCATCTCCCCATCGCCCCGGTCGCTGAGCACCATGCGGCGCGCATAGAAGACCGTGCCGTCGTCGCCCTCAAACATCGCCTGGGGCAGACGCGCCACGAGGGAGTCGCCCCCCGCACGGTCGAGTTTGAGCCACGTGTCGGTGGGGAAGAAGACGAAGGGATTGGACAAATAGACGCTGCCGTCCTCGGCCTCCACATAGTCGGCCGTATAATACTCCACGCTGTCGAGGTAGGCCACGCCCTCTCCCGGGTCATAAAAACTGGTAGCGCTTCGGACCTGGTGGGCATGGACCGTGCCCTCGGGCGCCTCGTAGCGGATGGTCTCCGCACCTGGAAAACTCGTTTGCGCCGCCGTGCCCAGCGAGAGAAGGGAGGCAGCGACCAATGGTAATAGTCTGATTTTGTTCATATCGTAAGTAGTTAAATTGGTGAATACTGCGTAGCGAGCGGAGACCAATTAGGCGACGGAGACCACGACTTCCCGCTTTAGGCGAGGAGGTACCACATGTAGCCGCCAAAGGTGAGCACGAGGACGGCTCCCTCCCACCGCTCGATGGTATATTTGGTGAAGGAGAAAAACCAGATCATGATGGTCGAGACGAGCATCATGTAGAGATCCACGTTGGTGATGCCCTCGATGTGCATGGGCGAGATCATGCCCGTGAGGCCCAGGATGAAGAGGATGTTGAGGACGTTGCTGCCGAGCACGTTGCCGATGGCAATGCCACTATTGCCCTTCTTGGCCGCCACGACGCTCGTGGCCAGTTCGGGCAGCGAGGTGCCGCCCGCCACAATGGTCAGTCCGATGACGGCGTCGCTCACGTTCAGCGCCCGTGCCACCTCGGTAGCACCTCCGACAAAGAGGTTGCTGCCGCCGATGAGGGCGGCCAGTCCCACGACCATCCACAGGCCGGCCAGCCAGCCCTTCATGGGTTGCTTGGCAGAAGCCTCGTCGGCTGCGGCCTCCTGGGCTGTCTGACCTTGGGTTGTCTCTCCTTGGGCTGCCTGGGGCGCAGGCTGGGCCGAGGTAGCGCCCTTGATCGTGAGCTGCATGAAGACGAGGAAGAAGACGAAGAGGATGGCGCCGTCGAGGCGCGTGATGACCCAGTCGTTCTGACACATCATGAGCAGGACGACGGAGGCCACAAGGGCGCAGGGTACGTCCTTGAAAACCGTAGATCGCAGGATCGTCATAGGGGCCACGAGGGCGGCCACGCCGACGATGAGCAGGGCGTTGAAGATATTGCTTCCCACGACATTGCCCACGGCCAGGTCGGGTGTGCCCTTGAGGGCGGAGACGACGCTGACGCAGAGCTCGGGCATGGAGGTGCCCAGGGCGACAATGGTCAGTCCGATGACTATCTGGGGCACGCGGAGCCGCTCGGCCACGGCCACGGCCCCCTCGGTGAGTCGGTCGGCGCCCCAAAGGACGAGCACCACGCCCACCACGATCCACAAAGCGTTTAGCAACATACTTTTCTTTCTGTTTTATTTCTATTTTTTAATGATGTTTCCCCCGGCCTCTTGGCCCATGGAGGAAGCGAGATCCGCATCCGCCAAAAGGCGAAAAGCGTATCCCCGATGCAAAAATACGAAAAAACCCTGAATACCAAAACATTCAGGGCTCATTTTTCTATTTTTGACTATAAAGGGAAAGAACAAGCAACAAGACGTGGACAAACGCCCTGCTTATAGGGGAAAACAACTCATACAACCAATACAATCATGAACAACGCTTCGCCTTGAGCAATCTTGCTGCAAGGTAAACAACAAAATACAACAAAGGGTTCCATGAAATGGAACGCTTCGCCAGGACAAAATGTCAGGAAATATCCAAGGCGAAGCGTTGTATATTGTTGTTTCACTACAAGCAACCTTTAGTTGCACGGGCCTCGAAGAGGCAATGTCCCCGCGAAGCGTTGTTCAAAGTTGTAAAAGTTGTTCAAGTTGTTTTCCTTCATCAGCAAGCGATACAGGTCGAAAACCATCACGCTGCTTTGCAAACGGGCGTCAGAAGGGGCGTCCTCCGGGATGACCCATGGGTGGACGGCCTCCAGGATGGCCCATGGGCGGGCGTCCACCCGGGGGTCCCATCATCGGGCCGTCGTCTCCACGGCGCACGCCGGCGGGGTGCTGCGGCTTGCCTCCGAAGAGGTTGAAGCGATAGGAGATCTTCAGGAGCGCGTAGCTGTTGATGCTGTTATACTCCGTGTCCGTGCGGCCCATGGCGTTGACCACGCGCGAGAGGTTGCTCTGCTGGTGGAGGATGTCGTAGAGCTGGAGCGAGATCGTGAGCGGTTTGCCACGGAGGAAGCTCTGCGCCACCTGTGCGTTCCAAAGCAGTTCGTTGCTGTTGAGCGAAGCGTCGTTGTAGCCTCGGCGACTGTTCATGTGGAGGTCCGTGGAGAGGCTCGTTCCCCAGGGTGCCGTGAGGTTGATGGATCCGCCGTAGGCGAAGCGCCAGGTGTTGAGGTTCTGCGCCGACTGCAGCTGGTTCTTCGTGTGGTTGTACTCCACCGACCCGTCAAGGGCCACCTCCAGCCAACTGTTACGATAGCTGAACGTCAGTCGCTCGCTGAGGTTGGTCTGGTTGGTGATGTTGCGCTCCACGAGGCTCTGCCGCGACTGCTGCAGGAGCGAGGCGTAGCGGTTGACATCGACGGTCGTGAAGGTATTGACATTCCATACGCCCAGGGTGTCGATGCTCGTGTTGAACATCACGCCCGCGTTCAGGTTCCAGTTGCCATTGATGTTGACGGGCCTCACCACGCGGGCTCCCGAGGCGGCGTCGTAGGTCACGCTATTGCCGATGGCGTTGTGGACGGAGGCGAAGTGGAAGAAGGTCATCCACGACTGCGTGTATCTCTGCCGGTAGCCATTGTAGAACATGTGGATGCGATGGGTGAAGGCGGGGCGCAGGCCCGGGTTGCCGACGCTGACGTTCTGCGGGTCGGTATTATCCGTGATGTCGAGCAGCTGGCTCATCGTGGGCTGCGTGGCCGATCCGCGGTAGAAGAGGCGGAGGTTGCTCTGCGGCGAGAACTTATAGCGGAAGTCGATGGTCGGACTCCAGTCAAAGGAGTTGCGCACGGTATCGACGTGGACGCCGAGGTAGTCCTGCTGGTAGATGCTGTGCTGCGGCTGGAGCTGCACGCCGGCGTTGAATCGCCACTTCTCCTGGTTCATGCGGATCATGAGCTGTATGTTCTGCGTGTGGGTCTTGTACTCCGAGTAGCGGCTCAGCGACTGGTCGAAGTAGCTGCCGAGGGGCTGCTGCAGCAGGGCGAGGTAGCTGCCCCAGGAGCGGTAGGCGGGCTCTACGCCATCGAAGTAGCCGCCGCCGAGCGAGGAGAAGTCGTAGGTGGATCGGTCGCTCTTGCTCAGGGCGTAGTTGTACTGGTAGGCCAGCTGCAGGTAGGTGCGGCGGGCGATGGGCTCGCTATAGGTGGCCTCCACGCCGATGCCGTGGCTCTTGGTGGGCATGAGGTTGTAGCGGTAGGCGCGGTAGATGGAGTCCTGGCCCAGGGCGTCGAGCAGCTGGTAGTACTGCAGGTCCTGGGTGGAGAAGGTCTTGGCGTCGGCGTCGTTGTAGTTGCCCTGGAGGCGGAGCGTGACGTTGCGTCCGTTGGCCGAGAGCTTGCGGTTGACCTGCAGCGAGGCCTGTGCCGAGGTGTTGTCGCCATAGGTCACGGTCGTGTTGCGCTGGCGGTTGACCAGGGTGCCCTGGGCCTGCATGGTCGCGAGCAGGTCTTCGGCGAGCGGGTCGTCGCCCTGGGCATAGGGATCTTCTGAGAAGGTGGCCGAGGTGCTCACGTCGAGGCCGTCGCTCTTGCTGAGCTGCAGGCTTGGCCGGAACATCACGTTCCACATCGAGTCGGGGGTCCACTCCAGGCGGAAGCGCCCGTCCCAGCTGTTGGACCGCGTGTACTGCTGGCTGATGCGGCGCGTGTAGGCATGCTGCGAGGCCAGGAAGTTGTCGGAGAAGACCTTGGCCTGCAGGTCGCCGTTGTTGTGGTTCCAGCGCAGGGATCCGTCCCATTGCCAGGTCTTGCCGTTGTCGTAGTTCATGTTGATGCCCGCCATCTTGGTGTTGTTGAGCCCCTGGCGGGTCTGTCCGAATCCGCCCCGTCGGCCTCCACCAAACATCATGTCGCCGACGTTGTTGGCCGAGAGGAAACCCATCATGCGGAAGTTGTCCTTGAAGTAGGCCGCCATGCCGCGCTCGCTATAGCGCCCGTGGTTGCCCATGGAGAGGTTGATGTTGGTGAAGAATCCTTTGTTCATGCCTTGCTTCATGCCGAAGTCGAGCACGGTCTGCTCTTCGCCGTCGTCGATGCCCGTGACGCGGGCCAGGTCGCTCTGCTGGTCGTATGCCTTCACCTTGTCGATGATGGCGGCGGGGAGGTTCTTCAGCGCCGTTTTGGTGTCGCCGGTCATAAACTCCTTGCCATCCACGAGGATCTTCTTCACCTCCTTGCCGTTGATCTTGATCGACCCGTCGTCGCCGATCTCAGCGCCGGGCAGCACCTTGACCAGGGCCTCGACGGTCGATCCCTCTGCCACGCGGTAGGCGGAGGCGTTATACTGGAAGGTGTCGTTCTTGAGCACGACCTTCGGGGCCTGGGCGGCGATCGTCACCTCGCGCAGCACGTGCTCGTCGGCTTGGAGCGTGAGGGCGCCGACCTCCTTGTCCTTGCCGCCAGCGACCACGACGTCGTGGCAGAACGTGCGCATGCCGACGAAGGAGACCTTGAGGATGTAGCGGCCGTCGCGCGGGGCGGCGAGGGCAAAGCGGCCTGTGTCGTCGCTCGTCGTGCCCGAGACGTAGGTGCTGTCCGATCCCAGCAGCTGGACGACGGCGTAGCCGAGGGGCTGCTTGTGCTGGCCGTCGATGAGCGTGCCCGAGACGGTCTGTGCCTGGGCCGAGACACCCACCAGGGCCAGGAGCGCCACCAGGACTATACTGACTCTCTTTCTTATATCCATCTTGTTCTTGTGTAGTTACTATTGTTTTGCTCTTGTTTTTGCTTTTGCTCTTGTTCTTGCTTTCTATCTATCGCTTTGTCCTGTCTTAGGACGCGCCAGCGCCCCAATGGTTTAAAATGGGCTAGCAGAAAACGCAACCTGCTGATGGGGAAAAACAACAAATACAACTTTTACAACAAGTAACAACGCTTTCGATAAGCCATGCGCAGAACCGAGCTCGCTCGAGTTTAGCCATGGCGAGAAAGGGTACCATGAAATGGAACCTACACGCTTCGCGCATATTGCAATCCTGCTGCAAGGTAAACAACAAAATACAAGGCTTCGCCAGGACATTACGCCAGGAGAAATCAGCAGGAAATGTGTCCAAGGCAAAGCGTTGTTCATAGTTGTTTCCCTTGCAGCAAGCCTTGGTTAGCATGGACCTCGAAGAGGCAAATGTCCCCGCGAAGCGTTGTTCATAGTTGTAAAAGTTGTTCAAGTTGTTTTTCTATCATGTCCTGGCGAAGCATTGCATCAGTTGTTGTCTATATGCCCTGGCGAAGCATTGCTCGTGTCGTCTCGGTCTGTCCTTACAATCTTGCACACTACGGCGGGTGGATGCGCAAGAACGGAAGCCGAAATGTGTATTATTGTTAAAACAGCCAGCTTTTGACGGTCGTTACGACGAAAAATGATAATTTTGTATAGAATAAGAACAGACAAAGAAAGGAAACAGATATGGAACAGAGAATCATCCTATCAGATCGTTTCGAGAGCGATCTCGCGCTGTGTATCTCCGAGTGTGAGCACGATGGCATCTTCGTCATCTGCGACACCAGTTCTCATCGCTTCTGCTGGAGCGAGATGGCCCACTTCCCCACCCTGCGCCAGGCAGAGGTGATCACGATCGTCGATGGCGACGCCAACAAGAACCTGCGCCAGCTCACGCGCGTCTGGGAGCGGCTGCAGAAGGGCGGGGCCAACCGCCACTCGCTCGTCATCAATCTCGGCGGCGGCATGGTGACGGACCTCGGCGGCTTCGCGGCAGCGACCTTCAAGCGGGGCCTCAGTTTCATCAACGTCCCCACCACGCTGCTGGCCATGGTCGATGCGAGCGTGGGAGGCAAGACGGGCATCAACTTCGGGGGCATGAAGAACGAGATCGGCACCTTCAAGGATGCTTCCCGCGTCATCATCAATACCGACTGGCTGAAGACGCTCGACACGGACGACCTTCGCAGCGGCTATGCCGAGATGCTGAAGCACGGTCTCCTCGACAGCCAGGAGCGATGGGCCCGACTCGTCGGCTTCGACCTCTCGCAGCCCGACTGGCACGAGCTGGCCAAGATGATCGAGGCGAGCATCGACATCAAGCTCCGCTACGTCAGGCGCGACCCGCTGGAGAAGGACATCCGCAAGTCGCTCAACCTCGGCCATACCTTCGGCCATGCCATCGAGGAGTGGTCGCTCAGCCGACAGGCGCTGCCCCATGGCCATGCCGTCGCTTTCGGACTGGTCTGCGAACTCTATCTCTCTACGCTCCGCACGGGCTTCCCCACGGAGCAGATGCAGCAGACCGTGCGCTTCGTACGCGAGTTCTACGGCACGCCGGCCATCAGTTGCCAGGACTACGACGAGCTCGTCACGCTCATGCACCACGACAAGAAGTCGCACCACGGCGAGATCCGTTCCGTGCTCCTGAGTGGTTTTGGCCGGCCCATCATCGACCAGACCGTCGGCGACGAGGAGGCTCGCGAGGCGCTCGACTTCCTGCGCGAGGGGGCATAGGGGGATTTTTAGGTTTAAACAGAAAATGGAGTGACAGGGATGTGTGCGTTGTTTCCAAAACGGCCTGCCGAACAAGGAACACAACCAAAACAACAAGTATAGCGTATAACTGTTGAATGTGGAGATAACACAAACAACCTAATCACTCCATTTTCAGAAGCCACTCTATTGCGGAGCATACATGGATGCTTTTTTCCGCAAGGCATCTGTGTTTCGGATTTTGAAACGTTGCTGTATATCTTTTGTGATGATGGCCTCCATGAGACCTCTGTACATATCCGCGTTTGTCGCGCAAGTACCGCATTTTCGGAAAACCGCCATCAGTAATATAGTCAATAAATGCCGTTTCCTTTTTGCTCTGTCAATACTTGAAGCATGACTCTTTCTTCCACTATAAACGTAAGCATATTTGTCTATTCAAGTACAAATATACTTAAAATGCTGAAAGCGAACCACTTAGCGACTTTAAAATTCGCTAAAATGCAGATTTCTGACCTTTCTATCACGCTAAAATGCAGATTTTACCTCGTTCTATCACGCTAAAATGCAGGTTTCACGTCGTCCTATCACGCTAAAATGCAACAGACCGTCGGCGACGAGGAGGCTCGCCAGGCGCTCGACATCCTGCGCGAGGGGGCATAGGGAGATTCACTCGTCGCTTTGGGTCTGAGGGGGCGCCTGGCCTGTCACAGGTTGGGCCCGCCCTTTGTGTGTCAGTATGTCAAAGACCGTGGAGACATGGATTCTGCAGGAGAGGCGGGCGTCTGCCGTGGCCAATCGGGAGGCGGGCCTGCCCAAGAATCGTGTTCATGCTGCAAAGTTAAGTCTTTCTGCCAACCCAATAGTGCGATACGATGCGCTTGGGTGAGATAAAGTGAGATAACGGGTGATAACGTGAGATAACGGGTGATGAGGGTGGAATGAGACGCAAGGAGACGGAAATACCCTGCTATCGAAGCTTCGAGCAAATGGCTGGGGCCAGCGAGGGGAAGGGCCATCACAGAAAGGGCCTCAGAGAGGAGGACATCCTTGGTAGGGAAGGGCCTTGGAGAAAAGAGGCATCACAACACTTGAGAAGCCTCGGAGAAAAGAAGAGCGTTCCAGTTGTTCCAGTTGTTCCAGTATTCCAGTATTCCAGTATTCCAATTAATTTCGAGACACCCCCATTTTCCTCTTATTACCTATAACTACTTAATAAATAATTAGTTATATAGTATATATAGGGATAATAGGATTTTGCATACCCTCAAAAAATAACTGGAACAACTGGAACTGGAACAAAGCCCACACACCCTTTTCTCTCTAAAAGGCTTATTACCAACAGATTATCCCTCTCTACTACTTTACTTTCACCTCTTTATTCGACAACATAGTCGATATGATAGCCGATAAAAGCCAAAGAAAATGGGGTAAAATAGATCTCGCAAGGCTTACTTTCCTGTCTTTAGGCCGCAGAATTGACTACGAAAGTGCTACATCAAAATCAAGGTTTCACCACGATTTGAGGGTATCTTTTTCACAAAAACGCATGTTGAAAAGAAAAACCAAGGGCAAACAATCAAAAAAACGATCGCATGAAATAGGGAAAAATGGTTCATCCGAAAAATAGCGTGTCAGGGTTGTTTGCGTTGTTTCGATGCAGCCTGCTGAGTAGGGAAAACAACAAGAACAATAAGTACAACGTATAACAACGCTTTCGATAAGCCATGCGTAAAACTGAGCTCGCTCGAGTTTTGCCGTGACGAGAAAGAATGGCAGGAGAACGTTCCTGTAAGAGCTTGTAGCCTGATCGGCTACAGTAATAAGACGCGCTACCCCGAAGAAATCCCGAAGGCTTACCGAAGAAAGGGAATAAGACAGAAGAGGACAAAAGAGGGCAGAAGACACGAGGAGAAGACGGCAGGAGGGAGGAAGCTTTCCCCCACCAAAAGCGCGTTATTACCATTCCAAGACTGGCGAACAAACAAGACTAATGGTTGATACAGGTCAAGAACGGGGGGGGGGTGAAACTGGCTTTTGGAATGAAAACAATACAAATTAACAGATAAAAAGTTGGCAGTTTAGAGAAATTACAGTAATTTTGCGCCGTCAAAATGGAGACAAGGCCCGGATCGGTCGTTTTTAGGCAGATCTTCGCGCCACACACACCATAGAGACGCAAAGGAGGGAAGGATATCTTCAGGATACGCCAGTGGCTTGATTGACCACAACCACCCATTATTACCATTCGACAAGGACTTAGCAAACAGAGTAGCTTCTATCACCATAGAAGCCGACTCTGCAGCGCCATGCCCTTCGGACAGAGAAATAAATCAAAACAAGTTTATACACATTTATACACAGGATCAATTTTTATGAGAACTACAACATTGCAATCTTCCAAGGCATCATCCAGCCTTTGGAAACTTTTCGCAGCCATGCTACTCGTGTGGATTCTTGTCCCCATAGGGCAGGCTTCGGCACAAAATAAAGCGACTGCAAGCAACGGAACAGAAAATACTATTGAAGGTGTTGACAAACTTTATGGCATTGATCCTTCGTCAGCAAATTGTACAAGCAAAGGAACGGCTGAAACCGACGGAGATAAGATTGTGTGTCTGTATAATGTCGGTGCCAAAAAGTTTCTGAGTATTGGCGGCAAGTGGGGTACCCATGCCTCGCTGAATGTTTCACCACATTCCATTTATATGATATGGAATGATGGTTCAAAAACGTATTTCCTGCAAAGCAAAGTGGAAGGTTCTGGAACTGGCCCATATATGGGAATCTTCAAGGATAAAGATGGGGTAAATGGGGTCTTTATGGATAGAAAGGAAAATTGCGCTATCAGATTTGTAAAAGCCAAGGACTATTCAGATAAGAACAAGGTGTATCTCGTCGAAATCAACTCATTCCTTCCAGTTACCCATTTAGGTTATCTCACTGCTTATCCCAACGACGAGAATAAATTCTGCGATTATGAGACAAACCTTGCAGAGGACACCCTGGAATACAAGAACCAGGAATGGAAGGTCATTACAAAGAATGAGTATTACCTGCTCTTCAACACAATCCCTGCATATATGAAGTCGCCTGTCGATGCCTCTTTCCTTATCACATGTCCTGATTTCAGAATACATGATGCCGGTGCTGCAAAATGGATAATCAAAAGTGAAGACAAATCTGCTGACGTGAACAGACACGTACGTTTCGGAGATGAAACGATGTATAAGACGTATGACAAAGTTAGCAACTCAAAAGATGATGGTTTTACAGGTAGGACTGAGGCTCATCAACAAAAATACGGCAAGTATTTCTATTGCTACACCAAAGGCCTGCGCGGCTTCACATTCTATCAGGACGTGAAGGTACACAAGGGAGGATGGTACCTGCTGCGATGCAACGGATTCAGCACATCGAACAGTTCGGAGAACATCACTACGAACGGCAAAACGCTTGCAAACTTGTTCATTACGGTGCTCGGTGCCGACGGCAAACCGATTACTGATAAATACTCAACAGCTACCCTCAACGGCATCAGTCAGGATGATGCCTATCAGCTTGCCCAAACACACAAGGGCAAGAACTACGAAGGAGCCGGTATCGGACATGCCTTCTTCGAGGGAGAGTATGAGAACCAGGTGCAGATATGTCTCGACAAAGCCCTGGATGGGAACGAAATATCAGATAAGAACCCCGTTACGCTCCGCATAGGCTTCTACGTAGACCCTACACCCGACGGAAAGCCGGCTGTAGCCGAGGACGAACTGACCGCCGTGGACGAATTCAAGCTGCTTTATGCCGGACCGCGACGCAACCCGGAGCCGATTCTCGATGAGGAATCGACCGACCTGCGCTATCTGACCGAGGCAAAGGACGAATACAAGAATAGCGTGCTGCATCTGAACCGCAAACTGAACGACAACAAGTGGAACTCGCTCATCCTGCCCGTCGATCTGACGTGGGGGCAGATGAAGCGTACGTTCGGAGACGCCGTGAAGGTAGCAAAACTTGCGGCGCTGACGGAGAATAGCGTGCAGTTTGTGACCGTGGAGCCCCAAAACGACGACTCGGTGATGGTCAAGGCCTTCGAGCCGTATATCGTCTATCCTCCCTATACCAAGACACGTTCGGCAGAGTATACCGTAGAGCGCTTCTACACAAAAGGGGGCGAGGACAATAGCGAGTGGCTGGGCACCGACTACAAGCCCTCCTCCGTCGAGAGCAACCGTCTGACTAAGACCATCAAGGGAGACCACTACGACATCACGATGGTGTCGCTCGACAGGGAGAAGCTGAATGAGTATGTAAACACCACAAATTGGGAGTCAAAAACAACCTTCTCTGCCACCGGCGGCAACCATGGCACGATGACCTGCAAAGGCACAATGGCGAAGACATACGACAATGGCAAGATCATCGAGGGCCGCGATGACCTCAATGGCGACTTCTTCATGTACAAGGGCAAGCTCATCCAGGTGCCGAGCGGCAACAAGGATAATGGTGGCGAGCCCTATTCGTACGGTCTGAAGGCGTTCCGCTGCTGGTTTGAACTGAAGGGCAACACGACTTCTGGAAGCTCGCTCTCGCTCATGATCGACGGCGTGGAGGACAGCGCCACGAGCATCGACGACATCCACGGCAGCAGCAATAGCACCTCCTACAAGCGCGGCATAGAGGGCGTATTCAACATGCACGGACAGATGGTGCGCCGCGACAATAGCCTGGAGGGCTTGCCCAAGGGAATGTATGTAGTAAACGGAAAGAAAGTCATTATCAAATAACAAAACGACAATAACAGCGACACAAAATGAAGAAGATTTATATCGCTCCCAAGATAGATGTGATCATCCTCGACACCCTCTGCGACGCAACCTTACAGACGTGCAGCGTCTTCAAAGGCAAGCTCAACGAAGAGTGCATCAGCCACTTTGATGTGGTCGGCGAGGAGCAGACCAAGACCGGCACCGATTACAAAGGCTTGTGGGGAGAGTCGAACAGCGCCAATTGGGGCGACGATTAATACTCCCCTCGGCTGCCATAGCAGCTGATCATCCTTAAATGCAAAGGGCTGGATTCCGAATCGGGATCCAGCCCTTTGTCGTGGGAGGGGAATCTATGCGGGTGACCCGCAAACGTTAAGGACAAGAGGCCCTACTCGTAGTGCATGCTCTTGGCAGGATGGATACGGGAGACGAGGAAGGAGGGCACGACGAGGGCGGCAACGCAGACCAGGAGCGTGGCCACATTGAGGGCCAGGACGATGGGCCAGGAGATCTCCACGGGGACTGTGCTGACGTAGTAGGTCTGGGGATCGAGGCGCACGAAGCCCGTGAGGTACTGGAGGGCGATGAGGCCCAGGCCCAAGGCGTTGCCCCAAAGCAGGCCCTTGGCCAGGACGAACGTGGCAAACCACAGGAAGACGTGGCGCACCTGCTGGTTTTTGGCTCCCAGGGCCTTGAGTACGCCGATCATCTGCGTGCGCTCCAGGATGATGATGAGCAGGCCCGAGACCATCGTGACGATCGCCACGGCGATCATCAGTCCGAGGATGAGCCAGACGTTGAGGTCCATCAGCTCCAGCCAGGAGAAGATCTGCGGATTCATCTCCGTGACCGTGGCGGAGGAATAGGTCTCGCCATAGTGGTCGGTGGTGCGGTTGACGCGCTTCACGACCTGGTGCTCCACCTCGTCGATCTGGCCGAAGTCGCTCACCAGCATCTCCGCCCCGCTATACTGGTCCTCCTGCCAACCGTTGAGGCGGTTGGCGGTATAGAGGTCGGTGAAGCACATCTGCTGGTCATACTGCTTGAGGTTGGTCTCATAGATGCCCGTGATGGTGAAGCGGCGCGTGCGCACGCCTTGGTGGTTGATGAAATAGGCAAAGATGCGCTCCCCACACTTCACGCGCAACTGGTCGGCAATGGTCTTCGAGATGAGCAGCCGCTGCGTGGAGGAGGAATCGGAGAAATGGGGAATCGACCCCTCCACCATATTTTGGTGGATAAAGGTCGTGTCGTATTCAGGACCGACGCCCTTGAGGGCCACGCCCAGGAAGTCGTCGTCGGTCTTGAGGATGCCCTGTGTCATCGCGTAGCGCTCCACGTGGCGCACGCCCGGTATGGCGCGGAGGACGGTCGTCATGGAGTCGTCCATCTGTATCGGATATTGGTCGGAGGACATCAGGCTGGCGATATTGGCCACGGTAATATGGCTTCCGAAGCCCACGACCTTGTCGCGGATCGTATGTTTGAAACCGAGGATCACGCTCACCGTGACGATCATCACGGCCAGACCGATGGCCACACCTGCCGTGGCGATGCGGATGGCAGGCTTGGCCACCTTCTGACTTCCAGCTCCCTTGCCGTAGATACGGCGTGCGATAAACAGGGGGAAATTCATAGTGTTTCTATTGAGATGAATGCGTAGCAGGCCGGACCAACAATCGTCCGGCATCATATAAAGGGAAAGGAGCCGGGAGCCGCTCCTTGGGCGACTCCCCGCTCCCTATAAGGGGGAATGCGATAGACTTACTTCACGCGGCCGGGATAAGCCTCCAGGCCCTTCTCCAGGCAGACAAGGGCCTTGCGCAGCTCGTCGCAGCAGAGCACATAAGCCAGGCGCACCTCGTCGAGGCCGGCGCCCTTGGTGCTGTAGAAGCCGCTCGCGGGGGCCATCATGACGGTCTCGCCCTCGTAGGAGAACTCCTCCAGGAGCCAGCGGCAGAACTTCTCGGCATTGTCCACGGGCAACTTGGCGACCGTGTAGAACGCGCCCTTCGGCATCGGAGAGAAGACGCCAGGGATCTGGTTTAGACCATTGACGAGGCAGTTGCGACGCTCCACATACTCCTTCTGTACGCCCTCGATATAGCTCTCGGGAGCCTCCAGCGAGGCCTCGGCGATGATTTGACCCATCAAGGGGGGAGAGAGACGGGCCTGGCAGAACTTCAGCACGGCCTTGCGCACCTCGGTATTCTTGGTGATGATGGCGCCGATACGGATGCCACACTCAGAGTAGCGCTTGGAGACGGAGTCGACGAGGATGACGTTGTTCTCGATACCCTCCAGGTGCATGGCCGAGGTGTAGGGCTCGTCAGTATAGATATACTCGCGATAGACCTCGTCGGCGAAGAGGTAGAGGTCGTGCTTCTTCACGATGTCGCGGATCTGCTCCATCTCCTCGCGGGTATAGACATAGCCCGTGGGGTTGTTGGGGTTGCAGATCAGGATGGCACGCGTGTTGGCGTTGATGAGTTTCTCAAACTCCTCAACGGCGGGCAGGGCAAAGCCATTGTCGATGCTCGTATGGATGGAGCGCACCTTGGCGCCCACCATCAGGGCAAAGGACATGTAGTTGGCATAGGCAGGCTCGGTGATGATGATCTCGTCGCCAGGGTTGAGGGTGGCCATGAAGCCAAAGAGCAAGGCCTCGGAGCCGCCCGTGGTGACGATGATGTCGTCGGGCACCAGATTGATGTTGTGCTTGGCGTAGTAGCCCACGAGCTTGTTGCGATAGCTCTCAATGCCCTGGCTGGGCGAATAGGCCAACACTTTGGCATCGACCTTCTTCAGAGCGTCGAGACCACATTGCGGCGTATGCACGTCGGGCTGGCCGATGTTCAGGTGATAAACTTTCGTGCCGCGCGCCTTGGCTGCATTGGCCAGGGGTGCGAGCTTGCGGATAGGCGATTCGGGCACAATAAGGCCACGTGCTGAGATTTCCGGCATAATTCTTTTAGTTATTTAATACGGTTGCCCCGATTGCACGGGGATTGACTCTTGTATGAAACTTGTATTTTGCCACAAAGTTACACCAATTCGGCCAAACGGCAAAGGCAAAGGCGAAAAACTTTGCCCCCGCGGGTCATTTGTGGGATTTTCTTGCTACTTTTGCATGTCGAAAGCGGTCTCCCCGAGGGGTAGCCGCCACTTTTCGGGGCCTATCTCGGCAAGCGGGACGGGCCCACGCAAGACAAGAGATCAGATAAAAAAAAGAAAACATACATATATATAATGAGAAGCAGAACAGCCAACTGGTTTGAGACCCGCGTCCGCTACGACAAGATGATGGAGGACGGACAGAACAAGAAAACCACGGAGACCTACGTGGTAGATGCCTATACCTTCGGCGAGGCCGAGGAGGCCATTACCAAGGAGATGGGCGCATACATCAATGGAGAGTTTGAGGTGAAGGCCATTACGCCGGCCACCTATGGCGAGATCTTCTTCAGCGACGCAGATGGCGACGACAAGTGGTTCAAGTGCAAGCTGGCATTTATCACGCTCGACGAGAAGACGCAGAAGGAGAAGCGCACGAGCGTCTATTATCTCGTACAGGCGGCCTCGGTGAGCGGCGCCGTGAAGCATGTCGACGAGGTGATGGGATCGACCATGATCGACTACGAGATCACCGCCATCGCCGACACGAAGGTGATGGACGTCTTCGAGCATGACAACCGCGCCAAGGCCGAGGGACAAAACGAGGAGGCGAAGCCGGAGTACGAGGAGCAGTAGGATTGTTCCAATATTCCAGTATTCCAATATTCCAATTGGTCCAGTATTCCAATTGTTCCAGTATTCCAGTTATTCCAGTTTCCAATAAGACAGTATTCCTGTTTTCCAATAAGACAGAAGACTGTTTCATCATAATCATATAGGAGAAAGCATACGATGGTAGATGTAGCAAAAAACTTAAAAGAGGTGCTCGGCCATCTGCCCGAGGGGGTGGAGCTGGTGGCCATCAGCAAGTATCATCCCAACGAGTATATCCTGCCGGCCTACGAGGCGGGACAACGCATCTTTGGCGAGAGCCACGAGCAGGAGTTGCGACAGAAGGTGGAGACGCTGCCGAAGGACATCCAATGGCACTTCATCGGCCACCTGCAGACAAACAAGGTGAAATATATCGCGCCCTATATCTCGATGGTGGAGGCGGTCGATACGCCCAAGTTGCTCCGCGAGATCAACAAACAGGCGGCCAAGCACGACCGCGTCATCGACGTCTTGCTCGAACTCCATATCGCCGAGGAGGAGACGAAGTATGGACTGACCCTGGAGGCCTGTCGCGAGCTGCTGGAGGCGGGAGAATGGCGCGAGATGAAGAACGTACACATCAGCGGCCTGATGATGATGGCGTCCAACGTGGAGGACGAGGACCAGATACGCCGCGAGATGCTCACGGCAGCCGACTTCTTCGACGAGGTGAAGGCGCGCTACTTTGCCGACGACCCTCGCTTCTGCGTCCGCTCCTGGGGCATGAGCCACGACTACCAGATAGCCGTCACATGCCGGAGCAACCAGGTGCGCGTGGGCACGGCCATCTTCGGCCCCCGCGTGTATTGACGCAATCCCTGCGCGTATGGTAGCAAGAGGAGAGGTCAGCCCTTGCCTTCTATTTGGCGCAGCTCCACATAGCCGTGCATGACGGCATAGACGGTGAGGGCGGGGACGCTCTTCACGCCCAGTTTCTCGCAGATGTTTTTGCGATGGGTGTTGACGGTCGGCAGGCTGATATGGAGGCGGTCGGCGATCTCCTTGCTCATCAGTCCGCGGACCACGAGCGAGAGCACCTCCACCTCGCGCGGGGTGAGGGTGGGACGCGGCGCGTCGGTCTCGGCCGTCGGCAGGTTGCGACCGCCCGAGTGGCCTTGCTGCACAAGGCGCAGCACCTCGCAGACGAGCGCCTCCTCGGCCACGCCCACACAGAGGTGGCGGAAGCCTGCCAACTGGGAGTGGGGGTCGGAGGAGAGGGTCAGCACGAGGGTCTTGCGGCGGCGGTCCATAAACCAAAGGTGGTGGGCCACGGCCACGGACTGGGCCACGAAATAGTGATAACAGTCCTCACCGCCCCCGGCAAGGAAGGCGTCGAAGGTGGGGTAAACATCCACGGCCATCATCGGCACCACGGTCTGCAAGAGCTGGCGCAATCCTATCGTGGCCAACACGTTGGGATCGACAATGGCGATATGAGGGCGGCCTGAGGCCATCTTTCCTTTCTCCATAGGGTGCAAAATTAGCGATTTATCGGCAGAAGAAAGAAGCCGCGCGCCCTTTTCTTCACCATGACACCTGCTTATAAGGGGAAAACAACCAAAACAACTCGCTTTGAAAAAGAAACGCAGCCATATTATCCTACCCGAGGGCATAGCGGGAGAAGTGTTGCTCCACGCCTGTTGCGCGCCCTGCTCGTCGGCCATCGTCGAATGGTTGATGACGCACGACCTGCGCCCCACGATCTTCTACTTCAATCCCAACATCTTCCCGGCGCGCGAATACGAGATACGCAAGGAGGAGAGCAAGCGCCACGCCGAGACGCTGGGCCTACGCTGGATAGACGGCGACTACGACCACGCCAGTTGGCGGGATGCCATGAAAGGGCTGGAGCGCGAGCCCGAGCGCGGACGACGTTGCGAGGCGTGCTTCGCCTACCGCATGCTGGCCACGGCCCACATGGCGCAGCAGACCGGAATCGGCTTCTTTGCCACGACGCTCGCCTCCTCGCGATGGAAGGACCTGGCGCAGGTGAACGCAGCCGGTCTGGCAGCAGCCGAGGCCGTCTCTGGCACGACCTTTTGGGCTCAAAACTGGCGCAAGGACGGACTGCAGGAACGGCGCAACCAACTGCTCAAGGAGTATCAGTTCTACAACCAGCTCTACTGCGGCTGCGAGTTTAGTCTCGCCTCCTCCAAGGCCATGGAACGGGAGGCGGAAAAGGAGAAGAAGGAAGAATAAAGGTTGCATCCTATATTTGGAGCAGCAGGAAGCGTCGTATTTTTACAACACGGCCAGCTAAATTGGGAAAACAACTTGAACAACTTTTACAACTTTGAACAACGCTTCGCGGGGACATCGCCTCTTCGAGGCCCATGCAGACCAAGGGTTGCTGCAAGTGAAACAATTATGAACAACGCTTCGCCAGGACAGCAAGGATGCGCACTCAAGGCGAAGCTGTTCCATTCATGGCACCCTTGTTGTATTTTGTTGTTTACCTTGCAGCAGGATTGCTACACGCAAAAGCGTGTAGGTTGTAACTTGTTGTAAATATTGTATTTGTTGTTTTCCCTAACTCAACAGGATAGTGACACGCAAAAGCGTGCAAAGTTCCATTTCATGGTACCCTTTCTCGCCATGGCAAAGCTCGAGCGAGCTCGGTTTTGCACATGGCTTATCGAAAGCGTTGTAACTTGTTGTAAAATTTGTATTGGTTGTTTTCCCCTAGCTCAGCAGGACGTATTGGCAACAGCACAAACCCGATCACTTGATTTTCCGGATGAACTTTTTTTTTCTAAGCGAACCAGCGCAAGCTACATGAGCGGACTCATCAGGCGGACCAACGACTCCCAGAGGCGGAGGAGAAGGCCGCGGGAAGCGCCCTCGCGTAGCTGGTCGAGGGGAATGCTGTCGGCCTCATCGTCGAGGAAGACCTGCTTGACACGGAGGGCCATGGCTCGGTCATAGAAAAACACATTAGATTCGAAATCGTGCTCAAAACTACGGAAATCGACATTGGTGGAACCGATGGTCGCCAGGAGGTCGTCGCTCACGAGGAGCTTGCTATGGTTGAAGCCACGGTCGTAGAACAAAACGCGGACGCCCGCGTCGGCTATCTCCTTGACGAAGGAGCGGCTGGCCCAGGCCACAAACTTGGAGTCGGCCTTGCGCGGAATCATCAGGCGCACATCCACCCCCGAGAGGGCAGCCGTGCGGAGGGCGAAGAGGACGGGCTCGGTAGGCAGGAAGTAGGGGGTCTCGATATAGACATACTGCCGCGCGCTATGGATGACGCGGACGAAGCCCTGCTCGATCTTCGGCCAGGGGTCGATGGGATTGCTCGTGACGACTTGGGCGAGACACTCCGTCTGGGGCAAGGGAAACTCCGGGTAGTAGCGGCGGTCCGTGATGAGCGTGCGATCGACGAAGAACCAATCGACCAGGAAGGCACGCTGGAGTCCATAGACGACATTGCCATGGATGCGCACCATCGTGTCGCGCCAGGCCTGTGCGCCGAGGCCCTTCACGTAGCGGAGCGCGATATTCATGCCGCCGACATAGCCCACCCGCCCGTCGAAGACGGCTATCTTGCGATGGTTGCGGTAGTTGACCTTGCTGGTGAAGGCCGGAAAGCGGACGGGCATGAAGGCGTGGACCTCCACCCCACCCTCACGCATCCGCTCATAGAAGCGGGAGGGGACGCTCCAGCAGCCCACGTCGTCGTGGATGACGCGCACCTCCACGCCCTCGGCAGCCTTGGCGATCAGGGCATCGCTCACGAGGCGGCCCAAGGGGTCGTTCTCGAAGAGGAAGAAGTCGAGATGGATATGGTCGCGAGCGGAGGCGATGTCGCGGAGCAACTGGGGGAAGAACTCATAACCGTTGAGGTAGATCTCGGTCTCGTTGCGATGGAAAGCAGGGGCAAAATCCTGACTGCCAAAGAGATGGACGAGGCGCTGGTAGAGCGGAGGTATCTTCAGGCTGGCCTGGGCGTGAGACTCCAGCATCGACCGACGCGAAAGCTGGTCGAGGCTATGCTGGGAGATGGCACGCTCCTTGCGCACGTTCTGTCCGAAGAAGAAGTAAAGGATGATGCCCACCACGGGCAGGAACATCAGCACGAGCACCCAGGCCATGGTCTTGGCCGGCTGACGGTTGTCGAGCAGGATGGTGACCATGGCGGCGACGGCAAGCGTCATGTAGAGGGCGAGAAATATCCAATGCAGGTAGTCCATAGCGCGTGGTGTGGAGGGGTGGTGGGCAGGAGGCTAACAGTCAGCGGGAGGCGCGAAGGGCGCTTCGTCCGGGTTGGACCGATTCCGGTCTATACGGCGCATGACCTCCCTGACGTGATCAGACAGATCGGGATATTTGCTGATCTCATGCAACTCCAGGGCAGCCTCTTTGTAGCAGGCGCGCATGGCGTAGATCGTGACGCGCGTAGCCAGAAGGAAACCAGCAAACTCGCAGTATTCGCTATCCTGGGCAGCCTCATAGACGCCCACATGCTTGCCCGTCTCCTCCTCGACGCGGCGCTGGATTTCAGTCAGCAGCGACTCGATATAGCTGATCACGCGCGGATCATTGTTGTTGGCGAGGTTGTTGACCATCTCGCACACGTGGGCTATGTTGTCCGTGCCGTCGAGCAGCGAGAGGTAGTAGTGGCCGATGTCGTACTGCCTCATCTCGTCATAGCAGTAGCCGAGCATGAAGCAGACCTCATAGAACTGGCCACGCTCCTTGGAGGAGAGTTGATCGACGGATCCTCTCCAAAGGACGAAGGCATTGCGGAGCAGGAGCATCGCCTCGAAGAAGCGTTTGCTCTGGAAGAGCTGCGTGCCGCGATAGAGCGCCCCGGCCAGCGAGCGGGTCGTCACACGGGCCACGGCGCGCTGCTCCTCAGTCATTTTGCCGATCTGTCCGTGGGCCAACTTGTCCTTGGCGTCGGTCCACATATACTGGAACTCGTCGCGGAGCTGCTTCTCGTTCTTGAGATCGTAGGCCATGAGCAGGGAGCAGGCCGTGGGATGGTCGTTGACACAGTCGGTAGGATTCTCGAGGGTGGCGAGGCGGGGCGTGAGGACGACCGTGGTCTGGAAGAAGAGAGCCTCTGGCGAGGATTCGCGGGCCACCAGGGAGACCGTGAGGTAGCGACGCTCGTCGGGATCCTCAGGCTGGAAGAAGACGAGCTGGAGGGTGGCACAACGGCGAGCAAACTGGCCGTCGGAGACGAGGGCGTCGGAAAGGACGTAGTCGGCCATCTTCGAGCGAAGCTGGGCGTCCTGGCTGGCGTCCATGACGAGGGAGAGACCGTCGCCCGCGACGCTCAGGAGCGAGGGCACAAAGGATTTGATACCCACGGCATCTTGGACCAACTCGGAGAGCGTGATGTGATGAACGGCGTTTTCGCGTACAGACATCGTGTCCTCGCTTTTATCCAACTCGTGCTCGCGGATCATCAGGATCAAGCGCTTGTACTGCTCCTCAATTTCCTCAGGGCTGTTCGCGCCGTATTTCTTCCTTTTCTCCTTGACGGTATCCATCCAGCGGACAAAGGCGTCGCGCCAGGAGAACATCTCCTTCATGCTTTGCGTCAACATTCCCTTGGCCCGCGAGGGTTCGAGGTAGAGGTTGTCGAAGAAATGGACATTGACGTGGAGATGGTCTTCGTCGAAGGTATAAACGGCACGAAGACCGATAGACGCAAGGTTGACCTGGTTGCAGATCTCGCGTACCAGTTCGACAAGCTCTTTGTCCACACTCAAGAAGATGGGGTAGCAAAGGCGCAGGAAGGTATCGTCCTTGGCGATGCGCACAAGGAAATTGCCTCCTTGGTACTCATAGCTGGCCACACGGCTTTGGTCTCGCTCGTCCTCCCAGGTGGGCGTGCAGCCGATGCTGGCAAGGGTGGTTTCGAGCAATTGGCAGAGTGCTTTCTGGTCGAGGCGGGGCGCTTCGTTCGCTTTTTCGCTTTCTGCTGCATTAGCAGGTTGCAAGAGGTCTTTCAATTTGTCTATGATCATTTTGATTGTTCCTTTCCTTATTATTATATAGCGTGTGGCAATAGAGAGCGTGTGGTGCCAAGGCTATCTGGCGGCTTTCAGCATAGCGTCGAGGGGCGAAGCTATACGATATCGCTGCCCAACTTGCGTGCCACGGCGTTGCGCACGGTCTGCCAGTTCTTGATCTCCTCCATCATCTGCTTCATCTCCTCGGTACTGATACCGATCGCCAGGGCCTTCTTCAGCCGGTCCTGAAGCACCTTGAGCTGGTGCTCGATGTAGTCGAGGCGGAAGTCCATGACGAGGTGGACCACGGTATCTCGGAGCCGCTCCACGCTCTCCTTCATCTGAAGGCTCTCGGAGAGCTGGTAGGCATCGGTGCTCATGCTGGCCGCGAGGGTCTGGATCTCGATGTCGGGATGGTGGCGGAAATACTTGCCCGCATCAAAAGGTCCCTTCTCCGACTGCTCCACGGCTTCGGCGAGGATGCGGTTGTAGAGGGGATCGGAGAAGGCGAGCTGGTCCTGGGCCAGGTCGTAGGCGATATACTGTGCCACGTTGAGGTCGAAATGCTGACCGGAAGTCTCATCCTCCACATCAGGGAGGATCACCTCGCCACCATGACGGATGACGGTCTCGATGAGCATCTTCTCCACCTTCGAGGCCTGCTGCATGGGACTGGCGGGGGCGAAGGGCTGCGGCTGACTGGCCTGGCTTGCCTGCGCACGCTCCTCCTCGCGCTGGCGCGCCTCCTTGCCCTGGTAGATGAAGCGGTTCATCTGGGCGATGAGCGTATCCTCGCGCACGTCGGTCCTGTGGGCACACTCGCGGAGGTAACTGGCGCGGACAATAGGGTCGCGGATGACGGCAATACTCCTGACGATCTGATTGACGGCCTCGGCGCGGCGCACGGGGTCGGTGACGCCCTGCAGGAGGGCCTGGGTCTGGAAGACGATGAAGTCGGTACGGTTTTGCTCGATATAGGCCTGGAGCTCCTCGGAGGACCGGCTGCGGGCGAAGTCGTCGGGGTCTTGGCCGTCAGGGAGGAAGAGCACCTTGACATTCATGCCCTCGGAGAGCAGCAGGTCCGTACCGCGCAGGGCGGCCTTCTGGCCAGCCTCGTCGCCATCATAGACGAGGGTGACGTTGGGGGTGAAGCGGTGGATGAGTTTGATTTGGGGAATGGTGAGGGCCGTTCCCGAACCCGCCACGACATTCTCCACGCCACGCTGGCTCAGACTGATCACGTCGGCCTGGCCTTCCACGAGCAGGGCCTCGCCCTGCTTGCTCATAGCGCGCTTCGCCAGGTCGATGCCGTAGAGTTCGTTGGTCTTGTGGTAGATCTCGGAGTCGGGCGAGTTGACATACTTCATGCGCACGCCATGGGTGCGGGTGTCGAGGACGCGGCCCGTGAAGCCCACTACCTTGCCGCTCATGGTGATCCAGGGGAAGATGACACGGCCGGCAAAGCGATCGGTCAACGAGCCGTCGGAGCGCTCATAGCAGAGGCCCGACTTGAGGAGGACGTCTTTCTGGAATCCCTCGCGCTGGGCAGCATCGGTCATGGCGTGGCCACTGGCGAGGCAGAAGCCCAGGCGAAACTTGCGGATGGTGTCGTCGCGGAAACCGCGCTGGCGGAAGTATTGGAGTCCGATGGCCTGACCATCAGGGTTGTTGAGAAGGGTGTCCTCGAAGTATTTGGCCGCCCACTCGTTGGCCAGGAAGAGGGAGTCGCGCTCCGTGGCCTGGCGACGCTCCTCGTCGGTCAGTTCGCGGTCGTGGATCTCGATATGGTAGCGGTTGGCCAACCAGCGCAGGGCCTCGGGATAGGTCTTCTGCTCGTGCTTCATGATGAAGTTGACGGCATTGCCCGCCTCGCCACAGGCGAAGCACTTATAGACTCCCTTCGACGGACTGACGGAGAACGACGGCGTCTTGTCGTCGTGGAAAGGACACAATCCCGTATAGCTCGTGCCGCGCTTGCGGAGCGTCACAAACTCGGAGATGACATCGACGATGTCGGTCGCATCCATGATCCTGTCTATCGTAGCCCGGTCTATCATACTTTGTCTTTGCGTATGAGCTGATTGTCTTTTAATCTTTGCAAAGATACAAACTTTTGGATAACAAGCCAACGATTACCTCAAATTTAATCCCAGATTCGTCCTCTGCATGCTGGAGAAAACCAGTTTTCTCGTCTTACGCAACCTTATCACGCCAAAATGCGGAGAATAGAAAAAAAATTTGTACCTTTGCATCTTGAAAAAACAACAAGGAAGTCAATGCGCGAATATACCGACGAGGAGCTGGCACAACTGCTCGACAAAGACATTTTTCACCATATCTCAGAAGCCGCCGACAGTCTGGGCGTAGATTGCTACGTCGTGGGAGGCTATGTACGCGACATTTTTTTGGAACGCCCGTCCAACGACATCGACGTGGTGGTGGTAGGAAGCGGCATTGCCGTAGCCGAGAAGCTGAGGAAGATCCTGGGAAGGCGGGCGCACGTGAGCGTGTTTCGCAATTTCGGGACGGCACAGGTGAAATACCACGGTATGGAGGTGGAGTTTGTCGGCGCACGAAAGGAGAGCTACAGCCACGACTCGCGGAAGCCTATCGTGGAGGATGGAACGCTGGAGGACGACCAGGACCGTCGCGACTTCACCATCAACGCCATGGCCATCTGTCTGAACAAGGCGCGCTTTGGCGAACTGGTAGATCCCTTCGACGGCATAGGCGATCTCTGGGAGGGCATCATCCGCACACCCCTGGACCCGGACGTCACCTTCTCGGACGACCCACTACGAATGCTGCGTTGTGTGAGGTTTGCCACCCAACTCAACTTTTTCATCGAGGAGGAGACCTTCGAGGCGCTCTCACGCAACGCCGAGCGCATCCGTATCATCAGCGGGGAGCGGATAGCCGAGGAGTTGTGCAAAATCATGGCTTCGCAATATCCGAGCAAGGGATTCTTCGAGCTGCAGCGCTGCGGACTGCTGGGCCTCATCATTCCCGAACTGACAGCCCTCGACCTCGTGGAGACGCGCAACGGCAGGGCGCACAAGAACAACTTCCACCACACGCTGGAGGTGCTGGAGAACGTGGCACGGGCCGAGGAGCGGCGCTACGAGCAGGAGAAACAGGAGAATCCCGAGCAGCCTCCTTTCAAGGCCAATATCTGGCTGCGCTGGGCGGCCCTCTTCCACGACATCGGCAAACCCAAGAGCAAGCGCTGGGACAATCAGCTGGGCTGGACTTTCCACAACCATAACGACATCGGGGCCAGGATGGTGCCGGAGATGTTCAGGAGGATGAAACTGCCGCTGGACAGCAAGATGAAGTATGTGCAGAAGCTCGTGGAGCTCCACATGCGACCGATCGCCATTGCCGACGACGTGGTGACGGACTCGGCCGTGAGAAGGCTCATCAACGACGCGGGCGACGACATCGACGACCTCATGATGCTCTGCGAGGCTGACATCACGAGCAAGAATCAGGTGAGGAAGAAGCAGTTTTTGGAGAACTTCCGCATCGTCAGGGAGAAGATAGCCGACCTCAAGGAGCGCGACTACAAGCGTCTGCTGCAGCCGGTCATCGACGGCAACGAAATCATGGAGCTCTTCCATCTGAAACCGTCCTGCGAGGTGGGCGAACTGAAGAAGGCGCTCAAGGAGGCCGTACTGGAAAATATCGTGCCCAACGAGCGAGAGCCGCTCTTGGCGCTGCTCAGAGAGAAGGCCAAGGAGCTGGGTGTGGGATGACCTGTGGACCAGGAAACTGGGTTGTGGGGCTGAGCCCGTGGACCTGGAAACTGGGTCTTGGGATAAGTCTATGGACCAGGAGACTGGACGAGGACAAGCCTGAGGCCCCAAGTCCGATAGGTAGAAAAAATCACGTACGAGGAGTAACGGTAAAGGCCAAGAGTAGCCTTTACCATTACTAACTCGGAATAATTATAGTTAAAAAAACTTTGCGAAGTACGCCTTTCTGAATGGAAATGGGTACTTTTGCATAGTTGAAAACTGATTGCGTCGCATTAGTTTTCCAATATCCCGCTATCAATCAGAGGATTAACCGCAGCGGGAGAACAAACAAATCGTTTTCAGAAAACAAAAATAAAGAATCATTTATAGGTATGAAGAAAAACAAGTTTTTGCTGTTTGCTGCCATCGCTATGGCAGTACTTACGAGTTGCGGAGGCGGCCAGAAAGGACTGCCCACGAGCAACGAGTATCCGGTAGTGACAATTGGTCCAGCCAACGCCCAGTTGAAGACCACCTACCCTGCCACTATCAAAGGCGTACAGGACGTGGAAGTACGTCCGAAAATCTCGGGTTTCATCACCAAACTCTATGTCCATGAGGGCCAGGCGGTAAGAGCAGGCCAGGTGCTCTTCGAACTCGACAACGCCACCTATCAGGCAGCCGTCCGTGCTGCTCAGGCACAGATCAACCAGGCCGAGGCCAGCGTACGTTCAGCTCAGGCAGGCATCCAGACGGCAAACGCCTCGCTCAACTCGGCACAGGCGCAGGCTGCCACGGCCCAGTTGACCTACAACAACAGCCAAAACCTCTATAATAATAAGGTGATCGGAGAATATGAGTTGCAGACCGCTCGCAACAGCTATCAGACCGCTCAGGCTGGCGTGCGCCAAGCTCAGAGCAGCGTTAGCTCGGCCAATGCAGGCCTGAAGCAGGCAGAGGCTGCCGTAGCAGCCGCCAAGGCACAGCTCGCCACGGCCAAGGAGAACCTTTCCTTCTGCTATGTGAAGAGCCCGGCCAATGGCGTGGTGGGCAACCTGCCCTACAAAGTGGGCGCACTCGTCAGCCCGTCCTCGGCACAGCCCGTGACGACGGTCAGCGACATCTCGACCATCGAGGTCTATTTCTCCATGTCGGAGAGCGACATCCTCAACCTCACGCGCAGCAACAATGGTCTGGCGGGAGCCATCAACAGCTTCCCGGCCCTGAGCCTCCAGCTCACCGACGGTTCGATCTACAACCACGAGGGCAAGGTGGTCAAGACCTCGGGCATCATCGACCCGACGACGGGTTCGCTCTCCATTATCGCCCGCTTCCCCAACCCAGAGCGTCTGCTCAAGAGTGGTGGCGCAGGCCAGGTGATCATCGCCAAGAACAACAACCACGCCATCCTCGTGCCGATGGAAGCCACGACGCAGGTGCAGGACAAGTACTTCGTCTATAAGGTGGACGGCAACGGCAAGGTGCACTACACAGAGGTGACGGTAGATCCGCAGAACGACGGCAACAACTATATCATCACCAGCGGACTGAAGATGGGCGACCGCATCGTGGTCAAGGGTCTGACGGGCCTCACCGACGGACAAGAGATCAAGGCCCTCACGCTCCAGGAGTACGATGCTGCTATGAAGAATGCCGCCGAGCTGGGTGCCAAGCAGGGATCGTCAGAGGGCTTCCTCGACGCCATGACGGGCAAGGGCGACAAGAAGTAAACCAAGAGAGTGCCATCGGGAGGAGGACGCTGTCCGCCTCCCATCATGGTCAACACATAAAAGAAGAAAACAATGACATTTACTAATTTTATCAAGCGACCGGTACTCTCGACGGTGATCTCCATCTTCTTCGTACTCCTGGGTACGATCGGACTGGTGTCGCTGCCTATCGAGCAGTACCCGAACATTGCGCCACCTACCATTAGCGTGATGGCCAACTATCCGGGCGCTGACGCACAGACGGTGCTCAACTCCGTGGTCACGCCGCTGGAGGAGAGCATCAACGGTGTGGAGAACATGACCTACATCACCTCGTCGGCAAGCAATAGCGGCCTGGCACAGATCACGGTCTTCTTCAAGCAGGGATCCAACGCCGACATGGCTGCCGTCAACGTCAACAACCGTGTGCAGCAGGCTCAGGCTCTGCTCCCGGCAGAGGTGACCAAAGCGGGTGTGACGGTTTCGAAGCGACAGAGCTCCAACGTCATCATGTACTCGCTGACCACGGACGACGGACGCTACGACACGAAGTTCCTCAACAACTACAACAACATCAATGTCTCGCCGGCACTGAAGCGTGTCAACGGTGTGGGTGACGTGCAGAGCCCGTCCACGGCCGACTACACAATCCGTATCTGGCTCGACCCGGTGAAGATGAAGAACTACGGCCTCATGCCGTCCAACATCACGGCAGCCCTGGCCGAGCAGAACCTGGAGGCTTCTCCGGGTACGATCGGCGAGCAGAGCGACGTGGCCTACCAGTACACGCTCCGCTACAAGGGCCGTATGAAGACGTCGGAGGAGTATGGCAACATCGTCCTCACGAGCAATACCAATGGTCAGACGCTCCACCTCAAGGATGTGGCCAGAATAGAACTGGGTCAGCAGTCCTACGGCGTGCAACTGAAGAACAACGGCCATCCTGCCGTGATGGGTATGGTGCAGCAGATTGCAGGATCCAACGCAACCCAGATTGCCAAGGACGTGAAGGCCGAGCTGGAGCGCCAGGCAAAGAACTTCCCACCGGGACTGAAATATACCATCGAGCAAGACGTGACGGAGTTCCTCTACGCCTCCATCGAGGAGGTGATCTTCACGCTCTTCATCACCCTGCTGCTGGTGTTCTTCGTCGTCTATATCTTCCTCCAGGACTTCCGCTCCACGCTGATCCCGATGATCGCCGTGCCGGTGGCCTTGATAGGTACGTTCTTCTTCCTATGGATCTTCGGATTCTCCATCAACTTGCTGACGCTGTCGGCCCTGCTGCTGGCTATCGCCATTGTGGTCGATGACGCCATCGTGGTTGTCGAGGCCGTTCACGCCAAGCTCGACATGGGCTACAAGAGTGCGCTCACGGCCAGTATCGACGCCATGAACGAGATCTCGAGTGCTATCATCTCCATCACGCTTGTGATGTCTGCCGTGTTCGTCCCTGTGTCGTTCATCGGTGGTATGAGTGGTACGTTCTACCGCGAGTTTGGTATCACGATGGCTATCTCCATCTTGATCTCTGCCGTCAACGCCCTGACGCTCTCTCCGGCCCTTTGCGCCATCTTCCTGAAGCCGAAGGACGAGGAGGCGGAGGCCAACGGTGGCAAGAAGATGTCTTTCGTCGATCGCTTCCACGCGGGCTTCAACCAGTCGTTCGACAAGATTACAAACAAGTATAAGAAGGGTGTGGAGCGCATCATCAACAACCGCGTCGTGACGGGTATCTCTGTCGTGGCAGGCATCGTGGCGCTGGTCTTCTTCATGGGTACGACCAAGACGGGTTTGATCCCTGACGAGGATACGGGTACGCTCTTCTGTACCATCTCTCTCCCCCCGTCAACGGGCCAGGACAAGACGCTGGAGGTTGGCGAGAAGATCGACGCCATGCTGGCCACCAACCCGTGGATCGAGCGTCGTGAGATGATTGCCGGTTACAACTTCATTGCTGGTGCCGGTTCCGACCAGGCCACCTTCATCATCAAGCTGAAACCGTTTGACGAGCGTAAGTGGGGTATGATAGACCGCGTCAAGTCCGTGTTCACGGGTGCGGGTATCGCAGGATTGTTTATCGATCCGAGTTCGTCCAACTCCGTGCTGGGTATGATCTATAAGCAGACAGCCACCATCAAAGGTGCACAGATCCTGGCCTTCGCGCCGCCTATGGTGTCCGGATTCTCGGCTACCAACGGTCTGACCTTCTCTATGGAGGACCGCACGGGTGGCGACCTCAACAAGTTCTACGACGTGACGCAGAAGTTCCTCAAGGCGCTGGGTGAGCGCGAGGAGATCCAGCGAGCCATGACCTCCTACAACCCGAACTATCCGCAGTATATGGTCAACATCGACGTGGCCAAAGCCAAGCAGGCCGGTACGTCGCCCCAGGCCATCCTCTCCACGATGTCGGGCTACTTCGGTGGTCAGTACGCCAGCAACTTCAACGCCTTCGGTAAGCTCTACCGTGTCTATATACAGGGTAGCCCCGAGAGCCGCATGACGATCGACAAGCTCAACGATGTCTATATACGCACCAACAACGGCATGTCGCCCATCAACGAGTTTGTCACGCTGAAGGGAACCTACGGTCCTTCCAGCATCGACCGATTCAACCTCTTCACCGCCATCACCATCAACGCCACGGCTGCTGACGGCTATTCCTCTGGTCAGGCCATCAAGGCTGTGGAAGAAGTGGCCAAGCAGACGCTGCCCGACGGCTACACCTACGAGTATTCGGGTCTGACCCGATCGGAGCAGGAGTCGAGCAGTTCGACGGGTATGATCTTCATCCTCTGCTTCATCTTCGTCTATCTGATCCTCTCCGCACAGTATGAGAGCTACCTGCTGCCGCTGGCCGTATTGCTCTCCGTGCCGTTCGGTCTTGCGGGTGCCTTCATCTTCACCCAGCTCTTCGGCCATAGCAACGACATCTACATGCAGATCTCGCTGATCATGTTGATCGGTCTGTTGGCCAAGAACGCCATCTTGATTGTGCAGTTCGCCCTGGAGCGCCGCCAGACAGGTATGGCCATCCGCTACGCTGCCATCCTTGGTGCCGTGGCTCGTCTGCGCCCGATCCTCATGACTTCACTGGCCATGGTCATCGGTCTGCTGCCGCTGATGTTTGCCTCAGGTGTGGGCCGCAACGGTAACCAGACACTGGGCGCTGCCGCCGTCGGTGGTATGTTGATCGGTACGATCTGCCAGGTGTTTATCGTGCCGTCGCTCTTCGCCATCTTCCAGTGGCTGCAGGAGCGCATCAAGCCGCTCGAGTTCCACGATGAGGAGAACGAGGAGGTGGTCCGCGAACTGGAGCAGTACGCCCAGGGACCTGCCGGCGACTACAAGGTGGAGAACGCCCCGATGTAAAATAGCTGAGTAGCCATTCCGCTCCCCCGCCCCACTTAAGACGAGGGAGCGGGAGGCTCCCCACAATATAATAAGGATACATATAATAATAGACAATATGACAATCAAAAATATGACGCGCATGACGGGTGGTCGCCTGCTGCTCCTGGCAGGTCTCGCCACACTCTCGCTGACGGGATGCAAGAGCCTCTATGGCGACTACGAGCGTCCCGAGGTGAAGACGGACGGCATCGTGCGCGACCCCGTAAACGACCAGGCGACGCTGGAGGGAAGCAACGACTTCGGCAACCTACCGTGGAGAAGCGTCTTTACCGACCCGCAGTTGCAATCGCTGATCGAGAAAGCATTGGCCAACAACCCGAACCTTCTCAACGCCATGCTCAACGTGGACATTGCCGAGTCGCAACTCAAGGCCGCCAAGCTCGCCTACCTTCCCTCGCTGGTACTCGCCCCGACGGGCACCATCACCCACATGGGTGAGGGCGCAGAGGCCAACAAGAGCTACACGCTGCCCCTCGCGGCCAGCTGGAACGTGGACCTCTTCGGTACGCTCCGTTCTTCGAAGAAGGCTGCCGCCATGTCGCTCCTTCAGACCAAGGACTACCAGCTGGCAGTACAGACACGCCTCATCAGCAATGTCGCCAACCTCTACTACACGCTCCTCATGCTCGACAAGCAGATGGAGATCGTCACGGACATGGAGAACCTCACGAAGGACACCTGGGACATGATGAAACTGCAGATGGAGTTTGGACGCGCCCGCTCTACGAGCGTGCAGAGTGCGGAGGCTGCCTACTATAGCGTGAAGAACCAGAGCGTGAACATCAAGCGACAGATCCGCGAGAGTGAAAACTCCCTCAGCCTCCTGCTGGGAGAACCTGCTCAGACCATCGCTCGTGGCAAACTCGACGGCCAGTCGCTGCCAGAGAACTACGCTGGTGGCGTGGGTGTACAACTGCTGAGCAACCGCCCCGACGTACACGCTAACGAGATGGCGCTCGCCAGCTGCTTCTATGGTGTACAGAACGCACGCAGCCGCTTCTATCCGTCCATCAACATCACGGCCAACGCAGGCTGGACGAACGGACAGGGTACGATCAATCCGGCCAAGTTCTTGGTGCAGGCCGTAGGTTCCCTCACCCAGCCGCTCTTCATGAAGGGTCAGCTGAAGGCGGGCCTTCGTGTGGCTGAGGACCAGTATAAGCAGGCTTACAACACCTGGCAGAACTCCATCCTCACGGCAGGATCGGAGGTGAGCAACGCTCTCGTGGCCTACAACGCAGCCAAGGAGAGCGAGGAACTGGAGCAGAAGCGCATCGACGTGCTCAAGAAGAACGTCGAGGATATCGAACTGCTCTACAAGCAGAGTTCAAGTACCTACCTGGAGGTCATCACGGCACAGCAGAACCTGCTCAACGCCCAGGTCTCACAGGTGCAGGATCAGTTCACGAAATTGCAGTCGATCGTCAACCTCTACTATGCCCTTGGCGGTGGTAGCAATTAACTAATAAGACAGTAAGATTATGAGTAGCACAATAATCAGTCCGAAGGCCGAGGTGTCTCCCAAGGCACGTATCGGCGAAGGTTGCAAAATATTCCCGTTTGTCTATATCGAGGACGACGTGGTGATTGGTGACAACTGTATCATCTTCCCCTTCGTGTCAATCCTCAACGGCACACGCATGGGCAACGGCAACAAGATCCACCAAGGCTCCGTCATCGCTGCCTTGCCGCAGGATTTCAATTTCAAGGGTGCCAACTCGCAGGTCGTCATGGGCGACATGAACATCATCCGCGAGAATGTGGTCATCAACCGTGGCACGCACGAGGGTGGCAAGACCGTCCTAGGATCGCACAACGTGCTCATGGAGGGTGTACACATCTCTCACGACACGCGGGTGAGCAATTCTTGCATGATCGGCTATGGCACGAAGATAGCTGGCGATTGCGAGATCGAGGACGGAGTGATCTTCTCCTCATCGGTCATCGAGAATGCCAGGACGCGCGTGGGTCGTGGCGCGATGATCCAGGCTGGAACGACCTTCTCAAAGGACGTCCCGCCCTATATCGTAGCTGGTGGAACGCCGGTAGGCTATGGTGGTGTCAACACCACGATGGCACGGGCTGCAGGAATAGATGAGAAAGTGATCAAGCATATCGCCAACGCCTACCGCCTGCTTTTCCATGGTCAAAACTCGGTGTTCGATGTTTGCCACCAGATTGTCGAGCAGGTGCCTGACTCGGAGGAAATTCGCATTATCGTCGATTTCCTTCGCAGTACAAAAGAAGGAATCATTAGTAAATTATAGTTTCATACCTATCGTAATTTACAAGAAAGAGGGAATGGCCGTGAGGTCACTCCCTCTTTGCTTTATCATTCTGGCCCAGACGAAAGAGGACGTTAGGCCTGCAATAGGATGGCGAAAAAAATGAGCCGACTCGATACAGAGCCTCATCAATAGGAGGCGGTACACTCGATACCCAACGCCTTCACGCGATCGCGGATGGCGTCGAGCTCCTCATGGGTGGCCTTTTCCAAAAACTGTCCAGGTGTCTCGCGGTCGATGGTGTAAATCATCACTTCGCGAGGCGCGATATATTTCACGGCCTCCAACCACGGGGCAACATACTCTTCTCCTACATTGGTCACATCCTCGCCCTCATCGTTCTTTCCACGAAGGAACATGGTCTGGACAATACATTGCCCGTCAAAGGACTTCATGCCTTCTATGATCTTCTTCACATCATAGGAAGGCAACGCTGGACGATCAAGGCGCTTTATGTAATCGGGGTTGACCGTATCGAGCTTGAGGATGTTGTTATCGACCTTGGCCAAGGCAGCATGGACCGCAGGGCGATGGATGAAAGTCGAGTTGCTCAAGACAGAGATCTTGGCCTCAGGACAGTAGGCGTCGCGCAGACGGATGGTTTCGTCGATGATCTCGGGAAAGTGAGGATTACTGGTCGGTTCGCCATTGCCGGCAAAAGTCATCACGTCGGGATGGACTCCCTCGTCATGCATCTCCTTGAGTTTCGCCTCCAGTGCGCGGGAGACCGCCTCGGTGGTCGGGAAGGGAGTATGCGTGCGATGGTCGGCGTTGTAGCCACACTCGCAGTAGATACAGTCGAAACTACAGAGTTTGCCGTCGGCAGGTATAAGATTGATGCCCAAGGATATTCCGAGCCGCCGACTGTGCACGGGCCCATAGATGGGCGATGGAAATAGAATTGTTGACATAATCGTGTTCGTATGTTTATTTCTTGCAAAAGTACAACATTCTTTTCACACACCCAATCTTTTCACTTACTTTGTTGTCAGCAATCGCATAAGCAAGAAACAGAAAAAGGGGGTTGAAAAGGACGAAGAACCAAATAAAACTTAATATATTTGCCTATTTTGCAATTTTACGTTACCTTTGCAGCAACATTGGCTTATTGGCCTTATTGCGATTTTTAGAATAAGAAAGTAGAAGTTAGTTTCAGCAATGAAAAAGAAACGCAATCAAGCCCGCAATCACCGCAGTTTGCAGGTTATCACGCTATGTATCAGCACGGCCATGGTGCTGGTTCTGATAGGTATAGTCGTATTAACCGTATTCACAGGACGCAACCTCTCCAACTATGTGAAGGAGAACCTCACCGTCACCATGGTATTGCAACCCGACCTCACACCCTCTGAGTGTGCAGCATTGTGCAAAAAGGTGCAACGCTTCAACTACATCACCAACGTGGAATACACGAGCAAGGAGCAAGCCCTCAAAGAAGGCACGAAGGAACTGGGTGCGAATCCAGCCGAGTTTGCTGGCGAAAACCCCTTTACGGCAGAGATCGAGTTGCGCCTGAAGGCCAACTATGCCAACAATGACTCTATCAAGAAGATTGCCGCCGACCTAAAGCAGTTTAATGGCGTCTCTGACGTGACCTACCGACAGGACCTGGTCAATAGTGTGAACCAAATGTTGCGCAAGATCAGTTTCGTACTGCTGATCATCGCAGCACTCCTGACGGTCGTCTCGTTCTCCTTGATCAACAACACCATCCGCCTCAGCATCTATGCGCGTCGCTTCGCGATACACACCATGAAACTCGTGGGTGCCTCGTGGGGCTTCATCCGACTGCCTTTCCTGCGCATGGCCGTGGGACTAGGCTTGCTCTCTGCCGTCATGGCATTGATCGTGCTGGGAGCCGGCATGCTCGCTCTCTACAACTATGAGCCGGAGATGCTGACGATCATCAATGGCGAGGTCATGGCCTTTACAGCGCTGGTAGTCCTGGCCGTAGGCATCATCCTCACCACAATCTGCTCCTGGCTCTCGGTCAACAAATTCCTGCGCATGAAGGCGGGAGACCTCTACAAGATTTAATCGCCGCCCGAAATGGGTCGGCCTCACTATCACGAGAAGGAAATAATACAAACATAGAATATGGATAAAAGTAAATTAGCTTTCGGCCGCATCAACTACATCCTGCTTGTAGTAGGTGTGGCGATCGTCGTCATTGGCTTCATCCTGATGAGCGGCGGCACATCGACCAAGGAGATGTTCAATCCCGAGGTGTTCAGCCCGACGCGTATCAAGGTGGCGCCTGTCGTCACGCTGGTGGGTTATATTACCATCATCGCCTCCATCCTCGTTCGTCCGAAGGGCGGAGAGGCAGGAGCCGAGATGGCAACACAATCGTCTGAAACCAACGTCACGGAGGCATAATGGACCTGATAGAAACCATCATCATCGCCATCGTAGAGGGATTGACCGAGTTTCTTCCCGTTTCTTCCACAGGCCACATGATCATCGCACAAAACCTGTTGGGAGTGCCGAGCACGCCGTTTGTCAAGGCCTTCACGGTCATCATCCAGTTTGGCGCCATCCTCTCGGTGGTCTTGCTCTACTGGAAGCGCTTCTTCCAACTCAACCATACGCCAGCACCAGAGGGCAGCACGTCGCTCCAGAAGTTCCTTCACAAGTGGGACTTCTACTGGAAGATCTTTGTCGCCTTCGTCCCTGCCGTCGTGCTGGGTGGTCTCCTCAATGGCGTGATAGAGCATCTGCTCGGCAGCGTCACGATCGTTGCTATCATGCTGGTTGTTGGTGGTGTCTTCATGTTGTTCTGCGACAAGTGGTTCTGCCATGGCAAGGAGACCAACCCCGTCACCGAGAAGCGTGCGTTCCGCATCGGCCTCTGCCAGTGTCTGGCCATGATACCTGGTGTCAGCCGCAGTATGGCAACCATCGTCGGTGGTATGGCCAACGGACTGACGCGTAAGCGCGCGGCAGAGTTTTCCTTCTTCCTGGCCGTACCCACCATGTTGGCAGCTACGTGCCTGGAGGTGTTAAAAATGATCCTGGCTGGCGAGTTCAACGGCATGTCGGACAATATCTCCACGCTGCTCATCGGTAGCTTGGTCTCGTTTGTGGTAGCCATCCTCGCCATGAAGTGGTTTGTCAGTTTCATTGCCAAATATGGCTTCAAACTCTTTGGCTGGTACCGCATTATCGTCGGACTGCTCATCCTGGGACTGCTCCTCACGGGCCACTCACTCCAAATGGTTGACTAAGCCGGGATGACGATCAATTTCAAAGAAGGGATACTCATCCCCATCGACAAGCCCTATGGCGTGACGAGTTTCAAGGCCCTCGCCCACATCCGCTACCTCTGCTCCCACGCCTTGGGTGGCAAGGTGAAGATGGGACACGCTGGCACACTCGATCCGCTCGCCACTGGCGTCTTGGTACTTGCGACGGGAAAAAAGACGAAGCAGATCGAGACGCTGCAGCAACACACGAAGGAGTATGTCGCCACGATACAGCTGGGGGCGACGACCGTGAGCTACGACATGGAGCACCCGGTCAGCGCCACCTTCCCCACGGAGCATATCACGCGAGAGCTGATTCTTGAGACGCTGCAGCAGTTTATTGGCGAGATAGAACAGATACCGCCTACCTACAGTGCAGTAAAGGTCAACGGCGTCCGCGCCTACGACGTGCGCCGCAATGGCGAGCACATAGAGCTCAAACCCAAGCACGTCCGCATCGACGAGATAGAAGTGGTGTCGTTTGATGCCGAAAAGATGCAGCTCGTCCTGCGCGTAGTCTGCGGCAAGGGCACCTATATCCGTGCCTTGGCCCGGGATTTGGGCCGCGCACTCTCCTCGGGAGCTTACCTCACCTCCCTCCGTCGCACACAAGTGGGCGACGTGCGGGTGGAGAACTGTCTTTCCTACGACCATTTTGAAGAGTGGCTGGCACAGCAAACAATAGAAAAAGAAAACAAGTAAGATATGAAACTATCGCAGTTTAAATTCGATTTGCCACAGGACTTGGTGGCACTCTATCCCCATTCCTCCACCCATACCATCACTCGACCCAACGGAACAACCGCCGAGTTTGACGTGGTAAGGCCCGACGAGGCGCGGCTGATGGTGCTCCACAAGCAATCGGAGACGATAGACCTGTATCATAAGGACGAGGAGGGCAACCCGATAGAGGGCGACTACATCCTCTTCAAGGATCTTGTGAACTATTTTGGAGAGGGAGACACCTTCGTCTTCAACGACACCAAAGTGTTCCCCGCCCGTCTCTACGGCACGAAGGAGAAGACGGATGCCAAGATCGAGGTGTTCCTGCTCCGCGAACTCAATCCCGAGATGCGCCTGTGGGACGTACTCGTCGAACCGGCACGCAAGATTCGCATTGGCAACAAACTCTTCTTCGAGGAGTCGGGCACCATGGTGGCTGAAGTGATCGACAACACCACCTCAAGAGGGCGCACCCTGCGTTTCCTCTACGACTGCCCGCACGATGAGTTCAAGAAAGAGCTCTTCGCCCTGGGCGAGGCACCACTGCCCCGATATATCATCGACAACCGTCCGAAGGAGGAAGGACAGGACTTTGCCCATGCCACCGAAGAGGACATGGAGTACTTCCAGACTCCGTTCGCCAAACACGAGGGTGCTGTCACGGCTCCCAGCACGGGCATCCACTTCTCGCGCGAGATGCTCAAGATGATGGAGATACGAGGCATCAATCCTGCCTATGTCACCCTTCATTGCGGTTTGGGCAATTTCCACAAGATTGAGGTGGAGGACCTGACGAAGCACAAGATGGACTCGGAGCAGATGTTCATCACGTCTGAAGCCTGCGAGATCGTCAACGACACGAAGCGCAAGGGCCATCACGTGTGTAGCATTGGAGCAAGTGTGGTCAAAGCCACTGAGACGGCTGTGGGCACAGACGGCCTGCTGAAGGAGTTTGAGGGATGGACCAACAAGTTTATCTTCCCTCCCTACAACTTCGGCCTGTCCGACTCGATGGTAGCCAACTTCTACCACCCCTACTCCACGCTGCTGATGACTCAGTGTGCATTTGGAGGCTACGACATGGTGATGAAGGCATACGAACTGGCTGTCGCCAACGGTTACAAATTTGGATGCTACGGAGACAGTCTGCTCATCCTCAACGACTAATCAGCCTTGCTACATCGTCTGTATCTCTCCTTGGGTTCCAATCTTGGCAACCGTAGGCAACTGCTCCAGTCAGCCATCGCCCTACTGAGGGAGCGTGTCGGCTCGGTGGAGCGCACCTCTTCCTTTATAGAGACGGCACCATGGGGCTTCGAGAGCGAGCATCAGTTTCTCAATGCCTGCGTCTGCATCAACACCAGGATGACCCCACGCGAGGTGCTGGAAGCTACGAAACAGATAGAGCGTGAACTGGGCAGGACACGGAAGTCGTCCAATGGTCAATATGCTGACCGCCCGATAGACATCGACATTCTCCTCTATGATGACATACAGGTAAACGAACCCGATTTGGTCATTCCGCACCCCCACATGGAGGAACGCGATTTTGTCATGATTCCTTTACAAGAAATCAGGCCCGAAAAACAGGGGTGAGCCCTGCTATCAACAACAAAGGTTTTTCTCTTTCGTGAGAAAAACCTTTGTTGTTATCATACCCTTTAGAGGGGTGATAATATGCTCCGTCAACGATATTAGGTTCGTTGGGCTACGAAGTTAACTTCATCAGCCCACGAAGTTAACTTCATCGGCCAACGAAGTTAACTTCATCAGCCAACGAAGCTAAATGCATATTTTCACCCCTTTTTCTATACTTTTGGCCTATTTTAGACTCTTTTCCCGCTACAACGAGTCTATGTGGCGTTTGAAGCAGGATTTGATGAGAAACTGCCTTTGAAAAGCGAACGTATTGTTTAGATTTTTCGTTTTGATTTGACGTAATTATCATACACCATCAGTCCTTTCACCGTTAGTAGATATTTCTGGCGAGGATGACGTGGCGAATTTGGGTATTTCATTTTTACCAATCCTTCTGTAATGGCTGGCGTAAGAGAATATTCAAGGAAATTGGGGCGGTTCTTCAAGCCAACAGCTTCCATCATTTCCTTTACGCTCTTTTCACCTGTGCCAATTATAACAAGCAACCGTTTTATATTTTCTGATAAGTTTGATACCGAATCACCAGAACTTGCATGGGTACTTGTATGGGTGCTAGTATGGGTACTTGTATGGGTACTAGTACTGGTTGCATCTACATCGTTATAACCTACAAGCATATAGCGGTTCTTCAGCTCATGATGTTCACCCAACAACAAATTACGGAAGAACCTAATAAGGAAAGACTTATTGGGTTCTATACCCTTTGACGGATTACGATAGTTCGCACGAACAAGGGCATTACGGAAATACCACGAGTTGTCGGCAAATAAATCGTTATCGACCTTGAATCCAATTGAACGCAAATATTTAATGACGAACACCGCAGTGGTTCGTGTGTTGCCCTCACGGAACGGATGGTTTTGCCATAGCAACGTTACAAAATCTACAATGTGGTCAATAATTTCATCCGTGTTCAATCCATTGTAATTAAAGTCCTTTTCTTGTTGAATGTCATATCGCAGCGCCATCATAATGTCGGCAGCACGTCCATACACAACACTATCGCCACGTAACACCCATTCCTTTTTGCTGATGTCATAGGGCCGCAGTTTACCTGCATGTTTGAATACGCCCCCGAACAAGTGCCTATGGATATTCAAAAACTCCAACGCGGTGAACGAGAAAGACTGCTCGTTCAGCAACTTGGCAATATTGGCAGCTACTCGATCGGCCTCTTCCTTTTCTGCATCGTCTTCGTCATGTGTTGTTTTGTTGACATAGTACGACTTCAACTGTTCACGCACATCATCAATGGTAATGTCACCTTCAATATGCCTGACGGCCGTCTCCTTCAGATAGTCGGAAACCTTCAGACCATCCACATCCTGCAGACCGATAGCCGTACGCCATACCGAAGCCCTCTCGCGCTTATGTGGCTCTGCCACACGCTCGTAGGCTTCGAAATCAAGATATTGTTGTTTATGCTTATTCATAATGATATAAAACTATTAATAAGGAACAGCCATATCAATTAAGTCCGACAGAGCGGTTTCTATATCTTGTTCATATTGCAAGCCTGCTGATTTCAATAACATTGTATTTGCTATTCTGTCAGTGAAGACTATTGCTGACTTCTAGCATATAGATATCTTTTTAGATTATCCACTATACAACATTAATCATCTTGATGTTTTTTACAACCTTCCACCCTGCTCCTCAATAAGCTGTTGGATGGCGAGTCTGAGTTGATCCATATCATGGAAAACGACTCCATGCATTCCAACCTTTCGCGCGCCCTCAATATTGTCTGGGCGGTCATCTATGAAGACGCACTCCTCGGGACGCACACCAAACTTCGAAAGAAACAACTCGTAGATTTCTCTTTCGGGCTTTAAGTAGTGACAGGTGTAAGAGATAAGGCTATCCTCCAGGGGAGAAAACACCCGTGGGAAGCGGGCGATAACCTCATGTACTTTCGCAGACCAGTTGCTCAGACCCAACAAGCGGTAGCCCTCAGCTTTAAGCTGGCACATCCATTCATACATTCCCTCCGTCTCTCCCGTAAACATATCAGCGAAATGCTTGTCGAAACGATCTATCGCATCGGCATACTCGGGCCATTGACGTTGCTGACGCTCTATATAGTAATGGAAAGGATGAAGGGCGCGATCTACCTCGTCGCTAAAACTATGCGGCAGCGCTTGGGCAAAAAACTGACGAGCCTTCTCCTCGCTATGAAAATAATCCGAGAAATAGGCGATGAAATCATGCTGCACGAGGACGCCGCCGAAGTCGAAAACAATGTTTTTTATCATCTTAATCGTTATTATATGCGATGGGTATGAAATGGTTGATAAGTTGGATTCAAGAGCATGGCTTCTCGACATCACTCAACTTCCTTTCTGCAAAACTACTAAAAAGAATTGAGTTGGCCAAATCGGAGGAAGCGAAAACAAAGATTTAGGCGAATAGAAGGAGAATTCTCGTGCTTTTTTCATACTTTTGCATTGCGGAAAGGAGGGGCGACCTATCAAGTTCATACGACAGTCCCCAACGACTTTCTTATAACTAAGCACAAACAAAGAATGATGATTGAATGGTTCATAGGCGTGGTCATCGGCCTGGCGATCGGGTTGACCATCGGTATTCTTCTACAGAAATCTAAACTCGTAGGCCGGCTGCAAGCCTTGGAAGGTGAGGCAGCGGGACTCCGCCGACAGATGGAGGGAGAGCGGTCTGCAGCAGCAAAGCAAGTAACGCAGATCCGGGAGGACGCTTCGCGGCAAATGCGACAACTCACGGATCGTGACGAGGCGCTGCTTGCGAACGAGCGCAATCTGCATGACCGGGAGATGGAAACAGTGCGTAGCGCACACGCCAAGCAGATCGCGTCGCTCGAATCACAGATAGCGGAGGAGCGCAGACATGCCACAGAACTACGGGAGGAGAACAACCGCCAATGGGCGCAGCGTCTAGACACGCTCCGCGAGGAGATGCGGAAGAATGCGGCCGAACAGTTGGCTGCCAAACAACGATCCCTACAGGAGGACAACCGCCAGCAGATGGATGAGCTACTCAAACCGATCAAGGAACAGTTTGCCGACTTCAAGCGGACGGTGGAGGAAAACAGGGCACAAAGCGAGTTGAACAAGAAGGATCTGCAGAACACATTCGAATCGACGATGCGCCTCTTCCAGCAGCAACAGCAGCAGGCAGTAGCTTCAATGAAGGAGCAGACAGCTCGCATCGGTTCAGACGCTGCCAACCTCACCCGTGCGCTCAAGGGCGACAGCAAGCAGCAGGGCGACTGGGGTGAGATGGTCTTGGCTACCCTTTTGGAGAATAGCGGACTGCGCAAGGACGAGGAGTACTTTGTACAAGAGCAGACCAAAGACAGCGAGGGCAGAAGTTTCCGCCCCGACATCATCGTTCGCTTCCCAGAAGGTCGGAGCGTGGTGATCGACTCCAAGGTCTCTTTGACGGCCTATGCCAATGCCGTGGCTACCGAGGACGACGCACAGCGCGACCGCTTGCTGCGCGAGCATGTGCAAAGCGTACGACGCCACGTCGATGAACTGGCAGAGAAGGACTACAGCAAGTTGGTGGATGACGCTATCGGTTTTGTCCTGATGTTCATTCCCAATGAGTCGGGCTATATCGCCGCCATGCGACAGCAGCCGGACCTGGGTCGATACGCCTATCAAAAACACATCATCATCATCTCTCCCAGCAATCTTCTGATGGCCTTGCAACTGGCGTATAACCTCTGGCAGTACGACCGACAAAACAAAAACGTGGAGAAGATTGTCAAGGCTGCAGCAGACTTGTACGACAAGGTGGCGGGATTTGGAGACACCTTCTCCTCCCTCGGCGACCTGATAGCGCGCCTGTCGGGGGCGTTCGAGAAAGCAAGACTGCAACTCTATGATGGCAAGGGCAACGTGATGCGCCGCATCGAAGGACTCAAGTCGCTCGGCGTAACACCCAAAAAGAGTATCAAAGACCTCGACGACCATGCGTTGACCAGCTCAGGGGATGACACGCAGGCCTAAGAATAGGGGCACATAAAAAAGATCTTCATTAATATATATAAGGAGAAAACGGATGATAAGAGCTTCTTTTGAGAGTGACTACAATAACGGCTGCCTGCCGGAGATTCTCCGCCGCCTGTCGGAGACCAACGATGAGAAGTCGAGCGGCTATGGTTTCGACCCTTATACCGAAAGGGCAAAGGACCGGATCCGCAAGGCGTGCGACATGACGGAGGCAGAAGTCCATTTCCTTGTGGGCGGCACACAGACCAATGCTACAGCCATCGACTCGCTGCTGCAGGGCTGCGAGGGTGTGCTTTCGGTCGATACGGGGCACATCAACGTCCATGAATCAGGGGCCGTAGAGGCTTTCGGACACAAGGTATTGGTACTTCCTGGTATAGCTGGAGGCAAGATGGCTGCCTCGCAGATCAACGACTACATGCGCAAGTTTCTCGCCGACGAGACCTACCCACACATGGTACAGCCTGGCATGGTCTATATCACACTTCCAACGGAACTTGGCGCACTCTATTCGCGCAAGGAATTGGCCGACATCTATACTGTATGCCAACAGTACGGACTGCGACTCTATGTCGATGGGGCACGGCTCGGCTACGGGCTGATGGCGGAAAGCAACGACATCGACCTGCCGTTTCTTGCACACCATTGCGACGCCTTCTACATAGGAGGCACGAAGGTGGGAGCATTGCTGGGCGAAGCCTTGGTCTATACCAACACGCGCGCACCCAAATATATCTTCACCATCATCAAGCGACACGGTGCATTGCTCGCCAAGGGTCGTGTCTTGGGCTTGCAGTTTGACACGCTCTTCACGGACGACCTCTACTTTCGCGTCTCTCGCCATGCGATCGACATGGCCCAAGCATTGCGAAGGGTCTTCGCCAAGCATGGCTTGTCCCTCGGCATCGACTCACCAACCAACCAGCAGTTTGTCATCCTCTCCAAAGAACAGAAACAACGGTTGGCGGAAGAGATAGCCTTCGAGATATGGGAACCCCTCTCCGATGATCGCTTGCTATGCCGCTTTGTGACCTGCTGGGCCACAACGGAGGCCGACATCGCGGCCCTCGACGAGACATTGGCACACATATTGGAAGTAAACACCTGATACTCGATCTATTTCATTAAAGAACAGTAGAAGGTAAATAGAATTATAACACTTTTTGGGCGCAGGGGGAATTGTTTAGGATACTCCCCCGCGCCATTTTTCTTAATACATTTCTTATTCTTCCTTGATTTTCCAATCGCTGATTGTTCGTTGGGTACTGTCAAAACTGATACCCACTTTTACCAGCCGCTTACCTTCAGCATGATAAGGCAGCATGTAGCCCTTTTCGTCTATTTGTGCCAAAGCTTCCTCGGCACTCTTGTCAACCTTCAGTTCGAAGACGTATATCGTGTCTGGCATGTACATCACGGCATCAGCCCTGCCGATGGCACTCTTCACCTCCGTGCGGATATAGATGTTGAGGAAACTGAACATCAGATAGAAGATGGTCTGATAGTGCTTCTCGCTATGGTTCTCCAGATCGTATGGGATCGTAGCCATATAGGTGCGCATGTGTTCCAATGCTGCTTCGATATCATTGCGGTAAACCGCCTTGCAAAATCCCAAGAGGAAGGCGTCGTTATCGGAACGGCGAGGGTTCACATAGTGCGGTATCAGCGAATTGAGCAAACCATCACGGACCTCCTTGTTAGGGATGCCCAAAGTGTATTCGCGAAACATCGGGTCATACTTCTTGATGGTCAGATAACCGCTCTGATAAAGCAAAGGCAAGGCGTCTGTCATTTCCTCTGTCGATTGGTCGAAGGAATTCAGTACCGCCTCCTGGCCCTCCAAAGAGGCAAGATTGACATGATACTTATCCAACAATTTCAAGAGGAAAGATGGCGTGCCCGAACCAAACCAATAAGGAGCAATGTCGCATGCATTCAGCGCCTTCACCAGGCTGAACGGATTGAAGACATCCTCTGATTTCTTGCTGAAATGATAGCCGTCATAGAATCGCGTCAGCTCTTTCAGGCACTCCTCATACGTCATGCCAAGGGCTTCGCCCAATGCCTCAACATCTAGTTTCATCTGCGTAGTAAGCTCCGTCATACTGATGCCGCAGATGGCCGAATACTGGTCGAACATACTGATATTGTCGAGGTTGTTGAGCTCGCTGAAGATGCTGAGTTGCGAAAACTTAGTGATGCCCGTGATGAAAGTGAACTCCAGGTATGGGTCGAGCTTCTTTAGCGGACTGTAGAAGTTTTGCATGATGCGGCGAAGCGGTTGCAGGTTTTCCTTCTCATGCACCACATCCAGCAAAGGGGCGTCGTATTCATCAATGATGACAACTGCTTTTTCGCCTGTCTGCTTATAAGCTCGCTTTACGATTCCATCCAGTCTTTCGTTAGGATAGTTTTCCCCTTCACCCTTACCATAAAGTTCTTCATAGGGCAAAAGCTGTAGATTAAGATAACTATTCAACGCGTCTGCATCAATGTGCTTGGCACCGCTGAGGTCGAAATGAAGCACGGGATGCTTCACCCATTCCTTCTCGTAGTCAGCAATGGCCAATCCATCGAAAAGTTCTTTTCTTCCTTCGAAATAGGCTTGGAGGGTAGAGGCAAAGAGCGACTTGCCGAATCGTCTTGGACGACTCAGAAAGATAAACTTCATACCTTTTTCTCTAAAATCCACGATGTATTGGGTCTTATCTATATAGAGATATTTTTTCTCGCGGATTTCTTCAAATGTCTGTATTCCTACGGGATATTTGTTGACTATTTTTGCCATGTTCCACTCGCTTTGCATTTTGCGCTACTAAGTTACGAAGAAAAAATGAAATACTCAAGCATATATACTATTTATTTAATAAGTAAAACTCAGAGATACCTTGCACTATTCTTCCAAAACCCGTTTTAACAGCCATTTGTCGTCCAAAGACAACAAGCCCACATTCTTGCCCCACAAATTCACCTGTACCACATTTCTATAGTTCTCCGCTCCAATTTTGGATGGGTAACTATCGGAATATATATAAAATAATCGCACCTTAGAATCGTATGCCACAATTGTAATTGTAGATTACGAAACAATCTTTCTTCTCATAAGAAGTTACCTGTCCATTCTGCATTTGGATTTCAACATGTTCACGTACAAGCCCTTGCCAATCATGCCAGTAAGAGCAATATATCTGGGCAGTCGTCAAACCCGACCCTTTCTCAACCTCCACGCTAGGAGTAAGAATATCCGTCTTTAACAAACCGGATAATTCATAACGTCGTAAGGGTTCAATATTATACAAGTCATCATCTCTCCAGATAAATGTCCGTTTTATACAACCAGCATGCCACCAAACTGGCAACTGTGTCTGAGAGGTCATTAACAAATATACTTGCCAGGCCCCCATAGGTGTTTCATCTACATGAATGTATTTCAATAAATCCCTATCCTCTATGTTATTTTTAAACACATAAAAGTTTGACACGTCACCGATACCTTTCTGTTCGGCTAACCTCAATCCCATGCCATATCCATTTTCCAAAGACAGAGCATCAAGATCAAAGAACACTGCATTGGCATTTTTCCTTAGAGATTTTATGTTCGTTTTGATACGCCAATGATAATGTTCGGCTTTTGAGGCAAAGAGATTGCTATTCTCATCTAACACACTATCTTTCTTCATAGAACTCTTTGGCAAAGGTTTTGGACGGTTCTTATAATACCATTTATGAATTGCATATACCACGACACCAAAGACAATCCATTCAAGAACTAAAAAAATCCAACTTGTCATAACTGTAACCATTCAATAAACAATGATATATGACGTGAAAACAAAGACCTTATTGTTCCTTTCATATTCCTTCTACTTAAGTCTTTCTTTTTGATCTCTATTTTCGTAACCACTATTTCTGAAACCGTGGTTACGAACGCAAAGATAACAAAAAAGTGCTGACTACCAACACTTTCATTGACTGTTTTAAGCTTTTTTATTTATTCATTCATTAGACACATTTCCGAAATGGCGGTTTCGAACACAAAACGAATCAGGTATTGTTTGAATCGTAAGCACTGTATGGAATGGAGTGCAGCAGACATGAAAGTCCATTGGCAACCATTATACTAAGATAGAAAAAGCAGAATGGCTTTGTAAGGAGAAGAACAGAAATGACAATGGGGAAACCGCACTTGTAGCACCGTTTCCCCATCATCGTTTCGCAGTTTTCTACGGCTCTGCTTATTCCTTGTTGGCACGCTTGCGCTCCAAGTGGTCAAGGATGATCTTGCGCATACGGATGCTCTTCGGAGTCACTTCGACATACTCATCCGCCTTGATATACTCGAGACACTCCTCGAGGCTCATCTCCACCTTCGGAATGACGCGGGCCTTGTCGTCGCTACCGCTTGCGCGCACATTGGTAAGCTGCTTGGCCTTTGTCACATTGATGACAAGGTCGTTCTCGTGGATATGCTCGCCAACCACCTCGCCGCCATAGACTTCGTCACCCGGATCAATGAAGAAACTACCACGGTCTTGCAGTTTGTCGATAGCATAGGCGTAGGCTGTTCCAGTCTCCAAGGCGAGCATCGAACCGTTAGTTCTTCTGACTATCTCTCCCTTGTACGGCTGGTAATCCTTGAAGCGATGGGCCATGATGGCCTCTCCCTGGCTGGCCGTGAGCACATTGGTACGCAGGCCAATAATGCCACGCGATGGTATTTCGAAGGTGATATTGACACGGTCGCCCTCAGTATCCATTCCCAAGAGGTCGCCCTTTCTGCGCGTCACCATATCAATCATCTTTGACGAGAAGTCGTTGGGCACATTGATGGTCAACTCCTCAATAGGCTCGCACTTCTGACCATCGATCTCCTTATAAATCACTTGCGGCTGGCCTACCTGCAACTCGTAGCCCTCACGACGCATGGTCTCAACAAGCACGCTGAGATGGAGAACACCACGACCACTAACAATCCACTTGTCTGTAGAACCCTCAAAAGGCTTGACACGCAGGGCAAGATTCTTCTCAAGCTCCTTTTGCAAGCGATCGTTGATATGGCGGGAAGTGCAGAACTTGCCCTCGCGACCAAAGAAGGGTGAGTCGTTGATGGTGAAGAGCATCGACATGGTCGGCTCATCGACGGCAATAGGAGGAAGCGGCTCAGGGTGTTCGAAATCAGAAATCGTATCGCCAATCTCAAAACGCTCCAAGCCAATGACGGCACAGATATCACCCGAGCTGACGGCATCGGTCTTCTTGTGACCCATACCCTCGAAGGTGTGCAACTCCTTGATTTTTGTCTTCTCCTGCGTGCCATCGCGGTGGCAGATGGTGATGTTCATGCCATTGCGAATCGTACCTCTGTGGACACGTCCCACAGCAATACGTCCTGTGTAGCTGGAGTAATCCAGCGACGTGATGAGCATCTGCGGCGTACCCTCAAGGATGCGCGGAGCCGGAATAACTTCCAAAATCTTGTCGAGCAAATAGTCGATATTGTCCGTCGGAGTTTTGAAATCTGGACCCATCCAGCCATTCTTGGCCGAACCATAGACGACGGGGAAGTCCAACTGGTCCTCTGTCGCATTGAGGTCACACATCAGGTCGAAGACCATCTCATAGACTTCCTCCGGGCGGCAGTTGGGCTTGTCCACCTTGTTGACCACCACGATGGGCTTCAGACCTATCTGTAGGGCCTTTTGAAGCACGAAACGGGTCTGCGGCATCGGGCCCTCAAAGGCATCGACGAGGAGCAGACAACCATCGGCCATATTGAGCACGCGCTCCACCTCTCCACCGAAATCAGAGTGACCCGGCGTGTCGAGGATATTGATTTTCACACCTTTCCAGTTGATACTGACGTTCTTACTCAGAATGGTTATACCGCGCTCTCGCTCCAGATCGTTGGCGTCGAGCACTTCACCGCTGTTATCCTGTCCATCGCGGAAGAGTTTACCCGCGAGCATCATCTTATCGACCAGCGTTGTCTTGCCATGATCGACATGTGCAATGACTGCAATGTTACGAATATCTTGCATTTTACCTTAAAACTATCGTCGTTATGGAAAATCCTGTGCAAAGGTACGAAGATAATCCGAAATATAACTGACTTAGAGCATTTTTCCGTCCAAAAAGGTGCTTGTATGGGAAAAAAGTAGTAACTTTGCACCCGCACTTTCGGAAAGTCCGATGCATTCGACACCGCTACGTACAGATTGATGACTTACGAGGCGGGGGAAGGATGTAATGGTGCATTCATTTAATCATCAAAACAAAATGTACTTAGACAAAACTAAGAAGCAAGAGATCTTTACCCAGTTCGGTCACGACCAGAAAGCAGAGGACACGGGTTCCGCTGAGAGCCAGATTGCCCTCTTCACCTACCGCATCAAGCACCTCACGGAGCATGTGAAGAAGCACCACAAGGACTTCGTCACCACGCGCTCTCTGACCCAGCTGGTCGGTAAGCGTCGCGCTTTGCTCGACTATCTCTACGAGCGCGACATCGAGCGTTACCGCGCTATCATCAAGGCTCTTGGCTTGCGTAAGTAATCAAAGTGCATTCCGCGCGCTTTCCATTTCGTGAAAGCGCACGGAAGCTGACTTTCGCATCATTTGAGATGAGTATCATTCCGTTCCAAAGGTCGAAAGACTGGGAATAGAATGATATTTTTTTATAAAATTACGCTAAAATCTGCTGAATAGCTCTAAATGAGCAATTTATGAGTTTTTCAGCTCGATAGAGGTAATGATTTGGCAATGGTGCTAATTTCTTCAATACGCATAGTATTGCTTGCCTAACAACTCTTTTTTCATGTGCAAAGGTAATATCTGTATCCGAGAAAAACAAAAATATAGAGTTAAAAAATGATATTTAAGCATTTAAATGATAATAATTCATTATCTTTGCACACAAAAAGAAAATACAATGGATGTAAATAGTTTAAAGATAGTTTTGGTTGAACAGAAACAGACCAGTAAATGGTTGGCAGAGCAGTTAGGAGTAAATCCTTCAACTGTTTCTAAGTGGTGCACAAACACTTCACAACCTCCGTTGGAAACATTAATTCAAATAGCACAGCTTTTGAATGTTGATGTTAAAGAACTGATTTGCATACCTCAAAAGACAAATAGAAAATGACAAAAATAAATAATGGTTTTTCTTTGTTCGATTTTTGTAAAAAGAGAGCAGACAAACTACAGATATACGGAGAAGAGACACTTGATAAAGAAGGGAATATTATTCCATTTATTGACCAAGCTGCTTTGATAACACATTACTTGCAACTAAGAAATAAAAATGTAAATATACCTTACGAGCAACAAGCAAAGGGTATCTTGGATTTGTGGTACGAATTTGTTAAGGGGGAACAGCAAAAGAAACCAAAGAACTTTAATTTCGTAGGGGAATCTTCTGCTGCTATTCAAGGGTACTTGTTTCCAGATTTGTTTCAAGCTCCATTCCAAGCTCCTGCAAATCCAAAGTTTACATTTATTGATTTGTTTGCAGGAATTGGTGGCTTTAGAATGGCTTTTCAGAATCTGGGTGGAGAATGTGTATTTTCATCAGAGTGGGATGAACAAGCAAAAAAGACATATTATGCAAACTATGGTGAAGTGCCTTTTGGCGACATAACGAAAGAAAGCACAAAGAATAAAATACCTAAGGGTTTTGACATACTTTGTGCTGGATTCCCATGTCAAGCGTTCTCTCTTGCTGGAAAACGTTTAGGCTTTGAAGAAACCAGAGGAACATTATTTTTTGATGTTGCAGAAATACTTCGTAGGTATCAACCTAAAGCTTTTTTCCTTGAGAATGTAAAGGGACTTGTCATTCATGACAAAGGCAAAACATTCAAAACAATATTAAATACTTTGGATGAAGTTGGCTATGTAGTACCAAATCCAGAGATAGTAAATGCTATGTACTTTGGAGTTCCACAACATCGTGAAAGAATTTACATTGTAGGTTTCAGAAAAGACCTTGGTATAAAGAAGGAAGATTTCTCTTACCCAATACAGAAAGAGGTTACGAAAAAATGGCTTGATGTTAGAGAGGAAAATCCTGTTCCTGCTAAGTACTATCTTTCCACAACATACATAGACACTCTGATACGGCATAAAGCTCGCCATGAAGCTAAAGGACATGGTTTCGGCTATGATATAATTCCTGATGATGGCATTACACATGCAATTGTCGTAGGAGGAATGGGAAGAGAGTGCAATCTTGTTATTGACTTTCGCCAAAAAGATTTAACACCAACAACAAGAATCAAAGGAGAAGTAAATAAGCAAGGGTGGCGCAAGATGACCCCAAGAGAATGGGCTCGCTTGCAAGGCTATCCAGATGAATTTAGAATAGTAGTTGCTGATGCTTCGGCATACAAGCAATTTGGTAATAGTGTAGCTGTACCCGCTATCCAGGCTACAGCAAGTCAATTACTTAAAACATTGAAAGAACATGGCTATATCGGGAAATAAAGGTGAATGGAGTGAAATATACACTTTGTTCAAGTTATTAGGAGAAGGAAAGGTTCATGCGGGCGATGCCGACATGAACAAGTTGGATTTGTACTATCCTATTCTCAATATTATTCGTGAAGAAAGCAAGAAATATGAGTACAAGCCCGACACAGACCAACATATAGTAGTTATTGATGAGGATGATTGTGAATTCGCAAGAATATCCATGAACAAATTTTTGGAAGAATCCTCTAAGTTACTTGAAGAGATAAAAACGGCAAATGACCGTGCTTTTACACTCCCTGCGACTGAATCTTTTATGACAGAGATAGGTTGTTCAAAGCTAAAAGCACCTTCAAAAGACAAAGCGGACATTCATATTATTATCCACGATTTGCGTACAAACATGACACCACTCTTAGGATTTAGCATCAAATCTCAATTGGGTAGTGCCTCTACACTTTTGAACGCAGGAACAACAACCAATATCACGTATAAGATTGTCGGAACAAAACTTAGTGATGCAGACATTGAGGAAATCAATGCCATTAAAGGGCATCTTCCAAGAATGGAAGCTATTTTAAATAAGGGTTGTAACTTGGAGTATAACGATATAGACCATTCTATCTTCAAGAATAATCTTCTGTTTTTAGATAGTTGCATGCCTCTATTTATAGCTGATTGTTTATTGATAGATAGTTTACCAAATTCCAAGTCTTCCATTAATGAATGTGTTGCAGAAGTAGCCAAACATAACCCATTTAAATTTAATGGCAAGAATGTGGAAGCGTTTTATGTCCACAAAATGAAAGTCCTTCTCCTTGATGCTGCGCTCGGCATGACACCTGCCAAGGAATGGACAGGTAGGTATGATGCCAATGGAGGCTATCTTGTTGTACGCAAGGATGGTGAGATTGTTTGCTATCATTTCTACAATCGTAATGATGTAGAAGACTATCTTTACAACAATACTCGTTTTGAACGCGCAAGCAGAAGTCGCTATGGCTTTGGCTATGTTTATAAAGGAAGTGATGGCTGTGCTTATGTGAAACTAAACTTACAAATTAGATTCAAAAAATAGCCCTTATGGTTATAAAGAATAAGATATGGGAAGAAATGAAACAAGCACATGCAAATGTGCTATGTGTGAAATGGTACACAGATAAGCAACGAAAGCATGAACGTTATTACCAAATGTTTATAGCATTAGTTGCTTCTGGAGGTACTTTCGGATATTTATTAAACGAGATAGCCCCATTAATTAGTTCTTCCATTATAGCTTTTGTTTCTGTAGTAAAAGCTTTGTTTCCACATTTTATACAACCTGAAAAAGAACTATGTATTCTTGATGGATTGATGGATTATTATAATGGATATATGACCGAATTGGAGCATCTCTATTTTAGATATGAAACTGAAGATATTTCAGATAAAGAGACAGAAGAGTTTTTATATCATCTGAAAAAAGAAGAAGGGGGAAAACAGTCCACATTCAACCGTCTTGTCCGCTCCATACCACAAAAGAGGCATGAAAAAATAATAAAAGAATCAGAAACTTATATTAATCGAGTATATTATAACAATTATGAGCAAGAAAAGTAATACAACAATTCCGCATGGGACAGGTAAACCCTCTACCCATAGCACCTACACTATTCATCAAAGTCCAGAAATACATGGAGAAATGCCACGTTTTTCAAATGTACCACCTCCACCATCACCTAAGAAAAAATAATATGGAAAATAATGAATATAAAGAAAGGGAGATGCCACAGGTGTCAAAAATGCCACCACATCCCAAGAAAAAATAGAAATATTGATAAAACTTCGGGGAACAGTCACAAAAATGAAAGTCCTCGAAGTTTCTAATTTTATAATTAATGAAGTTTTGGGCGAATTTGATTTTTCAAATTGTTCCATTGTACTTTAAACCATTCGACAAAAGGCTGTCTATTGACACACAGAAACAGTTGGTTCGGCTTGGTAGAATCAGAGAACACCTTGATTTCCGCATTCTCCACGTTGAACTTACGTCTGTATTCCTCAGAATAGAGCGAACCGCTAAAGTTCAATGCCTTTCCAGTAAGAAGCACTCCGATTTGCTCAGCTGTGAAGCCAATCTTCTGGCACAAGTTTTCCATTTGTAAGTATGCCTCTAACATAGGGAACCAACGCTTGGCTTTGCGGATGATTCCATTGAGGGTAGTTACCTCAGAAGAGTGCTTACTTACCAACTTCTCAACCTCTGCTTGATGTTGCTGTTGCATCTCGCCAAGTTGTTGACAGTGACTGTCCTCCATTTGCTGCACCTTCTCATGGAGTTCGTCAATGTATTGCTCTCGGTCAGTCACAAGCTCGCACAACTTTCGGTTGTGTTGCTCCACCTCCTTCAATTTTCCACTGCCCAAAAGAGAACCAATCTTCGACACAAAGGCAGCCTTTGCTTCCGTCTTGGCAGCCTGTAGCTTCTCCGTGTTTATTTCACTCTTGGTCTGTTTGAGCAGTCGCTCCGCTTCCTCCACATCGGATTGCAACAGTTTCATGCAGTTTTGAAGTCTCTCCGTCTCTCGCTTGATGTTACGATAATACTGTGCCGTTGTGGTATGCCTCGCATCCGATCCACGGACACCTCGCTTCAAGCCATACTTGCCCATGGCTTCCGCATAGCTGTCGTGATAGCCAACCATTTTGTCACGGTTGAGCACATCATCGGCACACAACCTCACGGCATTGGCTTTCTTGCGGTATGTCCGCTTGCCTTCTTCCGCAGTCTTGTTCTTCGCCTTTCTCCGCTCGCCTGTCACTATCGGAACGATGGAGGCGTGTAGGTGCGGCGTGTGCTCGTCCATGTGGAGAACCACCGAAACGACATTCTCCTTGCCGAATGTGTCCTGCAACCACTTCAAGCTGTCGTTGCACCAATCGTCAAGCTGACCATTGGCTGCGATGTTCATCATGTCCTCGTGCGTTCCAGACAGCACGGTTCTAATCACCCTCACCTGGTCGTTGGTTATCTTGCGCTTGATGCCTGCCGTCTTGATGCGGTGGGCGATGGCTTCGTCACGACCATACACACCGCTCGGCATCTTAACAAGCTCACGGTTGAGGTGAGTCCTTGTTGGGTCGGCATTGTCTGGTATCACCTTGCGCTCTATGTGGTCTGACTCCCTTGCGTCAGAGCTGCCCTTTGCCTTCTTGAAATCCAAACTGAAATGTCCCATAATAAACTTGT
>OBKW01000032.1_pt1 | contig 104494 bp, 110 predicted proteins | sample 1519791 | NCBI WGS metagenome assembly OBKW01 (sample SAMN02044682, study PRJEB22538) | human gut metagenome
GTATTGTTTCCGTATTGTTTCCGCTTCCGGAAGCGAGAACGATAGGAGAACGATACGGGATTGATACGGGATCAATACGTGATCAATACGTGATTGATACGAGACCGATACGAGAACGGTCTTTTCCGACTCCCAACCGAAGATATTGATAAGAAATTTAACTTTTTCGTCATCGTTTCTTTTGATTATATTTTACATTTTAACCACTCGACGCGCCCTGCAATTCATGTGATTGATGACTAGCTTGCAAATTGCCATGGCGCAGCCACTATACAAAAATAGCCTTCCGTCCAGCCAAGTGCAAGCCGATTAGCATGAATTAACGCCCCATTAACTATTTCTCCGTATCCATTTAACAAAATCAAAATCAGGCAAAAAGCCCTTGCTGCGCCCATCTTCTTCGCCCTTTCCCGCATTTCTGTCAATGAGAAGGCCGCTTCGTCCGTCTTCTGCGTGTTGTCATAATACGTGGCTTTGGATGGGTCTTAGTGGTAAACAAAGCCAACAAAGTGTTTTTGTGATATCATGCAATTGAGGTCGTGATGGTTCTCCAAGCCTCCTTTTCATAACGAGCTATATAGCCGTTGTTTATCCTGTATTATTAAAATGGCATTTTATATTTTGCCACAAAAGTTTAAAATGCCATTTTAATAAGCGAGTAGTTTTCTTCATCTTGCTTTGTTGTTTTGTCGTCTGTGTTGGGCTCGTGGTGAAGCTTGGTACAGATGCTTGCAAAATTAAAGATTTTTTGGGGAGAAAGGAGACGTTGACGAAAAGAGGCGAGATTTTAAGGACTTTTAGCCACCCGTTTGGCAGCGGAACGGAATAAATTTCGTAATTTTGCAGCGTTTAATATATATAATGATGAAGCTGGATACATTGACCGCCATTTCTCCTATTGACGGACGCTACAGAGGCAAGACCGAGCCCCTGGCCGACTATTACTCAGAGTTTGCGCTGATACGTTATCGCGTCCGCGTGGAAATCGAATACTTTATCACGCTTGTGGAGCTCCCCCTGCCGCAGCTCAAGGGCTTTGACACGGCTCTCTTCGATCGTCTTCGCAGCATCTACCGCGACTTCACGGAGGAGGATGCCGCCCGCGTGAAGGACATCGAGAAGGTGACCAACCATGACGTCAAGGCCGTGGAGTATTTCATCAAGGAGCAGTTTGACGCCATCGGCGGACTGGATGCCTACAAGGAGTTTATCCATTTCGGACTCACCTCGCAGGACATCAACAACACGAGCGTGCCCTTGTCCATCAAGGAGTCGCTCCTGGAGGTCTATTATCCCCAGGTCGAGGAGCTCATCGACCAGCTTCAGGCTTATGCCGAGGAGTGGAAGGACGTGCCGATGCTCGCCAAAACCCATGGCCAGCCCGCCTCGCCGACGCGCCTGGGCAAGGAAATCGAGGTCTATGTCTATCGCCTGCGCGAGCAGCTCGACGCCCTCAAGGCCTGCAAGTTCACGGCAAAGTTTGGTGGCGCCACGGGCAATTTCAACGCCCACCACGTCGCCTACCCCGAGTATGACTGGCGCGCCTTCGCCAACCGCTTCGTCTCCGAGAAACTCGGACTGGAGCGCGAGCAATGGACCACGCAGATCAGCAACTACGACCACCTGGGCAGCATCTTCGACGCCATCCGCCGCATCAACACCATCATGATCGATCTCGACCGCGACGTCTGGATGTATATCTCGATGGAGTATTTCCACCAGAAGATCAAGAAGGGTGAGGTCGGCTCGAGCGCCATGCCCCACAAGGTCAACCCCATCGACTTCGAGAACAGCGAGGGCAACCTCGGCGTGGCCAACGCCGTGCTGCAGTTCCTCGCCGCCAAGCTGCCCGTGAGCCGTCTGCAGCGCGACCTGACCGACAGTACCGTGCTGCGCAACGTAGGCGTGCCCGTGGCCCACAGCATCATCGCCATCCAGAGCACCCTCAAGGGACTTCGCAAACTTATATTAAATAAGGAGAAAATCGCACAGGACCTCGACAATATGTGGCCCGTCGTGGCTGAGGCCATCCAGACCATCTTGCGTCGCGAGGCTTACCCGCATCCCTACGAGGCCCTGAAGCAGCTCACCCGCGGCAACGAGAAGGTGACGGAGCAGACCATCCACGACTTCATCGCCACGCTCAACGTCAGCGACGAGGTGCGCAAGGAACTGCTCGCCATCACGCCGCACAACTACACAGGTATCTAATCAAGACAATTTTATATATTACTTGGCCGTGAGGCCATATCTATCATTCAAAACAATACTGTTATGGCAGAAGAATTAGAGAACAAGCAGGAACCCGTTTACGGACAGGATGAGCGTGGCCGCGAGGCCAACTCTTCTGAGAGTCAGGGTAATAGTGAGCAGAAGGATTATCGCTCATCGCGGCCTCAGCGTCCGCGCATCCACTCGCAGCGCGCTTACAGCAGCGACCGCAGCAACCAAGGTGGCGAGGGCGGTTTCCGTCCAGAAGGCTTCGGAGCAGGACTCCAGGGCGCGCAGGGCGGACAGTATCAGGGCGGCTATCGTCCGAGAAACAATTATCAGGGTGGCTACCAGCAGCGTCAGCAGGGTGGCTATCAGCCCCGTCAGCGTCAGCAGGGTGGCTATCAGCAGCGCCAGCAGGGCGGCTACCAGCAGCGCCAGCAGGGCGGCTACCAGCAGCGCCAGCAGCAGGGCGGTTATCAGCCGCGTCAGCAGCAGGATGGCTATCAGCCGCGTCAGCAGCAGGAGGGCTATCAGCCGCGTCAGCAGCAGGGCGGCTATCAGCAGCGTCAGCAGGGTGGCTATCAGCAGCGCCAGCAGGGCGGCTACCAGCAGCGTCAGCAGGGCGGCTACCAGCAGCGCCAGCAGGGTGGCTATCAGCAGCGCGGCTATCAGCAGCGGGGCTACCAGCAGGGCGGCTATCAGCAGGAGGGCTTCCAGCAGGGCGGCTACCAGCAGCGTGGCGGCTACGGACAGCCCCGCAGGCAGCATACGCCGGGCTACAATCCCAACGCGAAGTATTCGCTCAAGAAGCGTATCGAATATAAGGAGGAGAACATCGATCCCAACGAGCCGATTCGCCTGAACAAGTATCTGGCCAACGCCGGAGTTTGCTCTCGCCGTGAGGCCGACGAATATATCCAGGCTGGTGCCGTGCTGGTCAATGGCACGGTAGTCACAGAGCTTGGCACGAAGGTCTTGCGCTCCGACGAGGTGAAGTTCCGCGACCAGCCCGTCACGATGGAGAAGAAGGTCTATGTGCTGCTCAACAAGCCGAAGGACTATGTCACCACGAGCGACGATCCGCAGCAGCGCAAGACCGTCATGGACCTGGTGAAGAACGCTTGCGAGGAGCGTATCTACCCCGTAGGACGCCTCGACCGCAACACCACGGGTGTGCTGCTTCTGACCAACGATGGCGACTTGGCCAGCAAGCTGACCCATCCGAAGTTCCTCAAGAAGAAGGTCTATCACGTCTATCTCGACAAGCCGGTCACGGCCACGGACCTGCAGAAGATCGCCGAGGGCATCGAGCTGGAGGATGGCGAGGTGCATGCTGACGCCATCGAGTATGCCAGCCCGACGGACGAGAAGCAGGTCGGCATCGAGATTCATAGCGGCAAGAACCGCATCGTGCGCCGCATCTTCGAGAGCCTTGGCTATCGTGTGGTGAAGCTCGACCGTGTACAGTTTGCCGGTTTGACGAAGAAGAATCTGCGCCGCGGCGACTGGCGTTTCCTCACCCAGAAGGAGGTGGAGATGCTGCGTATGGGCGCATTCGAATAAGTACTCATCTCACAACACCCTCATCCCGTCTTCTCCTTATATATATAGGGCCTCGGGGAGCCGTGCGGATTGTAGTTCCGCATGAACACTACCAGCGCTCTGTGGAGAATTGGGGGGATGGGGATGCTTGTAGAGAGCAACAATCTTCAAACAACACAAGAGATGAAAAGAACAAAAGTGGTCGATGCACTCAAGTGTACCGACTTCGGAAAAGACATAAATGTGAAGGGTTGGGTGCGCTCGCATCGCAGCAGCAAGGCCGTAGATTTCATTGCCCTCAACGATGGCTCGACGATCAACAACATCCAGGTGGTGGTAGATCCGGCCACGGTGGATGCCGAGACGCTCAAGAGCATCACCACGGGAGCCTGCCTCAGCGTGGTCGGCACGCTCGTGGAGAGTCAGGGCAAGGGACAGACCAGCGAGATCCAATGTAAGGAGATCGAGGTCTATGGTCTTTGCCCGGCCGACTACCCCATGCAGAAGAAGGGTCAGAGCTTCGAGTACATGCGCAAGTATGCCCATCTGCGCCTGCGCACCAACACCTTTGGCGCCGTCTTCCGCATCCGCCACAACATGGCCATCGCCATCCATAAGTACTTCCACGATCATGGATTCTACTATTTCCACACGCCGATCGTGACGGCCAGCGACTGCGAGGGCGCGGGTAACATGTTTCAGGTGACGACGCTCGATCTCGACCGTGTCGCCAAGGCGGGAGAGGTGGACTACTCCAAGGACTTCTTTGGAACGAAGACCAACCTCACCGTGAGCGGACAGCTCGAGGGTGAGCTTGGAGCCACGGCCCTCGGCGCTATCTATACTTTCGGACCGACCTTCCGTGCCGAGAACAGCAACACGCCGCGCCACCTGGCTGAGTTTTGGATGGTGGAGCCCGAGGTGGCCTTCCTTGACCAGGAAGGATTGATGGACCTTGAGGAGGACTTCATCAAGTATTGCGTCAACTGGGCCCTGGACAACTGCCGCGACGACCTGGAGTTCCTCAACAAGATGATCGACAAGCAGCTTATCGCCACGCTCGAGTCGGTAGTCAAGGAGGACTTCGTCCGACTGACCTATACCGAGGGTATCAACATCCTGGAGGAGGCGGTCAAGAACGGTCGCAAGTTTGAGTTCCCCATCACGGGTTGGGGTATGGACCTGTCGAGCGAGCACGAGCGCTACCTCGTGGAGGAGCACTTCAAGCGCCCCGTCATCATGACCGACTATCCGAAGGAGATCAAGGCTTTCTATATGAAGAAGAATGCCGACGACAAGACCATGCAGGGCACGGACGTCCTCTTCCCGCGCATCGGCGAGATCATCGGTGGATCCGTGCGCGAGGAGAACTACGACAAGCTCGTGGCCGAGATTGAGGCCCGCGGCATGAAGGCCAGCTCCTACGACTGGTATCTCGACACGCGTCGCTATGGCTCCTGCCCCCACGGCGGTTTCGGACTGGGCTTCGAGCGCCTCATCCTCTTCGTCACGGGTATGCAGAACATCCGCGACGTCATACCCTTCGCACGCACGCCGAAGAACGCCGAGTTCTAAAGGCCGCGGAGCTCTCAGGTTTTCCGAGGGGTCTCAAGACCGCAGAAGGTTGGTCCGCGTGGCGCGCTCCTCGCAACATGACGAAGTGCCGCGTCGTCGTCGGCAACAGATACTAAAGACCAAGGCCATCTCTCCTCCCGCAAGGGCAGGCGAGGTGGCCTTGACTTCTTTTCCACCCCATGGAAAAAGGAAAATGCTGGTGGGGTAAGAATTTTTGTGGGCTTTTTCTGCCTTTTTGTTTGGTACTCCCCATTTTTTTTCTTAACTTTGCATACCAGAACATATCAATACTAACGAAAAAATAACAAGACAATGGACAACAACCAGAAGCCGCAGCAGCAAGGCTTGCAGATCGACCTCAGCCCCGAGGTATCCAAGGGCATATATTCTAACTTCGCAATCATCTCTCACTCGAAGAACGAGTTTGTAGCTGATTTCGCCATGTTGCTTCCGGGCATGCCGAAGGCACAGGTCGGTTCGCGCGTGATCCTCGCTCCGGAGCACGCCAAGCGTCTGCTCGCAGCCCTCAACGACAACATCACTCGCTACGAGAAGGAGTTTGGCAAAATTGAATTGCCGCAGCAGGGTGGTGCTCGCACCGTCGCCCCGTTCGGTACGCCGAAGGGCGAGGCTTAAGCCAGGCTAAGTGTTTTAAATTTTCATAATGTGAAGTTTTTGGCATCCGGTCCTCTTCATCGAGGGCAGGGTGTCTTTTTTGTGATAGTATTTCCAATCCTTGCGGGGCGGATATACTGTACTTGTTGTTTGCTTCATAAGTAGGCTGTATTGAAAGAACGCTAACCACCCCAGCCGGATGAGCACAAAAAAGCGCACCCATCGGAATGTCGTGCCATAGTTTGACCATTCCAATGCGTGCGCGGTCGTTTGGGTAATCGACTAAACTATTGCTTCTTGCCGCCTCCTGTCGAGATGCCGCCCACTATATCGTCGTTCTCGATGGTGCGGTCCACAGACTTCACACCTCCGCGGAGCGAACCAAAGCGCCACGAGATGCTGATGCCCACATGTCGTTGTGAGCCCAGCCATGTCTGGGTGCCACGGAAGTCGCCCTGGACGGTGTGGGAGGGATAGGAGCGCAGGTCTGGGCCAAAGAGGTTGCCTGCCGACAGGCGTACCGACAGACGGTCTTCCTTGAGGAAGGAACGGCTGAGCGAGGCATACCAGTAGTGGGAAGGCTCGGAGTAGGAATAGACGCTCTCCACCTCGTTGCCGATATTGAAGCCTCCGTTGAGTCCGAAGGTGAGTTTCCAGGGCAGCTTCTGGGTGAAGTTGATGGTGTTCCAGCTGCTCCATCTGCTATGCTCAAGCCCCGTCTGGCTGTCCTTCTTGGTGAGATAGAAAATGTTGGGACCTCCACCCAGGTTGGCGCCTCGCCAAAGGGCGGTCTGCACGTAGGCCCAGAGCATCCAGCTACGGCTGTGGAGAAGGTCGCCATAGGTCGTGACGGAGAGGCCGTTTTGGTCAAACCACAACTGTCCGATCTGGTTGTTGCAGAACGTATGGCTGACGCCACCCATCCAGGTAGCCTTGGTCGTGATGTAGTTGTACTCCAGTTGCAGGTTGTAGTTGCGCGAGCTGTTCAGCCCCGGGTTGCCATAGCTCAGGGAGTTGGGGTTTCTTTCCTCGGCGGGGTTGAGATAGTCGATGCCCGGGCGGTTGATGTTGGATGAGAACGAGAGCTTCAGCGACTGTGCGTCCGTCAGGGCGTAGCGCACGGAGGCCGAGGGGACCCAGTCGTTGAGCCGCTTGTGGAAGTCAGACTGCGATCCGTCGGGGTATTCTGCCTTCAAGAAACTATATTCATAGCGCAAGCCTACTCGTGCCTGGATCTTGCTGCCCGAGTAGAGCCACTCCGTGTAGGCTGCTCCTATCTGGGTGTTGTGCTGGAAGAGGGAGTGCTGGTTCATCTCCTCCGCTCCCGTATAGGTCAGCCATACGTCCGACTCACTCGTGCGGAAGATGTATTTCGCACCCGCATTCCACTTGAACCATTTCCCTAGCGGGCGTACGTAGTCGAGCTGGAAGGTATGCTCGTCAAACTGCGTGCGGCTGTTGTTTTCGTAGCCTGTGTAGCTGACGGGCAGGTTGAAGATGTTCAGGTATTGCGCGGTCTTGTCCTGGTGGGAGCGGGTGGTCTGCAACTGATAGGATGCGGTGAACACCTCTCCCTCCTTGCGGGTCTTGTGCTGGTAGTCCAGTCGTCCTCCGAAGTTGTAGGCGTAGTAGGTCGGGAGCTGGGCGTTGACATTGTAGAAGTAGGCCAACTGTCCGTCGCTATTGGTCATCCGCTCGTATCCGTTCACGCTTCCGATGCCTGCATTGTAGTAGTAGCCACCAAAGTTGAGAGTCAGAAGGTTGAGCGAATCGACCTCGTAGCTTGCGCTGATGTTGCCGTAATGGACGTTTGTCATCACGGTATTGCGTGAGCGCGACTCCATCGTCTGGTCCGTCTTCAGGTACTGGCGGGTCGCGTCGTTGCCTTGGTCTTTCTTGTCGTGCTGGTATCCATAGTTGATGGACGTGGCCAACTTGCCCTTCTGTATCGTCAGCATAGTACCCATGCCTGGCCCTTGGCGCAAGGGATTGTAGTTGGCCGACACCGTGCCCGTCACGCCTGCCAGGTGGGAGTTGTTCTGCATGACGAGGTTGAGGATATATTGTGTGCCCTCGGCATCTTCTTTGGCGCCTGGGTCGGTGATGACCTCCACCTTCTTGATCTGTGAGGCAGGGATCGACTTGAGCACGTCCTTGAGGTTTTGTGAGGAGAGGGTGGGGTCGGGATGGCCGTTGCGATAGACCTTGAACGAGGGCGATCCCTTGATGCTGATGTTTTCCTGACCGTCTATGGTCACGAGGGGCACGGAACGGAGCATGTCAAGCGTGTTCTTGGTGCGTGCCGTCTCGTCGTTGGCCACGTCGTAGGTCAGCTTGTCGATGTCGTTCTTGACGAGTTTGCGCTGGGCCGTCACCGTGACGTCTCCCAGGTCGTAGGACATCGTGTCGATGGCCAGCGAGTCGGGCTCAGCTGCCGTGGCTGGAAGGGCGGCCATGGCGAGGCTGGCAGCCATCCCTCTCCATGACAAATGGTGAAGGATTGTCCTCTGTATTTTGCCTTTGGTGTTGTCTCTTCCCATGATAAATCGTTGTTTGTTGTCTTTAATATCTCTTGTTGCGTCTCCTCCCCTCCCGATAGAAGAGGGGAGGAGGCGGGTATTATTCCCTTTTGCTTTCTTCCCACTTTTGGGCTACTTCATCGATACTGATGTTGAGCAGCCGCATCTGGCGGAACAGTTCGGGCAGGGTGGTCTCCATAAACTCCTCCTGCCGTCTTTGGGCGATGTGGTGGCGTGCATCCTCGGCGACAAAATAGCCCATGCCGCGCTTGTTGAAGATGATTCCCTCGCGGGCGAGCAGTTCGTAGCCTTTAATGGCGGTATTGGTATTGACCTGTAGCAGAGCCGCATACTCTCGGACGCTGGGTATCCGACCGCCAGGCGGATAGTTCTCCGCCATGATCTCGTCGGCCAGACGGTCGGCTATTTGCTCGAAAATGGCCTTGTTATTCGTGAAACTCATAACTGTAGTCCTTTCCTTGCTTGAGATTAGCGACCAATGGTCAGTTTTTCTTCCTTGACGTTGCTGCCCGTGCCGACGTTCTTCGTCAGCGAGCGGATCGTGCCCGAGAGGTCCACGTTGCTCGCCCCGCTGGCCGAGAGGAGGGCTGTGCCGCAGTTGTTGAACTTCAAGTCGGCCTCGCTAGCGCCGCTAAGGTCTGCCTTGATGGTCTCCACGCCCGTGAGGGAAGCCTCCAGTTCGCTCGCTCCGCTCAGCCTTGCGTTGAGCTCGCGACTTTCTACGTTCTTCAGCTGAATGTCGCTGGCGCCGGATGATTGCAAATTGACTTCGCCGCAAGCGATGTGATCAATATCGATATCGGATGCGCCATCAGCCTCTATATGGGTCTTGGCACAACGGAGCGTGCCCAGTTCCAGGTCGCTTGCCCCACTGGCCTTGAGCTTGAAGTCGTCGGCTGTCTGGATGTGCTTGGCCTTCAGGTCGCAGGCGCCGCTCACCTCTACGCGTCGAAGCGACTTCGACTGGATGGTGATCGTGATCAGCTCGATCGGGTTCTTGCCAATCCTCGGACCCTTGTTGGGCAAAGGCTTGCAACTGAAGTAGAGTCGCTTGCCCTTTTGTACTACCTTTACGCAGCCGATCAGTTTCTCCGGGCCTTCTACCGTCACCTTAGGGGTAGTGCCTTCGGCATAGACGACCTGGAGGCCGCCTGAGAGGTCTATTTCGTCGTAGTCGGCTACGGCGACGTTCTGCTTGCGGCTGGGGCCAAACTCCTCTTGGGTGGAGTGGACCCTACAACTACTGGTCACCAGGATGGTGACAAGGGCGATGAGTTTGATGCAAATGGTTTTCATATTCTTGTCCCTTTCTTTTATGGGGGATAGCATGTTTTGCACCTGCCGCTCTTTCCTATATACGCAGCAAAATGCAGTTTTGTGACATAAGCCCCCTAATCTTTAATGATATTTACCAATTGAAGAAGCGATTGTTAATGACCTGCAAGCGCTTGAAGATGCGAAATGACAACCAGTAGTTGAGCACGGTCAGCAGCAGGAAGAGGATGGACGTGCCGTGCATGAGGGCGTCTCCAGCCCACGGCACGAACTCGATACTGTAATCGCTGTCCTTCAGCGTGTCGAGGAATAGGAAGCCACCGATGGCGATGGATAACGTCGTCAAGGTGGCAAGGGCGCCCAGGGTGATGGTGGCCGATAGCCAGCGCAGTTTTTTGAAGAATAGGCCGCTTAGAAGATAGAACGAGTGGAGCCAGAGGATGTTCGGAAGTCCGGCCCATGCTATCTGTGCGTTCTTGCCAAAAAACTTGCTTAGCAGGTCGAGGGTGTCGGAGAAGGCGAGCGGGGTGAGCAGCAATGCTTGCTTGTGGTCGGTCAAGAGCGAGATGAGCCATTGCACCACGTCGGCCACAAAGAAGGAGACGAGGGGAACGACAAAGGCTGTGAGCAAAACGCCGATATAGCTGGTGAGGAATTTCTCGGCATTGGAGGCCGGCAGCATGAGGAGCGACGTGCGCTCTTGCTTGCTTAGCAGGTTGGGGAACACTTGGACGCCGCAGAAGGCGAAGCAGCCTATCCACAACAGGGTGAGGTCGTCGCTCTGCGTCTGGAGGTCTCTATGGGAGACATACTTGACGAAGAGGAACATGAGGATGAATGCGGATGTGGCTACGCCCGTAATCTTTAGCAGGGTGGCACGATGAGTGGCAAGCTGCCATTGGGCGTATTGCTTCATGCGCTGTATATTGAACTGGGTCATACTGTTTCTTTTGTTGGGTTCTACAATTTACATTTGAATCTTGCCTAAGGTGACGGCCGAGAAGAACATCTCCAAGTTGAGTTGTGTCTCCGGCTCGTTGGCTGCATGGGGGACGATCACGTTGTTGCCTTGGAGAGATGGTTCGGCATAGAGCACGTCGTTGCTCATCTCGTTGGCCTGTCGGGTCTCAAAGCTGTAGCGCTGCGTGATCTCGCCCACGCTTGCGTCGCAAAGCAGACGCGACTGGTCGAGGATGACGACGTGGTCTATCAGCTGCTCTACGTCGTGGACCTGGTGGGTGGAGATGATGAGTGTCGTGTCGTCCGACAAGTTCTTTGCCACTACTTGACGAAACGTGGCTTTCGAGGGAATGTCCAGGCCGTTGGTAGGCTCGTCCATCAACAGCCATTCTGTGCCTGCGGCAAGGGCGACGCTCATAAATACCTTTTTCTTCTGACCCATCGAAAGCTGGCGCAGGTCGCGGACGTCGGGCAGTTCGAAGGCCGAGAGGCAGTCGTTGAGCACCTGCTCGTTGAAGCGGGGGTAGAAGGGACGGATGAGCGAGACGTATTTAGCAAGCGACATCTCGGGCAGCGAAAACTCCTCCGGTACGAGGAAGATGCGGCTGAGCATCAACGGATCGCGCTGGGCCGATTCCATGCCGTCGATATAGAGATGGCCCTTCTTCGGGCGGAGTAGTCCCGAGGCGAGGTAGAGTAGGGTACTCTTGCCCGTTCCGTTGCGCCCCAAGAGGCCATAGGTGTGGCCCGATTCGAGCTTAAGCTGGAACCCGTCGAACACCTTGCTTGAGGCGCCCGGGTAGGAAAAGCTGAGGTTCTGTACTTCAATCATATCCTTGTCTGTTTTTGGTTTTAATTCGTTATTGTTCTCTTGTTATAGTGTACCACTTAAATAGTACACTGCAAAAGTATGTGTTTTCTCTTTCCGGTGCAAGTTTTGGCATAAAAAAATGCGCATAAACACCAAATTAGTAAGAAAAGTTGTCAAATATGCCGTTAGCTGGCCTTGTCCTTGCTCTTTGTCCATGCTTTTTTCTCGGTTTCAGTTTTTTATCCTTCTTCTATTCTTCTGCCATGTGCTTATTAGATAGAGGATTTGCTTGCGCGCGTACATTATATAGTATATAAAGTGACGGAACCTCGGAGGTGATCCTTCATCATGCTAATAACCCCTTTTGTATTGTGGTTTTGTGAGGTGCCGTCATCGTCTTATTCGTTGTGGTTTGCTGGATTTTCACTTCTGCTACAGAGAATCGCTCAGAGTTTATACTGGTTAAAAAATACAAATGGATATTATTTGTTGCTAATATTTTCTGGTCCTCAAAATTTTCCCCTCTATATAGTTAGGTCATTTCGGGAAATCTTCGTACCTTTGCACCTCGAAATTGCATAGTGGTAAAATGTCCTTTTGGGACGATACGCTGCGATTCGCAAAACGTTGATAATAAACAAAATAAATATAAATAAAAAAGTAAAACAATGCCTACTATTTCGCAATTAGTAAGAAAAGGCAGACAGGTAATCGTGGACAAGAGCAAGTCTCCCGCGCTGGACAACTGTCCTCAGCGTCGTGGTGTTTGTGTTCGTGTCTATACGACGACCCCTAAGAAGCCTAACTCGGCAATGCGTAAGGTTGCCCGTGTGCGTTTGACCAATCAGAAGGAGGTTAACTCCTACATCCCCGGAGAGGGTCACAACCTTCAGGAGCACAGCATCGTGCTGGTTCGTGGCGGTCGTGTGAAGGATCTCCCTGGTGTGCGCTATCACATCGTCCGTGGTACGCTCGATACGGCTGGTGTAGCCAACCGTACGCAGCGCCGCTCTAAGTACGGTGCAAAGCGTCCTAAGGCTAAGAAGTAAAATTCTCCCGTTCTGCGAGGGCCGAGTAGTTTCTGGTAGAGACAAGGACTTGACCCTCGCGGAATAAACAGCCACCCCAACCCCTAACCGAAGATAACAGGCGGAGATGTCTGGTATCAAGGTGTAAGAGCTAAAAATCGAAAGAAACATCGTTTTGCTGGAGAATGGAAATCAATAAGGTTGAGTAAACGCCCAAGTGTGGGTATTGAAGAACGCAAAGACGACAGCCTCCGCAGAATAGAATTTCAAATAATAAAATGAGAAAAGCAAAACCAAAGAAGCATGTGATCCTCCCGGATCCGAAGTTCAATGACCAGAAGGTCACCAAGTTTGTCAACCACCTGATGTACGACGGTAAGAAGAATACCTCTTATGAGATCTTCTACACTGCCCTCGAGCTCGTAGGCGCCAAGGTGAAGAGCGAGGAGAAGACCCCGCTTGAGGTTTGGAAGCAGGCCCTCGACAACATCACTCCGCAGGTGGAGGTGAAGAGCCGCCGTATCGGTGGTGCTACGTTCCAGGTTCCTACTGAGATTCGTCCCGACCGCAAGGAGAGTGTCTCCATGAAGAATATGATCGCCTTCGCACGCAAGCGCGGTGGCAAGAGCATGGCCGAGAAGTTGGCCGCTGAGATCATGGACGCATTCAACAACCAGGGTGGTGCGTTCAAGCGTAAGGAGGATATGCACCGCATGGCTGAGGCCAACCGTGCTTTCGCACACTTCAGATTCTAATCTTTTCACACATTAAGGACAAGGTAATAAGACAATGGCAAATCGCGATTTACATTTGACCCGTAACATCGGTATCATGGCTCACATCGATGCCGGTAAGACGACCACATCAGAGCGTATCCTGTTCTACACAGGTAAGACGCACAAGATTGGCGAGGTACACGATGGTGCGGCCACGATGGACTGGATGGCGCAGGAGCAGGAGCGTGGTATCACTATTACTTCCGCTGCCACCACATGCTCTTGGGAGTATAACAAGAATAAGTATAAGATCAACCTGATCGATACTCCGGGTCACGTCGATTTCACGGCCGAGGTAGAGCGCTCGCTGCGTGTGCTCGACGGAGCTGTTGCTACCTATTCCGCTGCTGACGGCGTTCAGCCGCAGTCAGAGACTGTGTGGCGTCAGGCTGACAAGTACAACGTGCCGCGTATCGGTTATGTCAACAAGATGGACCGTTCGGGTGCCGACTTCTTTGAGACCGTGCAGCAGATGAAGGATATCCTGGGTGCCAATCCGGTTGCTATCCAGATTCCTATCGGTGCTGAGGAGAACTTCAAGGGTGTCGTGGACCTCATCAAGATGAAGGCCATCCTGTGGCACGACGAGACGATGGGTGCCGAGTATGATATCGAGGAGATTCCCGCTGACCTCGTTGACGAGGCTGAGGAGTGGCGTGAGAAGTTGCTCGATGCTGCCTCAAGCTTTGACGATGAGCTGATGGAGCTCTACCTTGATGGTAAGGATATTCCCGAGGAGATGATCATCGCTGCTATCCGCAAGGGTTGTATCTCTATGGAGTGCACGCCGATGCTGCTCGGCTCTTCTTACAAGAACAAGGGTGTCCAGCCGCTGCTCGACTATGTTTGCGCATTCCTTCCCTCTCCGCTCGACACGGAGGCTATCGTGGGCACGAACCCCGATACTGAGGAGGAAGAGGATCGCAAGCCGAGCGAGAGCGAGCCGACTGCTGCTTTGGCCTTCAAGATCGCTACCGATCCGTTCATGGGTCGTCTGGTCTTCTTCCGCGTTTATTCCGGTAAGGTCGAGGCTGGTTCTTATGTCTATAACCCGCGCTCGGGCAAGAAGGAGCGTATCAGCCGCCTCTTCCAGATGAACTCCAACAAGGAGATCCCTATGCAGTCTATCGACGCTGGTGACATCGGCGCTGGTGTGGGCTTCAAGGATATCCGCACGGGTGATACCCTCTGCTCTGAGGAGCATCCGATCGTGCTGGAGTCTATGAGCTTCCCTGACACGGTGCTTTCCATCGCCGTGGAGCCGAAGAGCCAGGCAGACATCGCCAAGCTCGACAACGGTCTTGCCAAGCTGGCCGAGGAGGATCCGACGTTCACCGTCCGCACGGACGAGCAGAGCGGCCAGACGATCATCTCTGGTATGGGTGAGCTTCACCTCGATATCATCATCGACCGCTTGAAGCGCGAGTTCAAGGTGGAGTGCAACCAGGGTAAGCCGCAGGTTAACTATAAGGAGGCTATCTCACGTGCCGCTCAGAGCCGCGAGACCTTCAAGAAGCAGTCTGGTGGTCGTGGTAAGTTCGCTTGTATCGACGTCACCATCGAGCCGAAGGATGAGGACTTCAAGGAGGGCGACTTGCAGTTTGTCAATGTCGTCAAGGGTGGTAACGTGCCTAAGGAGTTTATCCCCTCTGTTGAGAAGGGCTTCCGCGACTGCCTCTCCAATGGTGTGCTCGGTGGCTTCCCGATGACGGGTCTGAAGGTCACGCTCACCGACGGTAGCTTCCACCCGGTCGACTCCGATCAGCTCTCCTTCGAGTTGGTCGCTCACCAGGCCTTCAAGAAGCTCTGCCCGATGGCTGGTCCGGTCCTCATGGAGCCGATCATGCGCGTAGAGGTTGTTACGCCGGAGGAGAACATGGGTGACGTTATCGGCGACTTGAACAAGCGTCGTGGTCTGGTTCAGGGTATGGACGAGGCTCGTAGCGGTGCTCGTATCGTCAAGGCTATGGTTCCGTTGTCGGAGATGTTCGGCTATGTGACCGCCCTGCGTACCATCACCTCTGGTCGCGCTACTTCTTCTATGGAGTACGATCACCACTCACCGGTTTCCTCTGCTCTTGCCAAGGAGATCTTGACGGAGCTCAACGGCCATCCCGAGTTGGTGAAGTAAAATGAATCTTAACTGTCCCGGGAGGGAGCTTTCTCTCCCGGGATGGTATGAGATATAAAGGATGGTGGACGCCAGCATAGCGAATGACTCTTATGAGGGCGTATCCCCGTCTTTTTCAAGAACAAAATTATTTTATTCAATTTATTATTTAAAAACGACATGAGTCAAAAAATTCGCATCAAGCTGAAGTCTTACGACCATCAGCTCGTTGACAAGTCGGCCGAGAAGATTGTCAAGGCTGTCAAGGCTACGGGTGCTATCGTCAGCGGCCCGATTCCATTGCCTACGCACAAGCGTATCTACACGGTCAACCGTTCGACCTTCGTAAACAAGAAGTCGCGCGAGCAGTTCCAGCTCTCCGATTACAAGCGTCTCATCGACATCTATAGCTCTACCGCCAAGACGGTGGACGCGCTGATGAAGTTGGAGCTTCCGTCGGGTGTTGAGGTCGAGATTAAGGTTTAATGCCTACGTTTTATCTATTCAAGTCATTTAGAAACACATTATTGAAATGCCAGGATTATTAGGAAAGAAAATCGGAATGACATCCGTTTTCAGTGCCGACGGCAAGAACGTGCCGTGCACTGTTATCGAAGCTGGTCCTTGTGTTGTAACCCAGATTAAGACCGTTGAAAAGGATGGTTACAAGGCTGTTCAGTTGGGTTTCGGCGAGGCTAAGGAGAAGAATACCTCCAAGCCGATGCAGGGACACTACAAGAAGGCCGGCACAACGCCCAAGAAGCACTTGGCCGAGTTCAAGTTTGATGAGGACTACAACCTCGGTGATACCATTACGGTGGAGCTGTTCAACGACGCTCAGTTTGTAGATGTCGTCGGTACCTCCAAGGGTAAGGGTTTCCAGGGTGTTATGAAGCGTCACGGATTCGGTGGCGTCGGTCAGTCTACCCACGGTCAGGATGACCGTGCTCGCAAGCCGGGATCTATCGGTGCCTGCTCCTACCCCGCTAAGGTGTTCAAGGGTATGCGCATGGGCGGCCAGATGGGAGGCGACCGGGTTACTACCCAGAACCTCAAAGTGTTAAAGGTAATTCCAGAGCACAATCTGCTCCTCGTAAAGGGCAGCGTGGCTGGATGCATTGGTTCAACCGTAATCATCAACAAGTAATGGATATTAACGTATTGGATATCAAAGGTCAGGAGACCGGCCGTAAGGTGACTCTCAGCGAGAGCATCTTCGGTATCGAACCAAACGATCACGTTATCTACCTTGATGTGAAGCAGTACATGGCTGACCAACGCCAGGGTACGCACAAGAGCAAGGAGAGAAGCGAGGTTTCTGGTTCAACCCGCAAGCTCGGACGTCAGAAGGGTGGCGGTGGTGCTCGCCGTGGCGACATCAACTCACCGGTCCTCGTAGGTGGTGGTCGTGTCTTTGGACCGAAGCCCCGCGATTATCGTTTCAAGCTCAACAAAAAAGTAAAGAATCTTGCTCGTAGATCAGCACTCTCCTACAAGGCTCAGGAGCAGGCTATCCTCGTGGTAGAAGATTTCAACTTTGAGGCTCCGAAGACGAAAGATTTCGTAAATATTGCTAAAAATCTTAAAGTAGACGGCAAGAAGCTCCTTCTTCTTTTGCCGGAAGCAAATAAAAATGTATTTTTGTCTGCTCGCAACCTCCAAAAGGCTCATGTGATGGTAGCAAAAGACGTCAATACGTACAAGATTTTGGATGCTGACGTGCTCATCGTCACGGAGAATTCGCTGAAGGCAGTTGAGGGTATCTTGAACAAGTAAAACAAAAAAGGAGACATAAAACATGGGATATATCATTAAGCCAATCGTCACTGAGAAGATGTCGAAGCTGACGGACAAGTCTTCTTTGGACAAGACCCGCACGAAGAAGGGCGAGAAGTACACTATTCCGGCACAGCCGAAGTATGGCTTCATCGTCAAGCCCGAGGCCGACAAGGCAGACATCAAGAAAGAGGTCGAGGCTCTGTACGGCGTCAAAGTGTTGGCTGTCAACACAATGTGCTATGCAGGCAAGCGCATGTCGCGCTACACGAAGCAGGGTCTTGTGAAAGGCCAGCGCAATGCCTTCAAGAAGGCAATCGTCACCCTCAAGAACGGTGATGCTATTGATTTTTACAGCAACATTAAATAAAAAATGGCAGTACGTAAGTTAAACCCGGTCACTCCGGGTCAAAGACACAAGGTTATTGGCACGTTCGAGGATATTACTGCATCCGTGCCAGAGAAGTCTCTCGTTTACGGCAAACGTTCTACCGGTGGTCGAAACAACACCGGTAAGATGACTGTCCGCTACATCGGCGGTGGTCACAAGAAGAAGTTCCGTCTGGTCGACTTCAAGCGAGAGAAGGATGGTGTTCCAGCTGTAGTGAAGTCAATCGAGTACGATCCTAACCGTTCGGCTCGCATTGCTTTGCTCTTCTACGCTGATGGTGAAAAACGTTACATTATTGCTCCTAATGGACTGCAGGTAGGTGCTACGCTGCTTTCTGGCGCAGAGGCTGCGCCGGAGGTGGGCAACGCTCTTCCTCTCTCACGCATTCCTGTCGGTACGGTGATCCACAACATCGAGCTCCGTCCGGGTGAGGGTGCGCGTTTGGTTCGTTCGGCTGGTAACTTCGCTCAGCTTACTTCTCGCGATGGCGCATACTGCGTTATCAAGCTTCCTTCTGGTGAGACTCGCCAGATTCTCTCCGCTTGCAAGGCCACTGTGGGTAGTGTAGGCAACTCTGATCACGCTTTGGAGCAGTCTGGTAAGGCTGGACGCTCACGCTGGTTGGGTCGTCGTCCTCACAACCGTGGTGTCGTCATGAACCCGGTCGATCACCCGATGGGTGGTGGCGAGGGTCGCCAGTCTGGTGGACACCCGCGTTCACGCAAGGGCTTGTATGCTAAGGGTCTCAAGACTCGCGCACCGAAGAAGCTCTCGAACAAGTACATCATTGAGAGAGCTAACAAGAAGTAAACTTATTAAGCGTTAAATTATGAGTCGTTCAATCAAAAAAGGTCCGTACATCAACGTATCGCTTGAGAAGAAAATTCTTGCCATGAACGAAAGCGGCAAGAAGAGCGTCGTGAAGACATGGGCCAGAGCATCGATGATTTCCCCGGATTTCGTGGGACACACCGTTGCAGTTCATAACGGAAACAAATTTATCCCTGTTTACATCACCGAGAACATGGTAGGCCATAAGCTTGGTGAGTTCAGCCCCACGCGCCGCTTCGGTGGCCACTCAGGCAACAACAAGAAGTAAGCAGGCAATTTCATCCATTTATAGAATAGAATAATGGGAGCAAGAAAACATATAAAGGCTGAGGCACTGAAAGAGGCCAAGAAAAGCCAGTATTTTGCTACGCTCAAGGGTTGCCCCTCTTCCCCGCGCAAGATGCGCTATGTTGTTGACATGGTCCGCGGAATGGAGGTAAATCGCGCGTTGGGCGTGCTTCGCTTCTCTAAGAAGGCTGCTGCAGCAAATGTTGAGAAATTGCTGCGTTCAGCAATCGCCAACTGGGAGGCTAAAAATGACCGCAAGGCAGAGGACGGTGAACTGTTCATCTCCAAGATTTTCGTTGACGAGGGTGTGACGATGAAGCGCATGCGCCCCGCACCTCAGGGACGCGGCTACAGAATCCGCAAGCGTTCCAACCATGTGACGATTTTCGTCGATTCGAAGAATGCTGACACTAACGATGACAAATAATAAGGAGTAGAATGGGACAGAAAGTTAATCCAATTAGCAACCGCTTGGGTATTATCCGCGGTTGGGACTCGAATTGGTTCGGTGGCAAGGACTTTGGCGATAACCTGGTCGAGGATCAGAAGATTCGTCAGTACCTCAACAAGCGCTTGGAAAAGGCAAGCGTCTCTCGTATTGTCATCGAGCGTACATTGAAGCTCGTCACCATCACTATCTGCACGGCTCGTCCGGGTATTGTCATCGGTAAGGGTGGTGCTGATGTTGATAAACTCCGCGAGGAGCTGAAAAATCTCTTCAAGAAGGAGATTCAAATCAACATCTATGAGGTGAAGAAACCGGATCTCGATGCTACGATTGTTGGCAACAACATCGCACGTCAGCTGGAGGGTAAGATCGCTTACCGCCGCGCTGCCAAGATGGCTATTCAGAACGCTATCCGTTCTGGTGCTGAGGGTATCAAGATTCAGATCTCTGGCCGTTTGAACGGTGCTGAGATGCGCCGCAAGGAAATGTTCAAGGAAGGTCGTACTCCGCTGCATACGTTCCGCGCTGACATCGACTACTGCCAGTGTGAGGCTCTCACAAAGGTAGGTCTGCTTGGTGTGAAGGTTTGGATTTGCCGTGGTGAAATCTACAACAAGGTGGATTTGGCTCCCAACTTTGCACAGGAGAAGGAGTCGCGCCGTCCGAACAACGATCGTCGCGATCGTCGTGGTGGCCGCAGAAGAAACAATAACCGTTAAAAGCAGAAGCTATCATGTTACAGCCAAAAAGAGTAAAATATAGAAGACCACAAGATGGCCGCGGCAATAAGGGTAATGCCCACAGAGGAACGCAGCTCGCGTTTGGATCTTTCGGCATCAAGACCCTTGAGGCAAAGTGGCTTGACAGCCGTCAGATCGAGGCTGCCCGTGTGGCCGTGAACCGTTATATGAATCGTCAGGGTCAGGTCTGGATTCGTATCTTCCCTGATAAGCCCATCACCCGTAAGCCTGCTGATGTGCGTATGGGTAAGGGTAAGGGTGATCCCGCAGGATGGGTTGCACCTGTTACCCCAGGACGTGTCCTCTTTGAAGTAGAGGGTGTCAGTTTCGATATTGCTAAGGAGGCTCTTCGCCTCGCCGCACAGAAGCTGCCGGTTAAAACGAAGTTTATTGTCAGACGTGATTTCGATAAAAACGCTTAAGGTATGAAGATGACTGAAATTAAGGCTCTCGCAGACAAGGATCTGCGCGAGAAATTGGAGAACGCCGTGGCTGCTTACGACCAGATGAAGCTCAACCACCAGATTACTCCGCTTGAGAATCCATCTCAGATCAAGGCGGCCCGTCGTGACATCGCTCGTTTGCAGACTGAGCTTCGCGCTAGAGAACTGAATAAATAACAATGGTCCAGATGGAAACAAGAAATTTTAGAAAGGTAAGACAGGGTGTTGTTGTCAGCAACAAGATGGATAAAACCATTGTTATTGCCTCCAAGTTCAAGGAGAAGCACCCTATTTATGGTAAGTTCGTCCAGAAGACGAAGAAGTACCATGCCCACGACGAGAAGAACGAGGCTAATGTGGGCGACACTGTAATGATTATGGAGACCCGTCCTTTGTCAAAGACGAAGCGATGGAGACTGGTTCAAATCGTAGAAAAAGCTAAGTAAATATGATACAGGCAGAATCAAGACTTACTGTTTGCGACAACAGTGGTGCTCGTGAGGCTAAGTGCATTCGCGTACTTGGTGGTACGGGTCGTCGCTACGCCAGCGTAGGCGACGTAATCGTTGTGGCTGTACAGAACGTCATCCCATCGAGTGAGTTGAAGAAGGGTGCAGTATCCAAGGCTTTGATTGTTCGCACAAAGAAGGAGATCCGTCGTGCTGACGGTTCCTATATCCGTTTTGATGACAACGCTTGCGTGTTGTTGAACAACGCTGGTGAGCTTCGTGGAAGCCGTATCTTCGGCCCCGTTGCACGTGAGCTCCGTGCTGTGAATATGAAGGTCGTTTCTCTTGCACCTGAGGTGCTCTAATATTTAAAAGCAAATAGAAATGGCAAAAACCCATATTAGAAAGGACGACAAGGTTATCGTTCTCGCAGGCTCTGACAAGGGCAAGACGGGCAAAGTCCTCAAGGTACTCCGCGATGAGGATCGCGTAGTGGTAGAGGGCGTTCACGTCGTGTCGAAGAGCACGAAGCCGAATGCGCAGAATCCGCAAGGTGGCATTATCAAGCAGGAGGCTCCTATTCACATCTCCAATGTTAGTCTGATCGATCCGAAGAGCGGAAAGGCTACTCGTATCCGTGTGGAGCACGAGGGCAAGAACGTGAAGCGTATCTCTAAAAAGTCAGGGGAGGAAATCAAGTAATGGATACAGCACAGTTAAAGAAGCAGTATAAGGAGCAGATTGCTCCTGCTTTGCAAAAGCAGTTCAACTATTCTTCGGCAATGCAGATTCCTGTCTTGAAGAAGATTGTCATCAACCAGGGTCTCGGCGACGCAACGCAGGATAAGAAGATTATTGACGTTGCAATCAATGAGCTCACCGCAATCACCGGTCAGAAGGCGGTCGCTACTTTCTCTAAGAAGGATATCGCCAACTTCAAGCTTCGTAAGAAGATGCCGATCGGTGTGATGGTTACATTGCGTCGCGAGCGCATGTACGAGTTCCTTGAGAAGCTTGTCCGCATTTCCCTGCCGCGTATCCGTGACTTCAAGGGTATCGAGAGCAAGTTTGATGGCCGTGGCAACTATACGTTGGGTATCTCTGAGCAGATCATCTTCCCGGAGATCAACATCGACCAGGTGGACCGCATTCAGGGTATGAACATCACGTTCGTTACCTCTGCTCCGACCGACGAGGAGGGCTATGCACTGCTCAAGGCTTTCGGTCTTCCATTTAAGAACGCTAAAAACGATTAAGAGATATGGCAAAAGAATCTATGAAAGCCCGTGAGGTAAAGCGTGCCAAATTGGTGGCTCGTTATGCCGAGAAGCGTGCTGCATTGAAGAAGATCATCGCTACCTCGAACGATCCCGCGGAGGCTTACGAGGCTGCTCGCAAGTTGCAGTCCATTCCCAAGAATGCGAACCCGATTCGTCTTCACAACCGCTGCAAGATCACGGGTCGTCCGAAGGGATACATGCGCCAGTTTGGCCTCTCCCGTATTCAGTTCCGTGAGATGGCCTCTCAGGGTCTTATCCCGGGCGTGAAGAAGGCCAGCTGGTAAAATCGCAAAATTAGAATGTATTGTCAGGGACGGATTCTTCCGTCACCTGGCGATCATTTCCAAGATAAGCGTATTTTTTAATATTGTCGGGGGAGTCCCGATTAATTAAACTTTTTATATTTTATGACAGATCCAATAGCAGATTATCTGACGAGACTCAGAAACGCCATCATGGCTCATCACCGTGTGGTTGAGGTTCCTGCGTCTAACATGAAGAAGTCCATCACGAAGATTCTCTTCGAGAAGGGCTACATCCTCAACTACAAGTTTGTAGAGGATGGTCCTCAGGGCACGATCAAGGTGGCCTTGAAGTATGATCCCGTAACCAAGCAGAGCGCTATTAAGAAGTTGACTCGCGTCTCTACTCCTGGTCTTCGCCAGTACACGGGCTACAAAGACATGCCGAGAGTTATTAACGGACTTGGAATTGCTATCATTTCCACTTCCAAAGGTGTAATGACCAACAAAGAGGCTGTCGCCGAGAAGATCGGTGGTGAGGTTCTTTGCTACATCTACTAATCAGGAGGATTTAACATGTCAAGAATAGGTAAACTGCCAATTCAAATTCCTGCTGGCGTTACTGTAACGCTGAAGGACAATGTCGTTAGCGTGAAGGGCCCGAAGGGCGAGCTCTCACAGTGGGTAGATCCTTCCATCCAGGTCATCATCGAGGATGGTGAGGTAAAATTCAGTATTGACGAGGCAAACGAGACTGACATCAAGCAGAAGCAGTCTTTCCACGGCCTTTACCGCTCTTTGGTCAACAACATGGTTGTTGGTGTGAGCGAGGGCTACAAGAAGACGCTTGAGCTCGTCGGTGTGGGTTATCGTGTGAGTAACAAGGGCAACCTCATTGAGTTCGCTCTCGGATATACGCACCCCATCTTCCTCCAGCTCCCTGCTGAGGTGAAGGTTGAGACGAAGAGTGAGCGCAACCAGAACCCCATCATCACTCTCGAGACTTGCGATAAGCAGCTTCTTGGTCTCATTTGTGCAAAAATCCGTTCTTTCCGTATGCCGGAGCCTTATAAGGGCAAGGGTATCCTGTTCCAGGGTGAGGTTATTCGCAGAAAGTCTGGTAAGACGGCTGCAGCTAAGTAACTTTAATAATTGCTAAGATTATGACGACAAAGAAAGAACAAAGAAGACTTAAGATTAAGTTCCGCATTCGCAAGAGTGTGAAGGGTACCGCAGAGCGTCCTCGTTTGAGCGTTTTCCGCAGTAATAAGCAAATTTATGCACAGGTCATCAACGATATCACTGGCACTACGCTTGCCTCTGCTTCTTCGTTGGGACTTGAGAAGATGAATAAGACTGAGCAGGCCAAGAAGGTCGGCGAGCTGGTTGCCAACAAGGCAAAAGAGGCTGGGGTCGAGAAAATCGTCTTCGATCGTAACGGTTATCTTTATCATGGTCGTGTGCAGGCTCTGGCCGACGCGGCTCGTGAGGGAGGTCTTAAATTCTAATCGATTATGGCAATGAATAGAGTAAGAGTTAATAGTGACGTAGAGCTTAAAGACCGTCTGGTTGCCATCAACCGTGTGACCAAGGTTACGAAGGGTGGACGTACTTTCACGTTTGCAGCCATCGTGGTCGTAGGTGACGGTAAAGGTGTGATCGGTTGGGGTCTTGGAAAGGCCGGTGAGGTAACCGCTGCCATTCAGAAGGGTACCGATGCCGCCAAGAAGAACCTCGTGAAGGTTCCCGTGCTGAAAGGTACTGTTCCCCATGAGGTTGAGACCCGCTTCGGTGGTGCTCAGGTGCTGATCAAGCCCGCTGCTGCTGGTACTGGTTTGAAGGCTGGTGGTGCTATGCGTGCCGTTTTGGAGAGTGCAGGTATCACCGACGTGATCGCTAAGTCAAAGGGTTCTTCCAACCCTCACAACTTGGTGAAGGCTACCATTTCCGCACTCACGCAGATGCGTGATGCTTATATGGTTGCTGGTGAGCGCGGTATAGCCATGGATAAGGTTTTTAATGGTTAATCACAGGAGGTTCAATACAATGGCAACAATTAAAGTTAAGCAGATTAAGAGCCGCATCAACGCTCCGATTGATCAGAAGCGCACTCTGTTGGCGCTCGGTCTCCGTAAGATCTCTCAGGTTGTTGAGGTTGAGGATACTCCGAGTGTCCGTGGCATGATTCGCAAGGTTCATCACCTCGTAACGGTCGTTGATTAATTCATCTTTAAAAGGATTCATAGATTATGAAATTAAATAATTTGAAACCAGCCAAGGGATCTATCCACAGCCGTCGTCGTATTGGCCGTGGTCCAGGCTCTGGTCTTGGTGGTACTTCTACCCGTGGTCACAAGGGCGCTAAGTCTCGTTCTGGTTACAAGCATAAGGTAGGTTTCGAGGGTGGCCAAATGCCGCTTCAGCGCCGCGTGCCGAAGTTCGGATTCAAGAACATTAACCACAAGGAGTATTTGGCTATCAACCTCTCTGTGCTCCAGGAGCTTGCAGAGGCCAAGAACCTTACCGTGATTAGCCCTGTCGAGCTTCGCGAGGCTGGCTATTCCAAGGCAAAGGGCCTTGTTAAGATTCTTGGTAACGGAGAATTGAAGGCCAAGCTTGAGGTGAAGGCTCACGCATTCTCTAAGACTGCCAAGGAGGCTATCGAGGCAGTGGGTGGTATCACAACTATTATCTAGGATTAATGAAAAAGTTTATAGAGACACTGAAGAACTGTTGGAGGGTGGAGGATTTGCGCCAGCGACTCCTCATTACTCTTCTGTTTACGGCTATTTACCGTTTTGGGTCATTTATTGTCTTGCCGGGTATCGATCCCAATGAGCTCGGCAGACTTCAGTCGCAAACCGCAGGCGGCTTGATGTCGCTTTTGGACATGTTCTCCGGTGGTGCATTCTCCAATGCGTCTATCTTCGCATTGGGAATCATGCCGTACATCTCGGCCTCTATCGTCATGCAGCTTCTTGCCGTCGCGGTGCCTTACTTCCAAAAGTTGCAACGCGAGGGCGAGAGCGGCAGGAAAAAAATCAATTGGTACACTCGTATCCTTACGGTGGCCATCCTGTTCTTCCAGGCTCCGTCTTATCTGATCAACCTGAAGATGCAGGCATCGGCTGCCTTGGCTTCTGGTGTCAGTTGGACTTATTTCATGATTCCTGCCACATTCATCCTTGCCGCAGGTTCAATGTTCATCCTGTGGTTGGGTGAGCGCATCACCGATAAGGGCGTGGGTAATGGTATTTCGCTCATCATCATGATTGGTATCATCGCGCGTCTGCCTCAGGCCTTCATCCAGGAGGTCTCCAGCCGTTTCACCGCTATTACTAGTGGTGGTCTCGTGATGTTCATCGTGGAGCTCATTATCCTCTATGCAGTTGTATGCGCATCCATCCTTCTCACGCAGGGCACCCGCAAGGTACCTGTGCAATACGCTAAGCGCGTTGTCGGTAATCGTCAGTACGGCGGAGCACGTCAGTACATTCCGTTGAAACTTTTCGCTGCCAATGTGATGCCTATCATCTTTGCTCAGGCATTGATGTTCATCCCGCTGGCCATCGTTCAGTATTCTACCGACAATGTCAGTCCGGTTCTCCAGCAGTTGTTGAACAACAAGAGTTTGTTGTATAATTGCGTGTACGTTGTTCTCGTGATCGCGTTCACCTACTTTTATACAGCTATCACGCTCAACCCTGTTCAGATGGCAGAGGACATGAAGCGCAACAACGGTTTCATTCCTGGTGTCAAGCCAGGTAAGGATACTGCTGATTACATTGAGACTGTGATGTCACGCTTGACATTGCCGGGCTCTTTGTTCATTGCTTTCATTGCCATTATGCCGGCTTTGGCTGGATTGCTGAATGTGCAAGACTCTTTCGGTCAGTTCTTCGGTGGTACATCTCTTTTGATTCTCGTTGGCGTGGTGATTGACACCCTGCAGCAGATCGAGTCTCACCTGATGATGCGCCATTACGATGGTCTCCTTAATTCTGGCCACACCCGTGGCAATGCTGGTGTAGCTGCCTACTGATTCTGAATCAGTGCAGGATGAGGATATTTCTGAAGACCGAAGATGAGATAATTCTTTTACGAGCGGCCAGCCAGTTAGCGACACGTGCGCTAATCGAGGTTGGCCGCCACGTAGTACCTAGGTTGGCCTTGAGCCACCTGCGGAACAAAGTGGTCAACGCAGTCATGCGGACTGTACCCACAGAGTCGAATTCAGGTAAGGAAGCACTGTCCTCCGACACCGAGTTCACTTTCTTCGTTAACGGAGCCTACATTGAGCCCTCTTTAGAAGGAGAGTGCATGCTCTGTGAAGGTGATTGGCTTACTGTCAACTGTTGGGTTTGTCTAGATGGTTATTATTCTTTTGGTGCTCATACTTTTATAGTGGGAAGTTCCCAAGATGACGAACCAATGATATCAACCTTAAGAGACATGCTTCGCCAAGTAGTGCGACGTGCATCGGCAGGCCATTCGATCAAGGAGATGAGCAGAACAGTATATAGTCTCCATTCTCACGATCCCTATGTCTTACAAAAGACTTTTGGTCATGGTGTGGGACGGAATAGGGTGGAAAATCCGATTTTGCGGATGAATCCTGGGGTAAACGATACTGTACTACTTAAGGAGGGTATGTGTCTAGTGATAGCGTTAGCGTTCAAGCATGGCCGATCGCATTTAATCAAGCCTCGACTGATGCATGAATCCACTTTTCACAATCCGTTCGTTCCCTTCGGAACCACCGTTGTTGTACGACCGGGTAGGCCAGAAATATTAACATCGTTTGAAACAATAGTAAAGTAAAGAAGGACAAACAGTAAGAGATTATGGCAAAGCAAGCCGCTATAGAACAGGACGGAACTATCATTGAGTCACTCTCCAATGCTATGTTTCGCGTAGAGTTGGAAAATGGGGTTGATATCACAGCCCACATTTCGGGCAAGATGAGAATGCACTACATCAAGATCCTCCCTGGCGATAAGGTGAAGGTCGAGATGAGTCCCTATGATTTAACCAAAGGTCGAATCGTTTTTCGATATAAATAAATAGCTTTATGAAGACAAGAGCATCATTAAAGAAGCGTACCCCCGATTGCAAGATCGTGCGTCGCAAGGGACGTCTTTTCGTTATCAACAAGAAGAACCCTAAGTTCAAAACGCGTCAAGGCTAAAGTTAAAATTGCATAAAAAGGATGCTGGGTCAGAAAAATTCAGTAACTTTGCGTGCTTTTTAGCGTAGTTAAGACATTTAACAAATTTAAGTTTATCAATGGCAATTAGAATTGTTGGAGTAGATTTGCCCCAGAACAAGCGTGGCGAAATCGCATTGACCTATATCTATGGTATAGGCCGAAGTAGTTCAGCAAAGATTTTGGATAAGGCCGGCGTGAGCCGCGACCTTAAGGTCTGCGATTGGTCAGATGACCAGGCCGCCAAGATCCGTGAGATTATCGGTGCTGAATTCAAAGTAGAAGGTGACCTCCGCTCAGAGATTCAGATGAACATCAAGCGTCTCATGGACATTGGTTGCTACCGTGGTGTTAGACATCGTAATGGTCTTCCCGTTCGCGGACAGAGCACTAAGAACAATGCTCGTACCCGTAAGGGTAAGAAGAAGACTGTTGCTAACAAGAAGAAGGCTACTAAGTAATTTGTAGGAGGAAATTAATTATGGCAAAAAAATCAGCAACATCTAAGAAGAGAAACGTGCGTGTTACCGCGATGGGTCAGCTCCACGTTCACAGTTCGTTCAACAACATTATTGTATCTTTGGCCAACGATGAGGGTCAGGTTATTTCCTGGTCTTCAGCTGGTAAGATGGGATTCCGCGGTTCCAAGAAGAACACTCCGTACGCTGCCCAGATGGCAGCAGAGGATTGCTCCAAGGTGGCTTTCGACCTCGGTCTTCGCAAGGTGAAGGCATTCGTTAAGGGTCCGGGTAATGGCCGTGAGAGTGCTATCCGTGCCGTCAATGCCTCTGGCATTCAGGTTACGGAGATCGTCGATGTTACTCCGCTTCCGCACAACGGTTGCCGTCCTCCCAAGCGTCGTCGTGTCTAATATTCTCATCATTTTTTAAGCATATATTTATTATGGCAAGATACATAGGTCCTAAATCAAGAATTGCACGCCGTTTTGGCGAGGCCATTTTCGGCGAAGATAAGGTTCTTTCCCGTCGCAACTTCCCCCCGGGGCAGCACGGCAATAACCGTCGTCGTAAGGTGTCTGAGTATGGTGCTCAGCTTGCTGAGAAGCAGAAGGCAAAGTACACCTATGGCGTTTTGGAGCGTCAGTTCCACAACATGTTCAACGCTGCAGCCAAGGCTGACGGTATCACTGGTGAGGTGCTTCTTCAGAACCTGGAGAGCCGTCTCGACAATGTCGTCTTCCGTCTTGGTATTGCTCCTACTCGCGCTGCTGCTCGTCAGCTTGTCAACCATAAGCACATTGTCGTCAATGGCAATGTTGTAGGTATCGCCTCTTACCAGGTGAAGCCGGGTGATGTAGTTGGTGTTCGCGAGAAGGCCAAGAGCCTTGAGGTGATTGAGGCTGCTTTGGCAGGCTTCAACCACAGCAAGTATCCTTGGTTGGAGTGGGATGAGAACAGCAAGAGCGGTAAGTTCCTTCATAAGCCTGATCGTGCTGACATTCCCGAGAACATTAAGGAGCAGTTAATCGTTGAGTTGTACTCAAAACAATAATTATAATCATTGAATTAATGGCGATATTAGCATTTCAAAAGCCCGACAAAGTAGTGATGCTGGAGGCCAACGACCATTTCGGCAAGTTCGAATTCCGTCCGTTGGAGCCTGGCTTCGGAGTTACTATTGGTAACGCCCTGCGCCGCATCCTTCTCTCGTCGTTGGAGGGCTACGCTATCAACACTATTCGCATTGCGGGTGTTGATCATGAGTTTTCCTCCGTACCCGGCGTTAAGGAAGATGTTACCAACATCATCTTGAATCTCAAGCAAGTGAGATTCAAGCAAGTAGTGGAAGAATTTGAGAATGAGAAAGTTAGTATCACCGTCGAGAATTCCACTGAGTTCAAAGCAGGTGACATTGGCAAGTATCTTACTGGATTTGAAGTGTTAAATCCCGATTTGGTGATTTGTCATCTCGACTCTAAGGCTTCAATGCAGATTGACTTGTCGATCAACAAAGGCCGTGGTTATGTCCAGGCTGAGGAGAATCGTCAGTACTGCCTTGATGTAAACGTACTCCCAATCGACTCGATTTACACCCCAATCCGTAATGTCAAGTACGCTGTTGAGCCGTTCCGCGTTGAGCAAAAGACCGACTACGATAAACTCGTCCTTGAGGTTACAACCGATGGTTCCATCAGTCCCAAGGATGCGCTGAAAGAGGCCGCCAAAATCCTCATCTATCATTTCATGCTCTTCTCTGATGAGAAGATCACGCTGGAGAGTCCTGATACTGAACAGAATCAGGAGTTTGATGAGGAGGTGCTCCACATGCGCCAGTTGCTCAAGACCCGTCTCGTTGACATGAACCTCAGTGTTCGTGCCCTCAACTGCCTTAAGGCCGCTGATGTCGAGACGCTTGGCGACTTGGTACAGTACAACAAGACCGACCTCTTGAAGTTCCGCAACTTTGGTAAGAAATCGCTCTCAGAGCTTGATGATTTGCTCGAGGGTCTGAATCTGACCTTTGGAACCGATATTACAAAGTATAAACTGGACAAGGAGTAATCCCATACGTGAAATAAAAGGGTAGCTAACCCGTCCAAACAACAGAAACAGAAATGAGACATAATAAAAAATTCAACCATCTGGGCCGTACTGCTGATCACCGCAAGGCCATGCTCGCCAACATGGCTATCTCTCTGATCCGGCACAAAAGAATCACTACGACCCTCGCAAAGGCCAAGGCACTGAAGAAGTACGTTGAGCCGCTTATCACCCGTGCAAAGGACGACTCCACCAATAGCCGTCGTGTTGTCTTCCGCTATCTTCAGGACAAGGAGTCTATCAAGGAGCTCTTTGGCCCGATCGCAGTGAAGGTTGCCGACCGTCCCGGTGGTTACACCCGCATCATCAAGTTGGGTCATCGTCTGGGTGACGGTGCTGACATGGCTTTCATCGAGCTCGTCGATTTCGATGAGAACATGGCTAAGACTCCGAAGGCAGAGGCTAAGAAGACGCGTCGTAGCCGTCGTTCTACGAAGAAGGCTGCCGATGAGACTGTCGTAGCTGAGGAGGCTCCGAAGGCTGAAGAGGCAAAGGCTGAATAATTTTAGCTCACTATAACGTTTTAAGATCCCCAGATGTGCATCATCTGGGGATTTTTTGATACCCGTATTTGAACCTCCGAGCCCTTTCGTACCTTGGTTAAGCATGTTTTAGCTACATACCAAAGGCGCTCTATAGCGTGTATCTTAGTCCGAGGCGTACCTCGAAAGTCTGTGCGTGTACGTTGGGGTGATACTTATACTTCGTGTCGCGCATATAGTATGATGCTCCTGCCTCCACGCTGAAGTTTTTCTTTAGATTCAAGTTAAACTTTGGGCTGATCACTAGCAGGGATGCGCTACCCTTATCGCCCTGTGCGTTGAGGTAGAGTGGATCCGTGTGTTCTAGTTGGTCCATAGTGTATCCTTTCCAAGTGTAGATCTTGTAGTAATCGGCTATAAGCGAAAATGTCCCTATTTTCGGAAACTCCATTAGCGTCTGAGTTTTTAAGCTGAATCCACTACCCATGTTGTAGTCACGATCGATGACGGTGTAGTAGTCGCTCAGCGATCCACCTAGCAGAATGCCGTCGAGGAAAAGACGTTGCTCCATGCTCCCCATATTGCCCACTTTGGGGAAATGAAATATAAATCCTGGCCCAATGCTTGCCGCTTCTGAGATACGGTAAGGCACTTGCTGGCTACCGTCCTTCACGGGCTCAGAGTCGTAGTAATTGAAGTGTTGAAAGAGTCCGAAAAGCGATGTTACACCTTCGCCTTCATAGAGGTTGGTACTCCAAAGCTTTCCCAGCAAGTGTACGCTGGTGATGATCGGTTGGTTTGAGCTAACCCCGACTGTGATGTTGGCTGTAAAATAGTCGTAGGGGCGAGTCTGTTCGCTGTCGAAGGGGTCTCCATAAGCTAGTCCAAAGTCCACATAGGGATTGTGCTCGCCACGGAAGATGCCGCCCTCGTCGGCCAGGTACCGGTCGCCTGTTGCCACACTGAAGGCTACAGGAAGAGCCAGGTAGTCGTGGTATTTGTAGTAGTCTCTTCTCACTTTCCATGCTTTGCCGCTTACGATACGATTGAAGCCCTGTATCGGATTGATCAGTGTCCCTGCCAATTCCCTCAGGAAACGGCTGAATCCATGAGCACGGTCGTCGAGCACCAGTGCACTCACACGGTTCGTTATCTCGCCGATAGCAACACCTCCTAGCGTCGTTGCCATCACGTCGTTGATGGCGGGTGGCTCTGTCTCGCCGCAAAACTCCCACATCAGACTGCCACAGAGCGCATAAGGAATGGACTCCCAGAAGCTCATCCCATTGCTTCGTGCAGAGTTGAAGTAAAGCCCACCATGATAAGGGTGGGCAAACAGGTTGGTGGAAAACTGGTCATTGTCCCATACAAAACCCGTCTCGAAGTTGTGTTTGATGGAGTGCATGCTGATTCTTGGAAACTCCTCTCCTAGTACCCAGCAGTCAAACCGGTTCACGAGTACATTGATGCTTGTCACCTCCAGGGCTGCCAGCCACGGCCGTTTCCGCTGGTTCTCGGGGTTGTGGAATGCGTAAATGCGTGCTGTATCGCCTATCTCCTCCTGCGCTTCGGGGAAGAGCTTCGCCATGGGTCTCGCATGGCGTCCGTAACGCACGGCGATGCCTGCTTCGACAATAGGCCGCGTACGATACTCTCGATTCTTGTTGTAGTAACGCGTCGTACCGTAGCCGAGGGAGGCAAATGCCGACAGCGTGCGGTTAATCTGATAATCAGCGTTGACACGCGCCTGCAGCGAATAGAGTCTTTCTGGCCTACTATCAGTCTCGTGTTGGAATGTCTCTATATGGAAGAAGCCCACGTCTCCGCTAATTGTCCAGCGTGGTGATAGCGTGAAGTATTGTCCCAGACGGTAGTATATCGCTCCAGAGAACTCCTTGTCCAGACCCATGTAGTGCGTGCCGAAGCCCAGGATACTATATGTACTTCGGTTGCGGAAGCGCAGGGCCAAGTTTGTCTTGTTGCTGTTGCCACCAAAAGCCATTACGTCAATGCGTGTCAGTGGGTTGATGTTTACCAATCCTATTTTGTGCGCCATAGTATCGCGACTATAGTTTAGCAGACCTATCTGCACGCCCCGTGGATGACTGACGCAGGCATTGAACAGTCCTATTTGTGATCCGTTCAGCGTGTCCGCATAGTTGTATGCACCAATCTGCAGTCCGCGCATGTATGACGAACTGATGTTGGCGAGGGCGGTAAGTTGAATACCCTTCTCCACACCCCGCGAAATATTTGTCACGCCGCCTATCTGAATGCCGCGAAATGAAGAAAGACTCACGTTGGAGAATCCCGCGAGCTGTACGCCTTTGATGCCTGTGCCGATGTTGGACAGTCCGGCGCATTGCAGACCCCTCATCTCCTGATGTGCCAGAGAGGTCATAGCGTTGAGTTGTACACCGTGCAAGAGATTGGTGCTTCCCAGAAATCCCATATTGAGATAGGCCATAACTTTGTCCCCCGTCTTCTTGTTCAGGGTCATGGCGAGGTCGTGATGACGACGTGGCAGCGAGTCGGCTTTCTCCACTGAGTCCGTGTCCACCGAGATCGGCATAGCCTTCGTAGTGGTACATACCGTCAGCATGATCACGATGTTTAATATCAGTTTCTTGTCGAGTTTGTTCATCATGTCCAGTTCTTTGGAAGTGCTTTAATGATGCGAAGGTAGGTAAAAAATGCGAGGATAGCGTAAAAATCTGCGGAAATCTGTTGAAGTAGATATGAATTTTCTTCATTTCCTTCTTTCTTTTTGTTAGCAGGTTCTTTTTCGCAGACATCGCTCGACAGTAATGATTGACAAAATGGCCCAGTCAACCAACGAGAAGGTAGGTGGGTAGCTAGAGGTGGAAGAAAAAGTGAGCGTGGGGCGATCGAATGATTTTCCTTGGCGGACTCTGAAACTTTTGCTCTTGCCATTCGTCTAAATAATAAATGTTCAAAAGAAAAAGAGTATGATTTTAACAACCACTCCGACCCTTGAGGGTCATCCCATCCGCGAGTATCGTGGCGTGGTGACGGGCGAAACCATTATTGGTGCCAATGCAATAAAAGATTTTATGGCCGGAATGCGCGACTTCTTTGGAGGTCGGAGCAAGTCTTATGAGAGTGTGCTGCGCGAAGCGAAAGACACAGCAATGCGTGAAATGGCCGAGCGGGCGCAGCAGATGGGCTGCAACGCCGTGGTGGGCATAGATATCGACTATGAGACCGTGGGGCAGAGTGGATCAATGCTGATGGTCACCTGTAGTGGCACTGGTGTAGTGTTGTAGCTAGAGTACCGACTCCTCCTACCCGGTCAGGAGAAGAGGAGTCGGTATGCCGTCCGAGTTATTGGACAATCTTTTGACCGTCTGAGACCACGATACCATGGTAGTCGGCGGTGACTCGCTGGCCGCTGAGATTGTAGCGAGGTTGGGCGTCGTGTTGCTGTGCGCCACGTGCGGTGGTGATTAAGGCAGGCGGGCAGTTGAGACACACGTTGTCGATGCCCAAAGCGATGGCTTCTCCGCTACTGTAGCCATCCGCCACACGGATGCTCCAGGCCAGAAAGAGGTCATCGCCTGGCTGGATAGTTGTTTGCAGCTGACCGATCACCTGGCGTGTCTCCCCCGGTACGGAAGCATAGCCCTCCGTAGCCTCGTCGGCCTCGAAATGGGATTTGAAGACATCGCCCTCTGCCCTGGTCCAGTCTATGCCATCTCGGGAGGTGAAGAGCAGGACGTTGAAGCCCGCCTTGTTCTTTCCCTTGCGATACTTTTCAATGTCATAGCTGAGCAGGGGCTGGACGATGGGGGTGGTCCCCGTGTTTCTGACGTGCAGATAGACATTGATTACCCGTGGCTCATTGGAACGCCCCGACGTGATGCCACCCACGGCACGGTCGGACTGTTGGCCGAAGTTCCAAGTTCCGCAGGCTGCGTTGGCATCGAGTGTGACGAGGTCGTCGGTTTGGACAAACTGTGTCTCGTCATCGGCCAGCACGAAGTAACCTAAAGTCCTGGCGTAGCCATCCTGCCCGTCAGTGCGCCATCCCTCTGGCAGTGTTGGGCTGTTGCCCATGGTGTCAAAGTTCTGTGAGTAGGATGCCTCGGCGCCGTCTAGTTCCACTACAGGTAGACCCTCTATTCGGGTGATGGCTTTGGCTACCGTCACCGTAGCTGAGGACTTGATCGCACCGTTGGTGGCCGTTACAATGTAGTCGGCCATCTCTTTGCCCGCTGTGAAAAGTCCTTCGTGATTGACCGTTGCGCCATTGCTGCCCCACTCCGTCATGCCGTCATCCGGCAGGGGTCTTCCTGTGGCGCCGTAGAGGCGGGCTTGCAACTGCACCGTTCCCTTATGGTGGTCCACGGTCTGCGTATAGTCTGTCAGCGCCTCTTTGGCATATTCACGAATGCGCAGTGCCTCCTGTGGTGAAATCTTGCGTGGGGCCCACGAGATAGTGGTCGGATCTTCACCGTAGATGGTGGCATATTCGATGCAGGCTGCGAGATAGGCAGCGTCGATGGTGGGGTGGCGGTCGTCGGTGTACCACTTCTTCAGGGCGGCTACACCTTCGCGCTCATAGCACATACGGTAGGCGGAGCTGACAGGTGCGAGCACCACGCCAAACTCTTGTGCCACCTTTCGGTAGTTGTCGATGACGAGGTTAACGGTCTCGGAGTAGGTGTCGAGACAGGAGGTCAGCACCCAGTTGACAGGCAGGATGATGACTGCATGAGGATTGGGGCAGTTGTTACGGATGAAGTCCACCCATTTGCCCACGCTCTCGCGGAAGTCTTCGTACTCTACTCGTGGACGATCCGTTTGCTCCTGCAGGATGATGTGGGTCCAGGGTTTCAGTTTGATCATCGATTTGGCCGAGGGCTGTCCCTCTGAGTTGCACCCGGCCTCGTCGGTCTCCATCCAGTGGAACGACAGTGGTTGGCCAAGGATGGTATGTAGCGTCCATTCGGCGTCCTTGCCCATCTTGGCTGCGATGTTGTTCCATATAGTGTCCTGGCGTTGGAAATTGATCAGGGAATTGTTAAGCGACAACACCTCTACGCGTTCTGGCAGTTCGGGCACGATGGTCACGCGCTCTGGCATAACCTTCATTGAGATGGCACCGTTGCCTTCCTGTGAACTTTCTGCAGATCTAATGGGTGATCCGAAGCCTGCTCCTCCCTCACTCTGTGCCGACTGTGCGGCGATGCTGCCACTCAGCATCAGCAGCGGAGTGGCGAGCGACAATAGTCTTTGTACGTACGTTCTCATATAGTTGCAAAAGTAAGCAATTAATGAAGAGTGGGCAAGAGAATAGTGCCTAAAAATCTAAAAACAGACCATTCGTTTTTCGTTTTTCCTTAATTCGTCTATGAAAAGGTGAGATTTGCTGAATAGATTTGTTTGGCAAGCGGTCTTTTCTTACCTTTGCACCGAACAAGATGAAGAATAACCCTATGACGAAAGAATGTTTCCTTCGCGCTCTCCAACGCCATCGTGAGCGAGTCATCTACGCTTTCGGATGGGCAGTTGTGCTGCTCAGTCCCTTTCTGATGATGTATTTCCGCTCGCGCAATAGCAGCGAACCGTTACCCTGGGGTTTTTATGGTGCGGTTTGGGCGACGATGGGCTTGTTTCTCGTTTTCTTCCTCTTTCACAACCGCTTTGTTGCGCCGCTTTTCTTCCGACCGCGTAAGGGCCGCTACTTTATCTTCGCATTCCTATTGGTACTTCTGCTTGGCGTGTTTCAGTATCTCACTTTCCCCCTCTTCGGACCGCCTCCTCCCGAGAAGCGGTCCCGTCATGAGGTGATTGTCCGAGACAAGGAGGGTAAAACGGTGCGGGGCGTGGAGGTGCGTGTGCTTCGTTTTGCCAAGCCTGGCATCGTGGAGCGGGTCGATTTGGCCAGCCTCTTCATCCTTACGCTGATGTTTGGTGTCAACCTGGGCGTGAAGATTTATTTCCGTAGCGAGGATACCAGTCGTGAACTGATGCTATTGCAGCAGGAGAAACTATCCAATCAGCTGAAGTATCTCAAGGCCCAGATCAACCCCCACTTCTTTATGAACACGCTCAACAACATCCATGCGCTGGTAGATATAGACCCAGGACGTGCGCAGTCATCTATTATCCTGCTTTCGCGCATGATGCGCTATGTGGTCTATGAGAGCGAGAGTACTTCTATCCCGCTACAGAAGGAGGTGGAGTTTCTCTCCAACTACATCACGCTGATGCGCCTTCGTTTTACTTCCCGCGTCCACTTGACCGTCGATATGCAGCCCAAGATGCAGGGGGAAGTGCCGCCGCTGCTTTTCATCATGTTTGTGGAGAACGCCTTCAAACACGGCGTAAGTTACCAGCGCGACACGCATATCCACATCCTTATGGAGCAGGTCGGCGAACGGATCCATTTCTTTTGCGAGAATCCGAAGATCGATAGTCTCGAGGACGTACAGGGAGGCGTAGGAATGCGAAATGTCCGCAAGCGCCTCGACTTGATTTATGGTGATTGCTATACGCTCCGCATTGACGACGATCCCAACCGTTACACGGTCGATTTGACCGTGCCCATGGAGGTGAGCGAGAGTAGATCGTAGGAGCGACAGGGACGCATGAGTTGTTGATATTCAGTCCTGTACAGACAGAAAAACATCCTTTTGTACTTCTACAAATGGGATGAGGCTACAAGTAAGGTTGCTTGTTGTATTGTTTAGCTTATTCTAGCTGTTTGCATTGTTCTGACCCAAACTTTCGGATGGTGTTTGGCCAACAGGGTTTGATACTTCTCGGTCGTCTTCTCGGAAAGTTCAATCGTTTGTTCAAGAGCATGAAGAAAGGGAAGCCCTTGCGGACTTCCCTTCCTATGGTGTGTATTGAATTTTTTATTTTATGAATTAGACGATACCCTGAGCGAGCATAGCCTTTGCGACCTTCATAAAGCCGGCGATGTTAGCACCCTTCACATAGTCGATGTAACCATCAGCCTCCGTGCCGTACTTGACGCACTGCTCGTGGATGGAAGACATGATGTAGTGGAGCTTCTCATCAACCTCCTCAGCACTCCAGTGGAGACGGATGCTGTTCTGGGTCATCTCGAGACCAGAAGTAGCAACACCACCAGCGTTGACAGCCTTGCCCGGAGCGAAGAGCTGCTTAGCCTCAACGAATGCCTCAACAGCCTCTGCGGTGCAACCCATGTTGCTGACCTCGACAACGCAGATCGGCTTGCGAGCCAGGATCTTCTTAGCGTCCTCGCCGTTGAGCTCGTTCTGGATAGCGCAAGTCATGTAGATCTCAGCCTCAGCCTCCCAAGGCTTCTTGCCAGCGTAGAAGGTAGAACCCGGGAACTTGTCAGCGTAAGGAGCGCAAACGTCGTTGCCGCTATTGCGGAGGTCGAGCATGTACTCGATCTTCTCATCATCCAGACCGTTCGGGTCGTAGATGTAGCCGTCAGGACCAGAGATGGTCACGACCTTGGCACCGAGCTGAGTAGCCTTCTTGGCAGCACCCCAAGCCACGTTACCGAAGCCAGAGATAGCAACCGTCTTGCCCTTGATGTCGATGTTACGGGTCTTCAGCATGTGCTCTACGAAGTAGAGAGCGCCGAAACCAGTAGCCTCCGGACGGAGGATAGAGCCACCAAACTCAAAGCCCTTACCAGTCAAGGTAGCACCGTGGAACTGGCTGGTGAGCTTCTTGTACTGACCGAAGAGATAGCCAATCTCGCGGCCACCAACACCTACGTCGCCAGCGGGAACGTCGCAGTCCGGGCCGATGTACTTGTAGAGCTCGCTCATGAAGGCCTGGCAGAAACGCATGATCTCAGCGTCGCTCTTGCCGCGCGGAGAGAAGTCGGAACCACCCTTGCCGCCACCCATCGGGAGCGTGGTGAGAGCGTTCTTGAAGGTCTGCTCGAAACCGAGGAACTTCAGCGTGTCAAGCTTCACGGCAGCGTGGAAACGGAGACCGCCTTTGTACGGGCCGATGGCGCTGTTGAACTGTACACGGTAGCCGATGTTCACCTGAACCTCGCCCTTGTCGTCCACCCAGGGTACGCGGAACATGACAACACGCTCCGGCTCTACCATGCGCTCGATGATCTTAGCGTTCTCGAACTCGGGATGCTGGTTGTAAACATCAACGATGGAGAGCAGCACCTCATGTACGGCCTGCAAGAACTCCTTCTCACCTGGATGCTTCTGCTCCAGGTCTCTCATGATTTTCTCAACTTCCATAGTAATTTTGAATGTTTAAGTTGTTATGGTCTTGTTGTTTATTTCGAGGGCAAAAGTAGGGATTTTAATCCATACTACCAAATGATTTTGCGGAAATTTTTCATAAACTTTGCTGCCTACCCAAACCGCGGGGGCTTGTTTTGCGACTTTTTTGTTTCCAAAACGCCCGCAACGAGAGATATTTGTGACCAAAAGTTAGGTGTTTACCCATATTTTTCGTACTTTTGCCCAAAACAAAATAAATCCTAATGAGAGAACAACTACCCGACAAATGGAGCAAATTCATCATGAAAGACGTCTCGTTCGTCAATCTCATGATGCGCCGCATCTACAACGTCCTCATCGTCGCTAACCCCTATGACGCCTTCATGTTGGAGGATGACGGACGCGTGGAGGAGAAAATTTATAATGAATACACGCGCCTTGGCCTGCGCTATCCGCCCACGTTTACGCAGGTTTCTACGATCGAGGAGGCAGAGAAGATACTTAGTACGGTCAGCATAGACCTTGTCATTTGCATGCCAGGCAATGCAGACAATGATGCTTTCGACGTGGCGCGTGCCATCAAGGCCCGTTTCGCAACGATCCCCTGCGTGGTGCTCACCCCGTTCAGCCACGGCATCACGCGCCGTATGGAGCACGAGGATCTGAGCATCTTCGACTATGTGTTCTGCTGGCTGGGCAACACCAACCTCATCCTCTCCATCATCAAGCTCATCGAGGACCGACTCAATATTGACAACGACATCCGCGAGGGCAGCGTGCAGATGATCCTGCTGGTGGAGGATAGCATTCGTTTCTACTCCTCCATTCTCCCCAACCTCTACAATTATATTCTGATGCAGAGTCAGAACTTCGCCACAGAGGCACTCAACCCCCATGCTGCCACGCTGAGAATGCGCGGAAGACCCAAGGTGATGCTGGCGCGCAACTATGAGGAGGCGTGGACCATTTATAATAGGTATAAGGACAATTGCCTCGGTGTGATCTCCGATGTGCGCTTCCCTTTGGCGCCGCCACATCTGCAAGGCGGATTCTATACCGACGACAAAGATCCTGAGGCTGGACTGAAACTGCTCCGCGCTATCAGAAAGGAGGATGAGTATCTGCCGCTCACTGTGGAGAGCGCAGAGAGCCATAACCGTGAGAAGGCGGAGGCTGAGGGCTTCTGGTTTGTTGATAAGAACTCCAAGAAGATCAGCGTCGATTTGCGCCATATCCTCGAAGAGCACATGGGCTTTGGCGACTTCATCTTCCGCGACCCGAAGACGAAGGCGGAAGTGATGCGCATCCACGATCTGAAGGAGTTGCAGGACAACATCTTCAAAATACCGCGCGATTCCATGCTCTACCACATCAGTCGCAACCACATGAGCCGTTGGCTCTCCGCACGTGCCATCTTCCCCGTCGCGGAGTTTCTCCGAAATATTACCTGGCACGAGCTGCAGGACGTGGACCTCCACCGCGAGATCATCTTTAATGCCATTGTGCAGTACCGGCGGATGAAGAATCAAGGTGTCGTGGCACTCTTCGACCGCAAGCGCTTCGACCGGTATGCCCACTTTGCCCGCATCGGCGACGGGTCACTGGGTGGCAAAGGACGCGGACTGGCCTTTCTCGACAACATCATCAAGCGCCATCCCGAGCTCAACCAGTATGTCAACGCCACGGTGCAGATACCCAAGACGGTGGTGCTCTGCACGGACGTCTTCGATGAGTTTATGGAGAAGAACGACCTCTATCCCTTCGCCCTCTCCGATGCCACGGACGAGGAGATTCTGCAGGCTTTCCTCCGAGCGCAGCTCCCCGACGACTTCATCGACGACTTCCTAGCCTTCTTTGCCGCTACCAATGCCCCAATAGCCGTGCGATCCAGTTCGTTGCTGGAGGATTCCCACTACCAGCCCTTTGCCGGGGTCTATGCCACCTATATGATTCCTTTCCTGGAGGACAAGAAGGAAATGCTCCGAATGCTTGCCTGTGCCATCAAGGCCGTTTATGCTTCGGTCTTCTACCGTGACTCCAAGGCCTATATGCTGGCTACTAGCAACGTCATCGACCAGGAGAAAATGGCGGTGGTCTTACAGCAGGTGGTGGGCAAGCAGTATGATGGGCGCTTCTATCCCAATATCTCAGGTGTCATCCGCTCGATCAACTACTATCCCGTTGGCAACGAGAAAGCTGAGGAGGGTGTGGTCTCCCTTGCCCTGGGACTGGGAAAGCACATTGTGGAGGGTGGGCAGTCGATACGCCTCTCGCCCTATCATCCCAAAAACGTGATGCAGATGAGCGAACTCCATACTGCCCTGAGGCAGACGCAGACCGACTTCTATGCCATCGACACGCGCCACATAGGCGAAGACTTCAAGGTGGACGATGGCTTCAACATACTCAAACTGGGGGTGAGGGAGGCCGAGAAGGACCATGCGCTTCATTTCATCGCCTCCACCTACGACCCACAGGACAATGTGATCCGCGACGGACTATGGGAGGGTGGTCGCAAGATCATCTCCTTTGCTGGCGTGCTCCAGCAGGGAGTCTTCCCCCTGCCCAAGCTGATGCAGCTCTCCATGCAACTTGGTGCCGACGCGATGAAGCGCCCTGTAGAGATAGAGTTTGCCTGCAACCTCAATGCCGATCGCACGGGCGAGATGTACCTGCTGCAGATACGTCCCATCGTGGAGGAAAACCAGGCGGTCGTCGAAAACCTGTCGCAGATCGCCGATGATCAGTGTCTGCTCCGGACGGATATGGCGCTGGGTCATGGCGAGTCGCACGAGGTGAGGGATGTGGTCTATGTGAAGACTTCCGATGGCTACAATCCGCTCGAAAACAAGGAGGTGGCGCAGGAAGTAGAGACTTTCAACCGCCAGTTTGCCGACGATGGCGAGCGCTATGTCCTCATCGGCCCAGGCCGCTGGGGCTCCAGCGATCCGGGATTGGGTATTCCTGTGAAATGGTCCTCAATCTCCGCAGCCAGCGTCATAGTGGAGCTGGGTATCGAGGGATATCAGATCGACGCCTCGCAGGGCACGCACTTCTTTCAGAACCTCACATCGTTTGGTGTCGGCTACTTCACTATCAACGCTTGGCGTGGTGAGGGAATCTGTCGTACCGACTGGCTCGACGCGCTCCCTGCCGTCGAGGAGACGAAGCATGTGCGCCATGTCCGCTTCCCCCATGCGTTCCGTATCTTGATCGATGGACAGAAGCAGCGCGGCCTTGTGGCCTTGGACGAGGCCGACCTGCCGAAGCCCGAGTAAGGAAGTATTGGTGTTAGAAATGTCGCAGGTCTCTTGGCTGAAACATGAAAGACGCCAGGGCTAGAAACATAAAAGGGCAACAGGATGGAAAGCACTGACTTTCCACCCTGTTGCCCTTTCATGTGGAGTGAGATAAAAAGTTTATAAGCCGTAGCCTCCTGTCCGAGGTTACACAAAGGTGATTTTGCCGAAGGAGGACGGGCGATGGAAGTCGGGATGGTCGCAATCGACGGGATTCCACGACAAGAAGTGCGGTTTGGCCAGTTTGTCGCCACACTTGTAGAAGTTGGCCCGCATCGTCATGCCGCGCGGATGGCGCAGATGGTGAGAAGTCATCACGTCGAGTGGGATGATGAGGGCTACTTCCCAGGTCTGTCGTCCATTCTTTTCCTTGAACGTCTTGCGGCCAAAGGAGGTCCAGCGCTTCACGTTGTGGTAGTGGATAGCTGCCACCTGTTTGCGCCCCTCGCGTGTCATGCCGCAGGCGATATACATCTTCCCTGCCGCGTTGCATTCGAAGTTGTAGTAGGGGCCGTCTTCGAAAGGCTGGAGGAAAAACTCGCAGCAACTGTCCTCCCATACCCTTCCACCGTCGTCATCGGCCACGGCGGCGACACTTTCCTCCGTCACGACATAGTGGAGCAGGATACAGTCGTCGACGTAGGAGATCCTAAACTTGACGGTCGGTTTGTAGGGGTATTGACCAGACCAGTTGGCGTGGTCGAGCGGGATGAAGGGAATGTGGAATTGGTCGAGTGTCTCCGGCACCAAGCATGCGCGTGAAGGTTTCGTGGAGATCATTTTGATAAGTATCTGTTGCATGAGGGGAAGATTTTTTGTAAGCGAATAGGAAAAGAGTGTAAGGCGATCCTGCGCGGTCAGTCCATCTTGAGCCATTTCCCACGCGCGATGCGCCACAGGAAGAGCAGGCCGCGCACGGTCAGTTCGATGGTCATGGCCACCCAGACACCGCGAAGACCGAAGTGGGGCGCCATGGCAGCGGCGAGCGTCAGTCGTACGAACCACATTGAACCGAGGTTGATGATCGAGGGCCTTAGCGTGTCGCCCGCACCCACGCAGACGCTATAAGAGACGATGGCGGCTGCAAAGAACGGTTCGGCGAAGGCTTCGATACGCAGCACTTCGGTGCCCAGCGTGCGAATCTCGTCCACAGGCGAGAGCAGACCAATCATCTCTGGGGCAAAGACATACATCACCACGCCCATCAGCGCCATGACGATCATGCCAGTGGTGACGGTCATCTTGGCAAAAGACCGGCAGAGGTCGGCACGCCGTGCCCCCACGCTTTGTCCGATAAGGGTCGTGGCAGCGTCTCCAATACCGTAGCCCGGCATGTAGCAAAGGCTTTCGGCCGTGATAGCAAAGGAGTTGGCGGCAATGGCGATGTTGCCAAGAGGTGCCACAATCGTGGTGGAGACCACCTGCGCCCCGTTCATCAGGAGATACTGGAAAGCCATTGGCGCACCCAGTCCGCAGGCGTGGCGGATATAGTCCCAGCACCATGTGAATCGCTCCACGTCCTTTCGCCAGGCGAGGATCTTGCTGCGAAACACGGCGAAATAGAACAATGGGATGGCAGCGGCGACAAAGGCCATAAGTGTGCCCAGAGCCGCGCCTTCCACACCGAGTCCCAGTCCCCATACGGTCATTTCGTGGCCGAAGACGGAAAGGGTGCGTGTGGGGAAAATGAAGAAGAAGTTGAAAATCACGTCGAAGCAGCACATCAGCACGGCGATGGCGCTGGGGCGACGCACGTCGCCACTCACCTTCAGCATGGAGGCGGAGAGGTGCTCTATCAGATGGACCGGGACGGCGAAGGAGAAGATTAGAAAATACATCGACGCGCCGTGCTGGATATCAGCTCCTCCGCCCAGCCAGCGGGGTAGGGGAAACGCTATCAAGGCGGCTATGGCCATGAGCAGGAGGCCGATTAAGAGGCCGAAGGCATAGCCATGGCGCATGACGGCCCGCGCCCGTGTGAAGTCGTTAGCCCCGATAAAGTGGGCGGCTTGCACGCTGAAGCCCATCGAGACGGAACCGACGAGCGATCCGAAAAGCCAGGTGGCCGGCTCGACGAGACCGATGGAGGCAGAGGCTTCCGCTCCCAGACTGCCCACCATCGAAGCGTCGATGTAGAACATCAGCACCGTGGTGACCTGTGCCAGGATAGAGGGTATACTCAACTGGACGATGAGATTTAGTTTCTCACCGCCCGTGAGCTTTTCGCCCGCCCGGAGCTTTGCCAGGAGTGCGTCCGATACCTTTTTGGAAAACCGCTGACTCACCGTCTTTTTGTCCTCAGCTTATCGGCACACCCCGACCATTCGTAGGTCGAAAATCAAGTTGGAGTAGGCGGGGATGGATGATCCCGTCTGCTTGGTCTTGCCGTAGCCCAGCGTGAAGGGAATATAGACCATCCAGTGGTCGCCTGCCCGCATCTTCATGACGGCTGTGGCGAAACCATCCGTCAGATTGCTGATCTTGAGGATGGTAGGATTGGATGTGACGGGACTGAAAGTGCCTGAGTAGGAGGCGTCGAAGCGATAGCCCGCCGTGTAGGTCGGAGAGGGAATCAGGTGGCCCTCATAGTGGACTTTCACGGAGTCGGTGAAGGCGGCGCGGTCTGTGCCCGTTCCGTTCTCCAGCACATGGACGATGATGTGCTGCATCTCTCCATACTGCACCGTGCCGTGCGTCGGCTCCAGTCCGTCGATGGCCCAGTAGGGGATCACCTTCCATGTCGTGTCGCCCTGGGCGATGCGGCTCTTGGTGGCCGTGTAGAGATCCTTCCAGTAGTTCTCGTTCTTCACTTGCCAGTCGGCATACTCGTCCACGGTGTCCTCATTGTCGTCGGAGCAGGAAACGAAGCCCAACACGCCTGCCAGCAGGGCCAGCAAGGGGAGCAGGTCTTTGAATGTCTTCATCTTATGTTATTATGCAAAATTCGCCCAGCCACGCCCCTCCCAAACCAATAGGGCAGGAGGCGGGACGTGGATGGGCGGCAATGGGTAATGGATTACTGCAATTTCTTCAGCAGGCTGGTGATGCTGACGCGGTCCTCGATGATCTCGCGGAGTTTCTCCACGGGGACGCGCTCCTGCTTCATCGAGTCGCGATAGCGCAGCGTGACCGTGCCCTCGGTGAGGGTATCGCCATCGACGGTGACGCAGAACGGCGTACCGATGGCGTCCTGGCGGCGGTAGCGCTTGCCGATGGAGTCCTTCACCTCAATATGGGTGTTGAAGTGGAACTTCAGGCTATCGACGATCTCCTGTGCCTTCTCGGGCAGTCCGTCTTTGTTGACGAGCGGCAGGACGGCACACTTCACGGGAGCCAAAGGCTCGGGCAGGCGCAAGACGATGCGCTCAGATCCGTTGTCGAGCTTCTCCTCGGTGTAGGAGTGGCAGAGGATGGTGAGGAACATGCGGTCCACGCCGATCGATGTCTCTATGTCATACGGGGTATAGCTCTCGTTGGTATCGGGGTCGAAATACTTGATGGAGCGTCCAGAGAACTTCTCGTGCTGCGAGAGGTCGTAGTCGGTGCGCGAGTGGATACCCTCCACCTCCTTGAAGCCAAACGGCATGTGGAATTCGATGTCGGTGGCGGCGTTGGCGTAGTGGGCGAGCTTCTCGTGGTCGTGGTAGCGGTAGTTTTCGTTGCCCATGCCGAGCGCCTGGTGCCAGGCCAGGCGATGCTTCTTCCAGTAGTTGAACCACTCCATCTCCGTGCCGGGCTTGCAGAAGAACTGCATCTCCATTTGCTCAAACTCGCGCATGCGGAAGATGAACTGTCGGGCCACGATCTCGTTGCGGAAGGCCTTGCCGATCTGGGCAATGCCGAAGGGCAGCTTCATGCGTCCCGTCTTTTGCACGTTGAGGTAGTTGACGAAGATGCCCTGTGCGGTCTCCGGACGCAGATAGACCGTGTTGTTGGCATCGGCAGCGGCACCAAACTGAGTGGCGAACATGAGGTTGAACTGGCGTACGTCAGTCCAGTTCTTCGTGCCGCTGATCGGGCAGACGATGCCCTCGTCGAGGATAATCTGCTTCAGTTCCTCCAGGTTGGGACCCTGCATGGCCTCCGTGTAGCGCTCGTGGAGGTCGTCGCGCTTCTTCTGGTAGTCGAGGACGCGGGGGTTGGTGGCACGGAATTTCTCCTCGTCGAAGCTCTCGCCAAATCGCTTGGCGGCCTTCTTTACCTCCTTGTCGATCTTCTCCTCATACTTGCCGATCTGGTCCTCGATGAGGTTGTCGGCACGGTAGCGCTTCTTCGAGTCGCGGTTGTCGATCAAGGGGTCGTTGAATGCGTCGACATGGCCGCTGGCCTTCCACACCGTGGGGTGCATGAAGATGGCGGCGTCGATACCGACGATGTTGGAATGGAGGAGCACCATGGACTTCCACCAGTACTCCTTGATATTATTTTTCAGCTCCACGCCGTTCTGACCGTAGTCGTAAACGGCGGCGAGACCATCATAGATTTCAGAACTCGGAAAGACAAAGCCATACTCTTTGCAATGGCTTACTATCTTCTTGAATACATCTTCCTGTGCCATAACGCTTTTTGATTTGAATGTTATTTAACTGCAAAGGTACGGTTTTTCCCCCAATCGGGGAGCATTGCGGCGTGAAAACTTGCTAAAGGCCGCTTGCTTTCGTGTCTTTGGCAGTCGGGTGGCCGATTACTTGCCGACAAACTTGCTTTCGATATACTTTTGGAACGTCTCGCGGTAGAGGTCGCCGATGGGTACTTCCGCGTCGTTGTCGAGGGTGATGCGGCTCTTGCTGATCTCACGGATGCGCCGGAGGTTGACCATCCACGAGCGGTGGACGCGCATGAAGGAGGCGTGCGGCAGCCGTTCCTCGAGTTTCTTCATGCTCATGAGCACTACCACGGGGCGGTCTCGGCTGACGAGGTGGATCTTCAGATACTCGCTCATGCCCTCCACGCAACGGATGTCGGAGACCGCCACGCGCATCACCTTGTACTCCGTCTTGAGGAATATGTCGTCGTTCTCGTCTATCTCCGACGCGCTGGCGGCAGCTGCTTCCTCCTGGTGGAGCAGGTCATACTGTCTGTGTACACGCTCGGCAGCCTGCTGAAACTCTTCGAAGCTGAAGGGCTTGAGAAGATAGTCGTCCGCATCGACCTTATAGCCCTCGACGGCATACTGGCTGTAGGCGGTGGTGAAGACGACCAGCGGGCGCGGGTTGAGGGCACGCACGAAGTCCAGGCCGTTGAGGTCAGGCATGCTGATGTCGCAGAAGATGGCGTCAACGGGCTCCTTCTGCATCAGCGTGTGGGCGTCGATGGCGCTCTGGCATTCGCCGACCAGTTCCAGGTAGGGTATCTTTTTGATATAGGCGGCCAACTGCTGCAGGGCGAGCGGCTCGTCGTCGATGGCTAATGTTCGTATCATGACCTTTCTCTACATATATAAATAGTGGGAAATCGACATTCTGTCCAGGCGGAGACTTGTGGTCTCGCCGTGGAGGGTGTGGCAAGGTCCCTTGCCTGCTCCTGCTAAAGAATGAGAAAAGCATGGAACTTGTGCCATGACGATGGCCGTGGCACAAGCTCCATGAGCGAAGGGTGATTACAGATGGAGGTCGTGACCCATGCGGTCGCGCTTGGTCTTGAGGTATCTGTAGTCGTATTCCGTGGCCGGCACCTCGATAGGCACGTTCTCGACGATTTCCAGTCCGTAGGCCTCCAGTCCCACGCGCTTCTTCGGGTTGTTGGTCATGAGGCGCATCTTGTGCACGCCAAGGTGGCGGAGCATCTGCGCGCCGCAGCCATAGTCGCGCTCGTCGGGCTTGAATCCGAGGTGAGTGTTGGCATCGACGGTGTCGTAGCCCTCCTCCTGCTGGAGCTTGTAGGCGGCAATCTTGTTCATCAGTCCGATGCCGCGGCCCTCCTGCTGCATGTAGATGAGCACACCTTTGCCCTCCTTGTCGATCATCTCCATGGCCTTGTGGAGCTGGTCGCCGCAGTCGCAGCGCTTCGATCCGAGGATGTCGCCCGTGGCGCAGGAGGAGTGGACGCGTACGAGGATCGGCTCTTCTTCGTTCCATTCACCCTTGATGAGCGCCATGTGCTCCAGTCCGTTGCTCTGCTGGCGGAACGGGATGAGGTGGAAGTTGCCATAGCGGGTGGGCAGCTCCACCTCCTCGCCGACCTCGATGAGGCACTCCCGCTTCAGGCGGTAGGCGATGAGGTCGCGGATGGAGATGATCTTCATGCCCCACTCCTTGGCTTTCTTCTGGAGCTGCGGCATGCGTGCCATCGTGCCGTCCTCGTTCATGATCTCCATCAGGGCAGCCACGGGACGAAGGCCCGCCAGCTTGCAGAGGTCGATGGAGGCCTCCGTGTGGCCGCTACGGCGCAGCACACCGTTGTCCTGAGCGTAGAGCGGGTTGATGTGGCCGGGGCGACCGAAGGTCTGCGGTGTGGACTCGGGGTCGGCCAGGGCCAGGATAGTGGCCGCACGGTCTGCTGCCGACACGCCCGTGGAGCACCCCTCGAGTTTGTCGACGGTGACCGTAAACGGCGTGCCGAGCATCGACGTGTTGTCCTGCACCTGGTGTGGCAAGTCCAGTTCCTCGCAACGGCTCAGCGTCACGGGTGCACAGAGCACGCCGCGCGCGTTCTTGAGCATGAAGTTCACCTTCTCGGGTGTGATCTTCTCGGCGGCAATGATGAGGTCTCCCTCGTTCTCGCGGTCCTCGTCATCGACGACAATCACGAATTTACCCTCCTTGAAGTCTTCCAGCGCAGCCTCAATGCTGCTGAGTTTGAAATCTTCCATTTCTATCTTTTCTTTATTTATGATTCTTATAAGTGTTCACATTCGTATTCACGTCCTCACGCGTTCATCTTCCCCACCTCCTGCACGATCATCTCGTTGGCAGATCGTATGGCCTGCAGGTCGTGGTGCAGTCTGAGGCGGAAACTCCACATCCTGCAGTAGAGGAAGAGGCCCACGGGCACGACGATTGCTGCCGCGATGTTCATCCACTTGTGCTCGAAGGGCCGCGTATGGGCCTTGACGGCGAGGATGGGGTAGCGGTTGAGGGCCGTGAGGATGATGCGGTTGCGCGTGTTGCCCAGGTCTTCGATGACCTGCTCCATCTCCTCGCTGATGCGCTCTATCTCGTGGTCGGGCTGGTAGTGGAAAAACGTCTTGATCACGTTGGGCGGCGACTTGAGTCGGTGCTTGCGCTCGTATTCGGCTATCTCGCCGTTCATGCGCGTGAGGCGCTCGGCGTCGGCCGTGTAGTCGGGCGTCTCGATGATGACCTCCTTGCCGCTGACGTGGCGCTGCTCCCTGAGGCCCAGCAGCCGCATGAAGAGGCTGCGGTAGGCGTCGAAGTTGAAGACCGTGGAGTCTTTGTTGGCCTTGTAGGTGATAAACAGGGCCGTCGGTATCAGCACGGCGGGCGAGAGCCCCTTGCCAAACCATATCGCCCACGATCCCTGGCGCGCCATGCGGTAGCCCGTGTTGTCGAGGATGTAGAAGATGATATAGACCACGACGGCCACGATGATGGGGATGCCCAGTCCGCCCTTGCGGATGATGGCTCCCAGGGGCGCGCCGATGAAGAAGAAGATGATGCATACCAGGGCGAGCGAGAACTTGTTGATATACTCTATCTCGTGCTGGCGTATGTCTTTGTCCAGGTCGCTCGTGATCATGCTCTTGAACTGCAGGTCGGTCAGTTCGGCCTGCACGGTGCTCAGCGCCCTGTCCACGCACATGCGGCGTGCGTCTTGGCTCTGGCGTGCGAAGAGCGTGTCGAAGTCCATTGTCTTGGCTGCCGCCTCTTGCCGCGCCATCTTGAGCAGGTGGGGTGTGAGGGGGCGTCCCTCGTAGTAGAAGTTGTCGGCGTCGCGGAGGTACATCTTGCCGATGCTGTCGCCCGAGAGGTTGAGCGAGTCGATGTCGGTCTGTATCTGCTGCAGGCTCTTCGTGCGCGCGTTGCCTGCCAACCCTGCCGCGTCGGTCAGGCTGAAGTCGCCGTCGAAGTCCATGATGAGGCGTTTGTGGACGAACGTCTCGCGGCGGTAGGGCACGGCTGCGCTTCCCGAGAGCTCCTCGGACCGCATGTTCTCAAACCACTCTCCGCTATAGAGGTTCATCACGAGGTGCTTCTTCTCGGCAGTGGATTGGAGCATGCCGGAGTCGGCCAGGATGATGGCCTGGTCCTCGTACGACTCGGTCATGCGGTAGATCATGATGTTGTAGAGCTTGCCCGTCTGCAGGTCTTTCTTTCCCACGTAGATGTTGGTCTGGGGGATGCCGTCGTAGAAGATGCCCTCTGGTATCTCCAGCTCCGGACTTTTCTGCTTCATCGACAGCATGAGCTGGGCGAGCTTCAGCTGGGCGTTGGGGGCGACGTTGTTCTGGAAATAGAACGAGACGAAGGCGATGCAGACGCTCACGACGATTAGTCCGCGCATCGACTGGAGCAGGGAGATGCCTGCCGCCTTGATGGCTGTCAGCTCGCTGCTCTCGCCCAGGTTGCCGTAGGTGATGAGCGAACTGAGCAGGATGGCCAGGGGGAGGGCCTGCGGCACCATGATCAGGGCCATGTACCAGAAAAACTCCGCCAGTACATCGACGGAGAGACCCTTGCCGATAAGCGTATCGACATAGCGCCACAGAAACTGCATCATCAGCACGAAGAGGCTGATGAAGAACGTGCCGGCAAACAGTTGGCCGAACTGGCGGGCGATGAATAGGTCTAATTTCTTGATCCGAAACATATCGTTGGTGGTCGCCCGTGAGCGTGGGCCGCCCCCGCAAAGGGAGTGGCGGCATGGCGCAAGGCGGTTACGAAATGCAAAATTACGAAAAATATTCGACGTGTGCTTCTTTTTTCGTTTTTTTAATCCCAAATCGCTCGTTGAGGCCTTCTTGCGTTTTTGGTTGTCACATTTTTGGTCCTTAATCGCTTTTCTTCATGGTCTATGTGGTTAGGCCTTTGCCTGGCGAAAACGAAGAAGTAGGAGGCTGGCGCCGTGGCGGTGCTTGCCTCCTACTCCGATAGGTTGTGTGTCCTCGTCTTTAATGAGGACTTTATCGCTTCAGGACCTTCTTGCCATTGACGATGTTGATGCCCTGCTGCAGCGAGCGCAGTCTCTGGCCCTGAAGGTTGAAGATGCCCTCCCGAGGAGTGGTGGCGGTCTGGTCGGCTACGCCCTGGATCGACGTGGCGGGCAGCACCTTGGCCTTGGCGGCCTGCACGATCTCTCCCGTCGCGCCGTCTATGAGCAGGACGGCGGCCCAGAGGTTGTCGTCCTCGTCGTGGTAGGGGGCGTCGATGGAGTAGGCGTGCTCATAGGCTTGCTCCGCCTCGATGGTCTGCGGGAGCACGTCCTCCATGCCCTCCGGCGAGGGGTAGATGCCGAGTGCCACGTCGTCCACCTTGATCTCCGCCTTTTTGGGCAGGTCCTCGAAACCGCCCATCTCGCCATTCTCGCCGCCCGCATAGTAGTTGTTCTGCGTGATGGGCAACTGGTCCTCACAGACGACGTAGGCCATACGATAGTTACTCTCCTGCTTGGTGGTAAGGAACGTCGTGGTGGTATGGAAACTAATGGTGCCGTCGGCCAACTGTGCCGTGAACTGGATGTCGCACTCTGCCTTCTCGTCCATCGCTTTCAGACGGCGCTCCAGGTTGGCGGCCTCGGGGATGAAGGCCTTGCCGCTGCGGTTGGCGAGGCAGTTGGGATAGCCGTCGAAGTATTTTGCAAGCCAGGTCTTGTAGTTGTTGACCGTGTACATGTCGCCGTTGTGCACGGCAATGCCGATGAATTGGTCGGGATAGGTCGCGTTCATGTAGCGCAGGCCCACGATGCCCTTCACGCACCATCCGCACCAGGCGCCCGTTCCCTCTTCCACTACCATGCGGCGGGTGTAGAACGACTCTGCGCGCGTGATGTTGACGTAGGAGGCGCTGCAGGCCGTCTTCAGAGGTTGGGCCTCGTCGATGAGTTTCAGTTCCAGACGGATCGCTCCCTTCTTGGCGTCCTCGCCCAACACCTTGTCGAGGTCAGCGGCAGAGATGTGGATGGCCACGGTCTGCTGGTCCAGCCCCTTCAGGCCGTTGGTCAGCACCGTCTTGCCCACCAGCTTCCCGTTCCATGTGCAGACGACGGCGGGGCGCGCCATCATGGTCTGCGACTGGTTGGCGATGGTGGCATAGAGGACGGCGTCCTCGTCGAGGTGCAGCAGCGAGGTCTCGGCTTGGGCGGCAAGGATCTTGGCTCCCTCTGCTTCGCCTGCCTGGATGAGGCTGGCAGCCGTCTGGTTATCGCGATATCCTGCGTCCGATCCGCCCGTATGGGCAAGGGCGGTCTGTCCTCCTATGCCCAGGAGGAACGTGAGGAACAATGTGGCGTAAATGCTTTTTCTGTTCATGATCTTGATAAATTGATGAGTATTGTGATCGATTTGTTTGGTAATGGTGTCTTGATGCTGCTTGGCGGGCGCAACAAGGGGCTCCCCTCCTATGGCCGCGTGCAGCTTGATTTATTCGCATGCAAAGGTATTGTTTTTTCTCCAACCCATGAAATTATGCCGAGATAATTTTGCGCGTGCGCCATTGCGTCGCTTTAGAATACTTGGTGGCGAGCAGGAAGTGTTCATGATTCGTTCGGGATGGTCTCGGGATGCGTTCGGGATGGCGAAACCCTCGAAAGGGGTGCTTTTGTGCTTCTCTGAGGGCGGCAAAAACAACAAAAATGGCTTCTTGGATAAAAAATCATGCGGAAAATTTGGACGGTTCGTTTTTTCTTCGTAACTTTGCACTCGCTTTTGAAAATCATCCACTAGGGTGAGAGTTGTAGAAGCAATGTTGGCGGGATAGCTCAGCTGGTTAGAGCGTCGGATTCATAATCCGGAGGTCGAGGGATCGTGACCCCCTCCCGCTACATTTTGAGGAGAGTTGTGCAAAGCACAACTCTTTTTTCTTTATCTCCCCCTACAGTCTTCAGAGTCGATCCCAAGTATTGCAAGAGACAAAAAATCAATCTTTGCAAGTGGAACGTTTCGATACTCGCTTGGTGAACTTGTACTGTGCGTTTTTACCTAAATGGTAAAAATATTTCTCTTTTATTTGTTGTGTTTGTTTGCGGCTTGAATCCTCCATGAGGCGCATGTCGTGACGGCAGGCGTCGTCGGAAGTGTCAGCTTGCTTTTGGGCAGAACTTAGGGAAGAATATGGGGAAAGGCAGTAATGGACAGTTTTTGGCTGATGCGGCCTTTGTTAAATGGATACGGAGAAAAAGTTAATGGGTCGTTAATTCATGCTAATCGTCTTGCTTTTGGCAGGGTGTGGGATTATCTTTGTATAGTTGCTGCGCCTTGACTATTGATGTGTCAGTCATCTTTGCATGAAAGATGAGGTGTAGCGAGTGAACAAAATGTAAAATATAATACAAAGAAATATTGATGAAAAAGTTAAATATCTTGTTAAAAACCTCAGTTGGGAGTCGTCTCGTATCATTCTCGTATCGATCCCGTATTGATTCCGTATTGATCCCGTATCAATCCCGTATTGTTCTCCTATCGTTCTCCTATCGTTCTCGCTTCCGGAAGCGGAAACAATACGGAAACGATACGTAAACGATATTTGTTCGAAGGGAGGTTGATACGTGGTTGATACGTGGTCGATACGTAGGGGATACGTGGAGGCAGGGTTCCTGGGGCCCTGACTATCACTGCCAAGGTAGCGGGTATGGTGTCTCAGCTCACAGCGGCAAGAAAGTGTTTACCTACCTAACGATCGAAAGTAGTGGGTATTTTTCGCTTATTGAGCAGTGAGAATTTCTTCCAAATAGGGCTGCAGGACGCTGGCCCAGATGCGGTAGCCCGCCTCGTTGATGTGGAGCCCGTCTGTGGTGAGATCTGCCCGCATGGTGAGTCCGTCCTCGGTAGTGAAGAGCGGGTGGAGGTTGATGAAGGTCAGCTGTTGCCGCTCGCAGTAGTCCTGCAACCGGTGGTTGATATCGACGATCTTCGCCTCCTGTCCCTCCAGTATCTTCCACAACTTCACCTCCAGGTTTACGGGTAGCAGACTCTGCACCAGGAGACGCGTCTGAGGGGTCTGCGTGCGGATGGCGTCGATCACGCTGCGGCATTTCTCAAAGATCTCCTCGTCAGTCTCCTCGCCCGTCACGTCGTTGGTGCCGACCATCAGAAAGATAGCCTTCGGGTGGTGGGGTGTGATCTGATAGAGTCGGCGGAGCATTCCCTGGGTGTTGTCGCCCATGATGCCGTAGTTGACGATGCCGGGCCTTCCCAGTTTTTCGCTCCAGTCGCCTCCAAACTCGGTCAGGCTATTGCCCAGCATGACGATGGTGGAGGTGTCGATATCGTTGCGGTTCTCAAATTGTGTTACCATGTTCGTATAGTGTTCTGACGGTCTCCACGCATCCGATTGCGCTGACAATGAGAGGTGGGAGGCCAGGAGGATGGCGATGGAGAGGAATAGCTGTTTTGTTAGAATCATGTTGACTACATTATGACGGCCCGTCCTTGTGCGATCATCCGAGTGGGGTGGGGGCGAGGGTGCCTGTCGGCTCGCTGCCTTGTGGCTACCTGGCGAATCTTTGCCCTGTGTGGCTACCTGATGGTTCTCCGTCCCGTTGCATATCGGGCGTGGCCGCTAAAACGAGGGGCAAAGTTACGTTTTTTTTCTGTATTATCTCCCCCTTCCGCGAGGTTTTTGTCCCTTTGTTGGCAAATTGCGCTTTAATTTACCTCTTGCATAATTCTTTAAAGTCAAAAAATATAGCTAACTTTGCACCCGCAAATGCGCTTGTGGCGGAATTGGTAGACGCGCCAGACTTAGGATCTGGTGTCTCCCGACGTGCAGGTTCGAGTCCTGTCAGGCGCACCAATAAGAATCCTAACTACTTGATAATAAGTGGTTGGGATTTTTGCTTTTATATTTTTGCCGAGTTTTTTCCGAGTTATTAAGAGATTACCTGTATAAGCCTCGGCAAAAGTGTCATAATATCAATTTCAACATATTATTTTCACACATAAAAGAGAAAACTACCCTACAGTTGTGCTTTCTCATTAAAATCAGTTATCTTTGTAGGCGAAATGGCAATAGCCAAATATAAATGGTACAAAGCGAAATACGTCTAAGATGATAAAGGAAACAATATCTCCTGTTCGAAATAAAGGAGCACAAATGAGCCAAGAAGAAAAACCTTGGTTTGACCATTCGCAGATGATAGCCAATATCATGTCAGCAAGAATGAAGGAACTTGGAATGACTCAAAAGATGTTGGCAGAGAAAATGAATTGTACCCAACAGTACATTTCAAAAATATTAAAAGGGCGTGAGAATCTTTCGCTTGAAGCCATAAACAAAATAGAGAATGCCTTGGATATTCATTTTCTACAAATGAATGAATAGCCATGATCCATTTCATGGCACGTTTTCTCGCCATGGCAGAGCTTAAGTAAACTTAGCTCTGCTCATCTGGCTTAACGAAAACCTTCTTATAAGTGTAACGATAAAAAAGATAAGATATGTCTGTACAAAGTGAAGCTGCCCTCGAAAACGGACTTATTGCAACTCTTCAAAAGATGAACTACGAGTATGTTCATATTGAAGAGGAGAAGAACCTGTCTGCCAATTTCAAAAGGCAGTTGGAGAAACACAACAAGAAGAAATTGGAGGAACTTGGACGCACAGAGTTTACGGAGTCTGAGTTTGAAAAGATACTTATCTATCTTGAAGGTGGCACTCGCTTTGAAAAGGCAAAGAAACTGCGTGACCTATTTCCGCTTGAACTGGAAAACGGCGAACGTCTGTGGGTGGAGTTCTTGAACCGCACTCACTGGTGTCAGAACGAGTTTCAGGTTTCCAATCAAATCACGGTTGAGGGCAGAAAGAAATGCCGTTACGATGTGACTATACTTATCAATGGTCTGCCTTTGGTTCAAATAGAACTGAAGCGAAGAGGTGTGGAACTGAAACAGGCATACAACCAGATACAACGCTATCACAAGACTTCTTTTCATGGCCTGTTTGACTACATCCAGTTGTTTGTCATATCCAATGGTGTAAACACTCGCTATTTCGCCAACAACCCGAATAGTGGATATAAGTTTACTTTCAACTGGACGGATGCCGCCAATGTGCCTTTCAACGACTTGGAGAAGTTTGCCACAGTGTTCTTCGACAAGTGTACTTTGGGTAAGATTATTGGCAAGATTTTAATGTAAAATCATAACTGCTTGGTTTTCAGTTAACATGGTATTATAGTCAAGTGGCAAGAAACAATACAGAAACAAAAGTTCAAAGAAACAACATTTTCGCATTTTCCTTGTTTCTTATTGTTTCTTTCGTTTCTGTTGGTTTCATTTTATGGTTTTGCTGAAAATCCTATCAGTTTATAGAACCGTATTTTCCCCCTAACAATACCTAATGATTTGCCGACAACAGAATCATTGGCGTTATCATTGCTGACCAAAAGAGAAAGGTACACAAGAATGCTCGCTTGGCTTTCGGTAATAGCAATGTCATAGCATATCCATGCTGCCTCACATATGCAAAGGTACAAAAATTACTCCATATATATACTTTACTTTGGTTTAGCCTATATATAAAGGCTAACCCGTAAAGTGAACTGTTCCATATAAACCATATAGCCATTTGTAGAGTTGCAGCCAAAAGAGAATATGCGCATAATGCTTGTGCGTACCTTTTTCTTTTCGCTGCAATCATCCTATTTTACACCCTCATCCCCACATTAACAAAAATCACTTCACATATATACTTTACTTTGGTTTAGCCTATATATAAGACTAACCATGTAAAGTGAACCATTCCACGTAAACCATACAGCCATTTGTATGGTTGCAGCCAAAAGAAAAGTAGCGCATAATGCTTGTGCGCAACATTCTCTTTTCGCCGCAATCATCCCAAATTACACCCTCATCCCCACATTAACAAAAATCACTTCACATATATACTTTACTTCGGTTTAGCCTATATATAAAGACTAACCTGTAAAGTGAACCATTCCATATAAACCATATTGCCATTTGTAGGGTTACAGCCAAAAGAAAAAGCTGCGCATAATGCTTGTGCGTAACTTTCTCTTTTGGCTGCAATCGTTCTGGTGTATGGTTGATATTCCATTTTTACACCGACCACCTTTCTTTTCGCTGCATACTTGGGGACTTGTAGATAATAATTGTGTTGCAAAGGTACTTCTCATGTCTTCTGCCTTGCAAGGTCTGCGCCTTGCGGTTCATCGAAAAAATCTCCACCTCGGTTGACACTGAGGTCGTATTTTACCATGAAACCTTGCATGCAGGTACATGAGACCTTTTGAGGCAACAAAATTTTATCAAATCCCCAAGTAGCTGTAGCTATAAGAGGGAAATAACAAAACTTAAAAACAAATGATTATGGCAAACTTATGTGACACACAGTACAAAATCACAGGTGAGAAAAAAGCCGTTGCCGACCTGTGGAACACGCTTCAAGAAATGAACGTAAACGAAAAGAATATCTGGCTCGGTGATTTGGCGAACCATTACGGCATCGACTACAAGGCAAAAGGCTTTTCCGTTCGTGGTGAAATCTATTGGGCGGAATATGAAGAATATAGTGACTATGCTTTGCTGTCGTTTGACACGGAAACGGCTTGGGCTGCTTGCAACGACTTCTTCGATGCGCTGAACGAGAAGTTTGATGGAGCATTTTCTATCAGTTATCGTGAAATCGAGTGCGGTTGGGGCATTTTCTGTGTTCACGACGAGGGAGAGCATTTTCCCGAAGAATGTTGCGTGAGTGCGTACGGAGAACCGTTTGAAGCAATGAATGAAGAACCTTTTGACACCGTGGCTGACGCAATAGAGGTATGGTGCGAGAAAACCGGCATCAATCGTGGCGAACGCTCTGATGAGGAGATGCTGGAATACATTGCCCACTACGAGTACGAAGACGAAAAAACTTTCTTCTTTATCAATAAGTTTGAGTTTGAATAATATTATAGGAGGAACAAAATATGATTGATTACGATGAGTTGGACGGAATTGTAGGTTGCTATTGCACCTTAGTTTATCCGTATCGAGGACATTCAGAGGGTACGGTTATTGCCGATTACGGACAAGAGGTAATTGTTCGGTTGAATAATGGCAAGGAGCTGACCGAGTATCGGAGTGACGTGCTGATATACGAATAAAATCTACCCCAGTTCGGGATAAAATAGCGATAGGTTGTATGTGAAAAACAGATACATGAGCCATCTGCTCGCAAGGCAGAAATAAGGTTCGTGATAAAGTTGCTTACAGATCTGTGGTGTGAGTGTACAATCTGTGCCGTGTTCTTTAGCATGTCGTTGATGATTTCGATAATATATCTCTTGCGTAGCATCATTCTCTGCATTAAAATGTTTGCAAAACTCGTCTATAACACAAAATAATTCTGTAACTTTGTAATCGGTAGTCATATCAAATATTTTTGTAACTGTTTGATTTTCACCTATAAAGGTGCAAAATATTTGTGAGACTACCAACTTTTTTATAAACTATTCTTATCCCGAACTGGGGTAAAATCTAAATGAATAGCCTGCTCACATTCCGTGGGCAGGTATTATTATCCAAAGTAACAGCCTTTTTTATCCTAAGAGATTTGGGCAACGCTTGCCTGCGTCGCCTCTTCCTTTTATACTCATATCTGTCAATCCATTCGCCAAACGCAAAGCGAACAAAACCGTCTTATACTTCAGGATGACATTATTCTCTTTTTAATGTGGCTGCAGCATATTGCAACTCCACTTTTCCACTATGCCACTTGTTACGTGAATCATGCTTGCTCGATGTGCAATGCCAATGCTTACATCTATTCATTATTGTACTTGTACGTCTCAACTGGAGTTTTCCCTTTTTCATGGCGCACCAATGTGCTCTCCGTCATGGCTCATGTTGATGATAAATATCAGTAATGGTTCTCTCCTTTCTCCAGATACGGCTGCTTTGATAACTGCTTTATACTCCGTGGTGTACGTCTTCTGCAAGCCTACATTCCGTTACTTGTTGTTCATGCGCCTTTTCTGAATTTGTTCTTCCGAAGCCACTCATTTTTTCAATGCAAATTTAGCGTGATGCTGCGATAACTGCCATTATCTTGTGAGGCCGCTTCGCTGTGACCAATAAAATATCAATAATCTTCCTTTTTCTCCTAACCGCCAACAGAAAACGAGTATTATAGCTGATTTTCATGGTGCTTTCCTCATGTGCCACATCTCTGCTTGGGGTTGCATGTAAAAATTAAGTTTAACTTCAAAAGCAAATTCAAAATGAAAAAGATCGAGAACAACTTCACAGTAACAGGTTTCGTAGGCAACAATGCGGAAATCCGCCAGTTCACCACTGCAAGCGTAGCCCGCTTCTCATTGGCAGTAAGCCGTCAGGAGAAAAACGGAGAGGAAACCAACCGTGTATCGGCTTTCATCAGCATGGAGGCATGGCGCAAGAACGAGCACACCGAGTCTTTTGACCAGCTGACAAAGGGAACACTCCTGACAGTTGAGGGTTACTTCAAGCCAGATGAATGGATTGATCAGCAAGGCACCAAGCACAATCGCATCGTCTTCATCGCCAACAAGTTCTATCCAGCTTTGGAAAAAGAGGAACCTGGTGCAGAAAGCACTGAGCAGCCTACCACTAAAACAAAGAAGAAATAGTCTTCTTTCTGACCTACAGACAAGGCGGTTTCGACCGCTTTGTCTTTTCTCATGTTTGCATATTCCACTTTTATCAAGTCCTTCTCCTCTTGTACATACTATGTACCTCCTTTTATAATCAGTCAGAAATATTTTGTCCCAACAGTCTTGGCTTCCGTGGCATCCACAACGGATGCTACTAAAGGCAAGACCATTGCGCCAAAGGTATATGCGGAAACACACTTGCCGCAAACGTCAAGAGAGTTTCCTTAATGCATATACCGCATATTTCCTGCTGTCCTATCTTTTATATGCGGATAAACCGTAAGCCGATATTCATACAACTACGTCCCACACCATAAGCGAAACCGCACATACTGTTTGTCAGAAAGGCTTATCAGCCACACTTCCAAAGGCAAGCATGCACAGATTGTGGTTTGTTGACAACGTGAAGCGGCATGTGCCGTTTTCATGTCGCCAACAAACCACAAACAGTGCATCGAGAAGCTTGCTGGCTGTAGCGCAGTTTCACACCCACCCTTTCCTATTTTATATTCTTCATCACCTTTTTCCTTTTTACGGTATTATACTTCTGTTGTAGCCACATTGGTTTCCTGTCAGCTTTGACACTTCGGATATTTACCGCAAAGGTACAAGTTGTCAGGCATACGTCAAATCGGGCATCTATGGATGCTTCCGAAAAATCTTCCTCTGTATGTGCCATATAGAGTGTATTTTTCTTTTCCGATTTGTCTTAATGCTTTCCAACTCCTTTGCGTGGCGGAAAAATATCCCTCGGACAAGCCGAAAGGCTCCGAAAAGAGGGAAATAAAAAATTCCAAGACTATGGCAAAGGTAATAGACGAGAGTATCAAAAAACAACTTAGCAAGAGGATGGATTTCTTCTTGAAGTATTTTCCTGTAAGGGTTCGCAACGTAGGTCAGGATGCAGTGGAAGCACGCCAACTGATATGGGCTTTCAAGGATGCACGTGACAACGCTTTTGAGAAAGTGGCACAAATGACGGCTACACACCTTATCAAGATATGCGGTGAGAATATTAAAGACATTGTGTTTGTGTGCGTTCCTGCAAGCACGCAGGACAAGAACGAGAGCCGTTACAAGGCTTTTTGCAATCGGGTAAGCGAGTTGTGTGGCATCCTTAACGGCTATGCTCATATTTCCGTTTCGGGTGAACGCCTCGCAGTACATGAACACAGAAAGGATAAAGAAAAAACGCTCGTCAAAACACAAGTGATAGAGTTTGACGAAGTTTTTTTCAAGGGCAAGGACATTTATGTCTTTGATGATGTGGTAACAACCGGCGCAAGCTATGCACTTTTCGCCAATCAGTTGGAAACATTTGGCGGAAACGTATTGGGAGGGTTGTTCTTAGGTCGTACACACTACAAATACAACAAATAACATGGCACAAGATTTTTATATAAAAGCCAATTCGGTAGCCTTTACTGGACATCGCTCAGTTCCCGAGTCCAAAAAAGATGAATTGAAAAAGAAACTGAGGGGAAAGATAAGATTGCTTTATGCAATGGGTATACGAAACTACTATTGTGGTATGGCTATCGGTTTCGATATGCTTGCAGCTGAGGTGGTTCTATCGTTAAGGTCGGAATTGCCTTATCTGAAGCTTATCGCTGTCGTTCCGTTCAAGGAGCAGTCAGCAAGATGGAATTATCAGGAGCAAGCAAGGTATAAGAGATTACTTTCTCAATGTGATGATGCTATCACGTTGAGCCAAGTCTACTATAACGGCTGCTTGTTAAGACGCAATGACTATATGCTTGCCCATACATGTGGCTTGATAGCGTTCTTTGATGGCAAACCGAAAGGCGGTACGTTTTATACTTACCGAAAGGCAAGGTCATTGGGAATGGATATTATAAATCTGTTTTAGTTCATAAATTCATCTATGGAAGGTTCTTCGTCGTGAGATGGGGAGCCTTTTTTCTTTCCATCATCGTGATGGTGCTTACATCGTCCACACATACGTGGACATCCACACTTCTAACACAACAACCAGGGCATTGGTTGTTGTCTTGCCTTTTTCAGCGGTCTCGTCTGTAGTCAGATGCCTTGAAACCGCCCCACAATGCACGAAGGACGACTCTACCAACATAGAAGACTACAATCATGATTAGAATATCTCCCATAATCGTAATTTGTTACTGGTTGAACAGTGTTGAAATACTAAACAAAGGTACAAAGAATTATCGAGAATAAAGAATTATTTACGTTAATAATCAATAAGTTAAACACATAATCTTTACTTATTGGCAGTCGTCACAATCACACTCTTGTACTCTTTTAGGCAACATGCTTTTCACCAAGTCGTATGACTCTTTTATCCATTCCTCAATCATGTTATTCGGGAAAGTCTCCTCAATAAAAATGTCATTCCAATGCTTTTTGCACAGATGATATGCCGGGGAGAACGCATTGTATTCCTCACGCAATTCCTCTCCACGTTCTGGCAGCAGCTTCACTGCTATGGTCGGAATGGGTGCTTTTAGCCATATATGCAGATATATCTTCCCACTTATACGGAATACCACCCAGTCCTCACCGTATGGCATGGCTTCCTCTGTGCCTGGCAATGACAGGCAATATTCTCTTACTTCCTCTACATTCATTATCAGTCTTGCTTTTCGTTATCGTTATTGTCTCCTTTTACATCGGCATCCTTTGGCTTGCGCTTTCCGAGCGGTCCGCTGAAATTACCACGATTTAGCTTCACCCCATACTTGTTGAGTATGCGGAATACGGAACTTCTGCTCTTGAAGCCACTCAGAGAATAGATGTCATCGAGCGTATGTCCGTTGTTGTACATGCTCACTATCATATTCTCACGTTCTGCCTTCTCTCTGGCGGTAAGCGTCTTGAACCTTGTTGTTTTGACATGCTGTTGCAGATATTGTACATGGGCTTCAGCACGGCGCAGCACCATTACCTCCTCAGGCAGTGAGCCGAACATCTGCATAATCTGTGAGGTAGTCGTGTCGGGGAACAACTTGTCATCAGTGTCAATCCTATCCCTTATAGAAATAAGACGGACGACCTTGACGCGGCAGAACTCCAACAGTGTGGAAAGCTCACGCAAGCCTTGTACAGCATTACTGAACTTGGCTACTACCAACTCGTCCCCTCTGTCAAGACTTGCCAACAACCGTTTCCATTGCGGGCGCAGCTTCTCCTGTGCCGTTTCTTCTTCCACAATCTGTACACATCCATAGTCCGACATCCAAGCCATGTCTTCGGCTAAGCTGTCGTCATGTGATGTGCGGTATATATAACCTACTTTTGCCATTCTTTTATACTCGTTTTTGAAAACAACTGCAAAGGTACTCGTTTTCTTTGTACTTCAATCATACTTGCATAAGAAAAACCGCAATCACACTTGCTTTTCAGATTTATTCTTCACTTGTTTTCAATAGAAAATATACTTGAAAGTATGATATGGAAATATGCTTAAAGTTTTATGCAAATGCCTTGAAATACATCGCTATGTGCTTACCTTTGCACCGTTTTATTTCAAAATACAACGATAACAATGGTTTTTATGCAAACTTACAAATACAACTTTTCAAAACAAAAGTCAGCTATTAGAAGACGTTTTTCATCAAGTATGAAAGTCTCACACATCAATAATGGAATGCCTATAATAATAGCATCTGCCGTTCTTGCAGTCATACTTGTGTGTACATCATGCGGTAGCGGCAAGCAGTCCTTATCGTACAAGACGAGCGAGGAAGCAGCCAATGCCTATAGCGCCTATCTGTCGGATGTACGGAACAAGAAAGACCTTACTTCCGACAAACTGATTGCAGAGGTGGCGAAATGGCACGAGACACGCGACTCTGTAGTTTCATGTCTGCGCAGGGACACAGTACCGAACATGCACCGTGACTGGAACATGTATTTTCATGAAATCCATGACTCTCTACGCAAGGAGTTTTGCCGTATCGTATTGGCAAATCCACGAACATACAAGGATGTGCTCCGTTTGAAAGAGGTTGCTTCTCCATTTATGCAGGACGAAGACTTGCTGCAAGCCAAGGCTGACGCACAGCCGTTCTTCACATCTTTAGACAGCACCGCCATTTATAGTATGACATTTCCAAAATTAATGGAGCGTTACAGAAAGTTTTTGATACAGGTACAGGAAAAAGGTGTTCACGGTAAAAGAGACCTCTTGGATTTTATCAGGAATGAAGATGTGTTCTTCCGTTCTTTCCTCTCGCATCTGCACGATACTGACAAGCAGAATATACAGGACATCATTCAAAGCACGGAAAGCTGCTGTCTGCAAATTTTTCGTTCTGCTGACCGCAAGGAACTGTCATACCGCGATGTTCTGGTGTACATGACCATGCGTACAAACCGCCGTCTAGTATTGAACGCCTTGAAGTGTATCAACGATGTGAAGAGTGGCAAGGTCAAGACCCCGACATCGGCACAGGCGTACATCTGGATGCTGGTGCAACCCTATACTTCCATTGATGGCTTGGGCATTGTTGTATTGTTGGACGTAGACAGAAAACGTATCGACAAGATTGCCGATGAAACGCCAATGGTAATGGAAAGACTCTGCAAAATTCTGCAAATGGACAAGGAGCGTACAAAGGAACTTCCTGCGCTCTTCATGAAAATTATCGTCACAACATTCTAATTCTGAATATATGCTTAGACATTTCTACGAAGACTTTATGTCGTTTGTTCCGCTACAGCTTCCGCAGTTGCTCAACGTGACGGCTATGGAAGAGCCGTTGTTTTACAACGATTACGTACTGCTCACCTTCAATATGACAATGCCGATTGAATTGGAAGAGGTCATGGATATACTGGAGGATGACATGCAACTGATCATGCTGTACAATCATATTCCGTCACAGCATACCAAGTTTGGACAAGGCACCTGCTTCTATTCCAACCCATCGTTCGGACAGATGTTCAAGATAAATGCGATGACAGACGACACGGAAATGGTAAGCTGCGTCAAAGTGACCATCTACGACTCACTTGAAAAAATGTGCGCAGATGTCAATCTTGACATGCGACTTCATACGAGAAGCGGACATTTCAGATACAGAAGAAACGATAGTGACGTGCTGATGGACTTTCTATGAGAAGTGACATTTACCGCCGTATCGTCTTTCTGATTGACGAATACCGCACCTGGGTCAAGGTAGACAATGCCGATCATTACGAGGTCTGTTCCGTCAAACTGGACGAGCGTCAGTTTCCATGCGTATGCCGTACATTGGCTTTGCGCTCCATGTTCCGCTACCGACACTACCGCAAGGGAACCATTTGGCTAATCCCGGAAACGGAACTTGACCTTGCGTTGAACAGACTCAAACTGCATGACATAAAATTTGCCAGACGCTTGAAACGTGGAGCTGAGAATATCGACTACCATGATGTCAACGCCCTTATACAATACGCCACCTACGGCATCATCAATCTCGAACTGTCCGATTATTGACACGGCAATCATTAGAACATACAATTATGACTTGGATTTTACTTCAACTGATTTTCCCTTTGCTGCTGTTCCTTGTGCCAGTCACATTGTACGAATGCGGCAACCGTTTTATGACACGGTTTTACACGGCAATGCTCCGCAGTTCGGCAGCACGCAAGCTGTACTTGCAGACACTGCTGATAGTCCTGCTGTTGTTCCACTACGTTTATGTCAGCGGACACTTCGGAGAATTCGGGGTATTGTTCTCCACCATTCTTTGCGGAGTGCTGTTCTCGCATAAACGTGCGGAGCGTTGGCTACGCTTGCTGAAAGCGCATCGGCAGTTGTATTTCAGAATGGCGGTATTCTCAATGGCGATGGTTGCCATTCCGCATCTGTACACGATGGCTTTCACGGTAGCCTTTCTTCTTTTGACGGCAGCGTTCTATCCGTCCGTTTCCATATTGTACGAATGGAACGACAAGGAGAAACAGGACACATGGCGAGCCAATACACAATCCCTTGCCGAACATTATTTCTGAATCATCACGCAACGGTGCCGAAATATGTGGATAGCGGCACTACGACATAATCCACACCATTATACAATATTATAGACACAACGACATGAAGCATAACGAAACACAAAGAATAACAGTATCTGCAGACATCGGTCTGTTTCTGTATCTTCAAGAGAAGGTATGCGAGCGCAAGACGAAGACCGAAGCCTATTGCAACCTATTGAAGAAAGCATCCGAGAATTTTGTTTCTCCGATATTGAAGAACCGTAGTCAGCAACTTGGCACATACCAATGCCATGTGACCATAACAGACCTTTCCGTTGAATGGCACTGGCACCGTTCCACTGTCCGTTCCTTCTTGGAGAAACTGGACGAATATGGTCAAATCGAAATTGTCAGACTCCCCAAGAGTTTCATCATCACAATGCCTGTCGGAACTAACAATGCCGACAATCCCGTTGGCACACAAGACTTCGGCTTTAGCAGCAAGTTGCACGAGGTATTGTCCGATTGGATAGCTGATGGTGTGTCCATCCCAGTTACAGGAGAGAAGTGTATACAGCTTCTGAAAACTGAAATGGCTTGTTTCTCTGAAGCGTATAAGAAAGAACACCCTAATGATACTGACGGCTTGAAGCAAGCCCTAAAATCACATTTTAAATCCGCAAAGCAACAGCTTTTGGAACATATGGCAGTCGCCACATTCAAGAAGGTTATCCGTAAGCATTACGCTGTCAAAGGGAATGAAGCCATGACCTTGTTTTATGACAACGACCTTGGCTGTGACAGCGAGGCTCTTTTAGAGGCATCCCAAATTCTAGCCGAACTGCTCGTCTGTGGCATTTCGCCGTCCTTGACGCATGAAACACCGCAGACCAAGGCGCAGTTCGAGAATTTGCTGGAGTCCTACAAGGCTCTTTTAGCCCAGTCCATTGGACATGCAGACCACCTATAGTTTGCATAACCCGTAATAGTGCGTTACCGTCTTGCTGTTATACCATTCCAACACTCTCATACCACACTGGGCTTGCCCAGTGTCCAAATAGAGGGAAGTAGAGGTAGCCTAATACCCCATGCATCTGTCGATGATGGGAGGGATGTCCTCTTAACGGCAAGCCGGGACAAAATACATGTACAAACAAAAAAGATAAAAGGTATGGCGAATAATGCGAAACAGGTTATGGACATCCGTGTTTCCAAGGGCATAACAGTGGCACAGAGCAATGAGCATCTGCGCAACTGGACGGAGAAGGGGTGGAACCATGCAACACAGACGGGCAATTACGACCCGACTCGTGAACATCTTAATTTTGAAATTGTCAAGGGTGGCTTGGTAGCACCAATCAACAAGGCGAAGAGTATTCCAGAACGTATGGCTGAGAATTTACGTGAAAGAGGCATCAAAGATCCGAATGATGGACTTTTGGAGCCCAAATACCGAACTGTTGTGAATTGCATTTTCGGTGGTTCAAGAGAGCGTATGCATGAACTTGCGTATGGTACCCAAAAGGTGAACTTCGAGCATGGAGCAGACAATAGCCACATTCAACGATGTGAGGACATAGAGAAATGGGCAAAGGATGTTTATTCCTTTGTCTGCGAAAAATATGGAGAAGAGAATATCGCTGCATTTATTGTACACTGCGATGAACTGAACCCTCATATACACTGCACTCTTTTGCCGATTAAGGATGGACGTTTTGCGTTCAAGAAGCTCTTTGCAGGAAAGGACAAATATGAATACAGTGCCAAGATGAAGCAACTGCACAGTGACTTTGCAGAGGTTAACGCAAAGTGGGGAATGTCCAGAGGAACATCTGTTGCAGAAACTGGTGCTCGCCATAGAAGCACGGAGGAATACCGTCGGCATCTATCTGAGCAATGTACAACTATAGAGCAGCAGATAGTGCAACACAAGAACGCTCTTTCAGACCTCAATAAGGAGATTGACATTGCACGGCGAAGAGTTAAAGGACTCTCTTCTATGGTGGAAAATCTACTTAGGGAGAAGGCTGAAAAGGAGGCACAGCTTGCTAACTTGCAGCAACAGATTCTTGAAGGAAAAGCAAATCCTGAAGCATTGAAGGAAGCAGTTGCTAAACTTGAAGACGAATTGACCATTGTACAAAACAAATTGGCAGACAAACAAGAGAAACTGCTGATGGCTCACCAACAGCTTGAGGAACTGAAAAGTGATATGACCGACATTCAGCAACGTACAGACGATTTGAAATCGGAGGCGCAGGAATATGCCCGTGATGTTCATTCCAAAGTGGACAGTCTGTTGAAAGATGCATTGCTTGAAAATCTGGTAAACGAACAACAGCACAGATTGGCAATGCTCAACGAGGTCGATCTGAAAATGTTTGATGGCTCTCTTCTTCAAGACCTTGCAGAGCGAGGAACGGAAATCATGCATTGCGCTACACTTTTGTTCCTCGGCATGGTGGATAATGCCACAACTTTTGCCGAAGGAAATGGTGGTGGCGGTAGTGGTAATGATATGAAATGGGGACGTGATGATGACGAGGATAACCGGGCTTGGGCAAGGCGTTGCATGATGATGGCATGCAAAATGATGCGTCCATCAATCGGCAAGAAGCCTAAACGCTAATCGGCATGGTTTCCATTTCACTCCTTTTCTAATGACAAAATCAAATAAGAACATGAGAAAGAAATTTATACTTATGCTTGCAGTGGCGTGTACACTGCAGATGAAAGCAGGTGTGCTGTCCACTTGCATGGATTCTACCAAAATAGAAACGAAGTATTGTACGAAGAGTTTGCCTTTTGGAAGTCCGTCAAATGAAGATGCCGTTGCTATTGGTTCTTTATGGTCAGACAATTGGTTTGTTGGTGTTTCTGGAGGAACGAATGCTTTCATCGGTAAACCATTAGGTTGTGAGGATTTGTTCGGACGTATCAAGCCGACATTCGGATTAACATTCGGTAAATGGATTACGCCAGCTGTCGGTGGTCGCTTATATTACCAAGGTGTGCAGTTCAAAGACTGTAATCTTGCCGTTCGAGACTATCAGCATCTTCACGCTGATTTTATGTGGAATGTGCTTGGCAATAGATACGGCAAACTGGATGATGTCCGTTTGGGTATCGTTCCGTTTGTTGGTGTCGGTTTGCTCCACAATAAGAGTAATGGACAAAAGCCTTTTGCACTCTCTTACGGCATTCAAGGTCAGTATCGTCTAACGAAACGACTATCAGCTACTTTGGAGATTGGCAATACGACCACCTTTCAGGAGTTTGACGGCTATGGAAAAGTCGGCAGATTTGGTGATCATCTGATGTCTTTGACAGCAGGATTGTCCTTCAATATTGGTAAAGTTGGATGGAAGCGTATCGGCAAATCTGCTCACACGGATGTCGAATATGCCTATTCTAATCATTGCCCAACTGCCAATAGCAATGTTGGTGACCACTACACTCGTAATGACTACAGCGGTTTGAATTCTCTTCGTGCAAGATTGAACAACAAGCGTTGGGACGGCAACACGCCTGTCCAAAATGATAGCACTTCCTTGTTCGATAGGAATGAACACGGAACCCCTGGCTATTTTACTGAAATGCAAAATGGCAATGTTTGCATTGGGACACCCGTGTACTTCTTTTTCGAGCTTGGCACAGCGCAGCTTGTCACTCCGTTGCAGTTACTGAACTTGGACGAAATTGCACACGTCGCCAACGAACATTGCTTAAAAGTAAAAGTCATCGGGGCAGCTGATAGTGCTACTGGTTCGGCAGAAATAAACAAGAGTCTTGGTACTTCCAGAGCAAAATTCATTGCCAGGGAATTGAATAAGAGAGGGATAGCATCTGATTGTATCACTCTTATAAACGAAGGGGGAATATCCGATTATACTCCCAACGAGGCAAATAGGCAAACGAAAGTGATGCTCTATCATAGATAGGCTTTTATAAATTCATACGACAAAACAATCAATTGAAGCAGTAGTCGGCTCGTGATGAGTCGGCTGTTGCTGTTTATAGGATAACGTTGATTGACGTTGCCCACGTTTTCCATATAAGGCAAAACCTGTCAGCCTTCAAATAAGCCAACAGGTTTCACTTCATTATTATTCAGTTTTCTTAGGACGACCTCGCTTCTTGGGCATTCCAACATCATTAATGGACAATTCGCCTTGTGCATCAGATTCATCGAGTTCAATAGGAGAACGTTCTATGGCTATATTACCAAATGTCTCATAAGCGCCTTTCTCTTCAATGGAGCCTAAGACATTTTCCAACTCCACTTTTGTAATATTTGAATCAGACTCACCCGATTTTGTATCGGTTGACTTCTTTCCACTTAAAAATTCGATGCAACTGGCTTCTACTTTCAACATATACTGCTTGTTGCCATTCTTGTCCACATAGCTATGGTTGACCACTCTGCCTTCAACAGCTACAGCTGCTCCTTTGTAGAGTCGATTCTTTGCAACAAATGCCAATCTGTTCCATACCACGACATTGACCCATGTCGTGTATTTACCTTTGTCGCCATTTGCATCATAGTCGCAATCCTTTACCGCTACACGTAGATGTGACACTGTTGTAGTTTTGTCTACATAGTGAAAATCTGGGTCTTTGCCCAATCTTCCCACAAGATTTACCTTATTAACTCCCATGTCTGTTTTACTTGCTTTGTTCTTGAATGTTTCTTTTGGCTGTACTTAGTTTTTCAATGTCGTCAGCCACAATCTGGGTGACATAGTGCGTTACGCCTTCCTTGTCCTCATAGGAGCTTGATGACAAATGTCCTTTCACGTATACCTTATCACCTGTATGGTAATACTGTTGGACTACTGATGCCAGATTGTTCCACAGTATGACTTCAAACCATTCTGTTTCTTCTACATTGTCTTTTTTATGGTTGACTCCGAGTGATATTCGGGCAACTATTGTTTCTTTTGTTGTTCGAACGACAGGCTCTGCACCAAGCCGTCCGATAATCGTCAAGTTGTTCATGTCTCAAAATTTTGATTGCTGTCCTTCTTTGCTTGTTCCATTATCTTATCGCGATTCGGGATGCGAGCTGTTCTGCCTAAACATACGACTCCCACAACACGAACGCCATAAGCTTGCAGTTCTGCTATATGTGTTCGTATTGAATCACCGGTAGTACAGACATCGTCTATCAGTACACAATTGCGTTTGCCCACCACATTGGCGTCCACCACTATGTTGGAGGTTACTGATATTTTCGACCTATCCATACTTTTATGCTTACTCTTTCTATGTGCTATATATGTCATGCTGTACATTTCTGGTGTCAGCTCACGGTAGCGACCGAGTTGCTTCGCCAGAGAGCAGAAACGCAAATAATAGTTGCGCTCATTACTGCATGGCATAAACAGGATTGTCAGGTTTCCGCTCAATCCGAGCTTGGCTATGGCTGTCAGATAGTATTCCGAAGCGTCTCTTTTACCTTCCTTGAACTCATTGACAAGCCAAGACAAATCCCTTTGGTCTTCTGTCCCAAAATTCCTAATTCTCATAGGTAGATAATAGTCATAGAATACGAATGGAATTGTTTCACCAAGCCCATTTTCAAACGCATTGGGTGTCAATGGTTGTTCGTCCATGAACTTACGCATGGCAGCACAAGCATAGAACATCATTGCTTTTTGTTCCCCTGCGAGTAGGGCATTACGATAGCCCCACTCGCATTCCTCAATACTGGCACCACGTTGTCCGATTATCATATAGGCATGTGTGGCTTTTGTTTTCCAACGCTTACCCCACCAGTAAGCAATCCTTACAGATAGATAGCTGACTATGATGACAATCGCGATAATATACTCTTCATCCATCAAGCGTTAATCTGTTATGGTCACATCCTCGTCCTTACCGTCTGCCCATGGTTCAATATCGACTTTGGACACTTCTACCTTGTGGTTGCTGATGGTCAAGGTGTAGATGTATTTCTTACCTTTCTCAAATATCACGCCTTCTGTTGATTGTGCTGTCGGGTATTTTATACCGTCAATGGTGAGATTGAATGACAGTTTAGAGGCAGAACCACCGAACTTGCTGAATACGAACCACTGATCTTCCAGCGTTCCTTCTCCTGAGACTGTCCCCGTAAAACTCAGAGTTCCTGATCCTTCTGTTGACTGAAACTTTTCTGTTTTAACATCGAAGCTGCCATTCAGCATCATCGAGGAACCAGAGACGGTTCCAGTTGTAATGACTCCATCGCCTGTGTAGTCGCCTCTCTTCACTTTTACAACGAGTTTTGAACGGATGTGCTTCATTGTCAACTGCACGGTTGGGTTTATGTTTGATGCATTTGACACGACATCATACAGATAATCGGTATCGTCATCAACAGACAGAGTCACCTTCTTGTCTTGCATTTTATCGTTATACGGATAAACGGCATACACACGTGCCTTGCTGTTTGTCAAGGCTACATTGTTCAGGAATGTCCATCCGTTTGTACCCTTTGTTACCTTGATGTTTGAGTAGACTGTACCATTGTAGGTGTCATTAACGATGTCATCCACCCACACGCCTAAAGCATCACCGTCTACGAAGGATTCTTTTTCCGTAGCTGTCCGAGTAAGACGATACCCCTCTTTGTTCACTTCACTGATACTCAACTGGCATTGCTCCTTGTCTGCGTTGCATCCACATAGATACACGTCACTCTCTGAACACGATGTCATTGCAGCAAACATAGCTCCTGCAACGAGGAATGTACTTGTTTTATTCATTTCGAATGTTTTGATATGTGATAAATTGCGATTGTTTAGCGGCTTTCTTGAAACCACTGCAAAGGTACGGCTGTGAGTTGAAGTGGCTTTATGCTCACACTGACATGTCAGTACTTTTCGCATTTTGCTACTCATAGACTCTTGACCGTTTTTATTATTGTCTTCACACGCTCATCCATCAAAACATTGTTTATGGCATGGTTTGCTGTGGTCAAATCACTTCTGTTGACATATCCTTCTTTTTTATATGCCCTAAGCAGCTTGTGCTTGTATATGGGAGCTTGCCAATACTTTCCGATGTATCCGTAATTGGACAAGGCTTGCATTACTGCACACAACAACCGCAGGTTACGCACTTTCAATTCTGTCTGCTCGCATCTGAAGAATGCCCCCAGCACTTCTTTGGTCAGCGTAATTGGATGGGCAAATACCATCATGTCATCAAACATTTGCATCAATATCTCTAATTGCCCATCGTTGAGTGATGACTTGAATGTTGGTGTTTTCTTCTCACTTGTACAATAATGCCCCAATGGTGGCGGTTCCTCACACTGAATACCGACAAGGTTCATTTGCCGATAGCCTTTTGTCACACAATCCTGCATGAATGCATACAGGTCTTGATTCTTTATTCTCAGTGCTTCCAGTAATAGCAGTATGTCTGCCTTCTTCCAATTCTCAATTGTTCGCTTCTGTCCATCATTCTCGATGGCTACAAATGTCGCTTTTCTTTCCATTTTTAATCATTAAACTGTTTGTCTATATATAGCCTAATGATTGCACGCAACATTATTGGAGTGGTTGTCTCCTTTGTTTACTTACACTTGTCAGCCCATCATTTTTCTTTGCAAAGTTACTGCATTGAGTGAACGTCAAGCATCGCCTTTGGGCTAAGCACTTCGGAATGGAACTGCAGCCTTCCCAAATCAAAGATATTGGGTATTCCGTTCAATTCCTTGTCATTTGCTTGCCTTATCACTCTTGTCATGCAGTTTAGAAATGCACGAAAAATCAAGTTCCCGACAAGCGAAGCTGATAAGGCTTCAATCAAAGGGAAGAAAATAAAATTCAATTCAAACGGATATGAAAGTAAAAAGACTGACAAAAGACCAAGGCAAGCGGTTTGACATCTGCCGTTTCCCTAATTTCCACAAGACAGGCAGTGTGAAATGCATGAAAAGCCTTTATTATGGCAAGGACGCATTGTTGGTACGTTGTGGTGATTATATCTACAACGTGACAAGCGAACCGAATATTTATGAACAAGCAAAATAGTATTGATATGACGAACAAACTGATTACGCCTCAGTTTATGGAGGCAATAAAAAACTTTCCTCTTTACTCACAAGAGGAAAAAGGCAAAGACGCTATTTGTGTGGCTGTATTTACTATAGGAAACATCAGATGGTTTGTTCTTGAAGGACAGACTGAAGGAAATGACTTTATGTTATTCACTATTGTATGCGGATTGTGCGAAACGGAATACGGCTATGTATCAGCAAACGAATTGGAGAAAATAGAGATTGATGGCACCAAGTATGGGATTAATGACAAGTTCCATGTATGTCAGGTAAAAGGTTTTACACCAACCAAACTGAAGAACATACAAGACAATGAATTGCGTAGCTTTCTTCATCGCCTTTACTCAAAGCCCCAAAAGAGCTAATTTGTTAAATCTGCCGTAGGCTGCCCGAACAGTCTACGGCACAAAAACTATCACAATATGGAAAAGATACAAGACATGGTTATCAGTGTAGCCGAAAAAGAAGGTTGGGCTGTCACTATCGAGGAACAGAATGAATTACGCATCACTTTCAATTTTGCAAAGTTCACGCCCCAAGGACAGGATTTCTCTTTCTCAGCCAACACTTTTGACAACGACCACGATGTGCTTTTGGAAAACATCTTTGAATATTACCAGGACTACGACCCCGACTATGAAGCATATCTATGGATTGGTCCTAACGGACACGGACAGAATGGTGCGCCATACCACATTGCGGATATTGTGGAGGATATGAAAGCTGCTGAGGATATGGTCTATCAGTTACACATGGCGCTCAGTAACGCTTTCAACGCTTAGACCAAACAAAAGCCAGCCGTAAGGAGAGAACAATAACTTCTCCCTACGGCTGACTTCTCTTATCTGCGGAACGTAGCCTTTGCCACATTCTCTTCTTCCGCGTTTTCCTCTTGTAACTGATAGTCTGGCAACTCACAAAGCGTATTATACACGTCCTCGATATTGTCTGCAAGTGACAAGCTGTGGTCGTAGCTGAGAATATGCTGCACTGCCAACCCGGCATTAGTAACAGTTCCGACCTCAAAACTGTCGTGCTCACGGTCGTATTGCAGATGCAGCACATCGCCATTTGGCATTTCAAAGACTGGAGCTTTGCGCTTTGACAAATCAGAAAAGTCTTCGGCAATCATTGCCTTGCCCACTTCTTCCACTTCCTTTGATGCCTCAGAAGGCAATCCGTATCGAGTAATACTGTCACGAACATCTTCCTCTGTCACCTTGCGCATCACCTCATAGGTGCCGCCCACACTACCATTATATACCACAGCGTAATGGGCATCGTCTACCAATACATCGTCACCACGGTTCTGCACGGCACTCTTATACGTGTGTTCCAAATCAATGGCATCGCCTTGGTCATATTCCTTTGCCTCTTGCAGCAGACGGTCATAGTCACCTATATCTTTCAAACTATCCAATACACTTGTGTCATCGGTACTCTGCAGATAGGCAACGGAAGCGTAATATGGTGTAACAGTCTTATTATCTGCAACTTTCTGGTCTGCTTCTTTTACAACATCCTCCGTTTGTGCTTCTTCCAGTTCGAGCGACATCTTATCAATATGTTGATTGATGATTGATGTCGCTTTCTTCACATCAAGCAGCGTGGTCTTGATGAATTGTGGAGACTCCTTCAGACTCTGCAACCATGATTTCAAATAAGCAGCACTGTCTTCTTTGATGTGTTTTGCCATTCCATATCTTTGGGCGACAAGCGCACTGCCTAATTCAGCCACCAGTTCCTCACGTGCATACTCAGATGAACCGAATGTTGTAGGTTTGAAACGGTCGAGTACTGTCTCATGTCCAGTCGAGTGTGCCATCTCATGAAACAAGGTTCCATAGAACGATTCTCCATCCACAAACTGTTGCTTCTCTGGCACTACAATCATATTCTTGCTAATTGAGAAATATGCATTGTTTCCATATTGTGGCTTGATGGGACAAATCCAGCGGTTGTCCTTGATCATTGCATCGATAGGAGCGAATGAGAATTGTTCGCCTTGTTCCTGCTCCGGTTTTAGATACTCTGTTTCCAACTTTGCCCACATCTCGGGACGAGCTTCCTGCAAGTTGGTTTGCTGTACATTGAATACTCTATAGACTTGTAGTTTCGGATATACATTGTACTGCTTCCGCATTTCTTCCGACAGTTGACGGTAGTCATCATATTTGATGCGTTCCCTGGTGTCCTTATCAACGCAGGTAAATGTAGTTATGAAAACAGGAAACGCTCTCTCACCCTTCAACACAGACACACGTGGCAATGCCTCTCCGTTGGCATCCTTCTTCTCCGTATTGTTCAACCGCTGCACACAGTCGAATGTACAGAAACGGGGAATTTTCCAACCTTGTTTCTCACATTGGATAAGCAACATAAGAGCGTTCATACCGTTGTAATCTCTGCCATTAAGGTTCTTCGGCCATTGCAGTGCACCATCTGTAAACCAAGGCTTTTTCCAGTCTTTGTCAATGCTTTGGATTTTTTCTATCATCATCTCAGCAAATAGGTCCAAAGCTTTTTCCTCACTGCTCGGACCATCACTGGTTGGTTTGTTGTATCTTGCCATAAGCGTCAAGCATTAGGGTTATACGGCTGTGGTACGTATTCCGCCAATTCGTCCACTTTACATGAGAATGTTAGTCGGTCGTTATAGAGTGACAACTCCAGTTCGCCCTTAGCCGTTATTCGGCATCCTGGTACTAACCACGCCTCACGCTCCTTGTTGAAACGGACAAGTCGTACCCAGATGTATTCAAAACCGTTTTCTGCTTTAGTCGCTGAATAAGCTGAAAACATTTGGTACGGCTCACCCTTCTTGCTCTTTTTCTCGTCGATGGTTTTACCTATCTTTCCACGGAACTCCAACTGTCCTACAATGCTGTCTTCCTTTACTGTTGTATCGGTATTGACAGCTGTTGCATTCATGTTGTAATACATGTTCTCACCATGTTTCCTGGGGATAAGCACACCGACTGCTTCTATGCGCTGTCCCGTCACAATATTGCCTACTTCCGTCAGTGTTCCATCCTTCAACACGCTAACTTCAATTGTTTTATTGATTCCGTTCTTGGCAGGGATAACCACTGCAACACTAAATGTTACGAATGGCTTCCCTTCTTTATTCGTGCGACTTGTGGCAGCTTTGTTCACCACACCACAAATAGTTACATTACATTTCATCATAGTCTTATACTTTTTAAAAAGTTATCTCAATCATCACACTTCATTTATCTGTGCATGCTTTCGTTGCGTCCCTGCTGTTCCTGCATTCCTTGCTCAAAATTTTGCGAAGCCTGCTGACTGATGACAATGCTGTTTACCATTCCTGCTACTCGCAACCGTTTGGTCTCTTCGCTCAATCCTTGGTCGTTCAAGGTGGCGGACAGTCTGCTCAATTCTGCTGATGTCAGTTCACGGCTTACTTTGACATTGCCATTGTCTGCCGTCAGTATCGCACGACCATTGTCACCGATACTCAGACTGCACGTTTTCATACCTGATACCAGTGAAGTCAAATCTACAGACCGTTCACTGACGGATTGACTGATAGCTGCCTTCTGTTCCTCGGCTTCTTTGTTATCTATTTTCACAGCCAATATCATCAACGATGAGAAAGCTGTCATTGCCATTTCCAAGATAGGGTCACTGCCAACTGGTAATCCTACACCGCTATCTTCAGACGACAGCAACTTCTTCATCCATGCATCGGGTGACATGCTTTCTGTATTGCTTGGCACATCGGTTTTGTATTTTGCCAACAGGTCATTGCCATTATACAAGGCTTGCTGTTTGATGTTGCCTTTTTGTGCGATTTCTGCCAGATAACTGGACGGATCCACGTCCCGACTTGTCCCGTCTGCTGCAATTGTTTTTACTCCAAAATGCAGATGCTCTCCTGTGGTTCTTGTTCCAGTATTGCCAGTCACACCTATTTTTTGTCCAGCTGACACGGCATCGCCCACTTTTACATTTACCTCCGACAAATGCATATAGGTAGTTTGCACCTTGCTGCCGTCCTCACGATTGTATTCCACTGTGATACTTTTTCCTCCTGCTGTATTCACATTCTGGTTGACGGCTACCACCTTACCGCCATTCTCGGTTGCTAATACAGCATCATGCTTACAACGGATGTCTATGCCTTTATGCATTTGCTGCTTGCTCTTGTCCATCGGATCTTGACGCATACCGAACGGAGAAGTGATGAATAGATAGGTTTCACGGAGCAAAGGGAATGAATACTTGCCATTGGGTCGTTTGTCTTGTACTCGTTCTTCGCTTGCTGCTTGTCTTGGATTGCTCTCCACTCCGAATGACTTCCCTTGCGCCTTCATCTCGCTCATCACTTGCTGGTCATACTTCTGTAGCCCATTCCGCTCGATGATGTCCTGCAGATGTGCCGCATACCCCATACCTGATGCGTACCCGGCTTTGGCTATCCCTTTAGTCCAACCCTTATAGTCATCTGGTGACAGCTGAAAGCACTTGGCATAACGCTGATTATTAGCGAGGAACTTGGAATGATGCTCGTAGCTGTCTGCCACAGAACTGTATTTGCAAAACTTTTCATTGGGCTTATCATCCGTATATACCAGATATTCACATCCGTTTTTCAACCACGAAGCTGTTGCTTTGATGCCAAAGTGATTATTCCCTAATCGTGACAGTTCACTCTCTCCATTACTGCTTTCCAGCATGCCTTGCGCTAAGGTAACGGAGGCAGGAATGCCATAACGCTTCATCTGCTCCATAGCCGCCTCTGCATATTTGTCGGCGTATGATTGGTTCTTGCTCATTGTTCTTACTACTTTTTGTTATTCTTTTACTGTACTTAAACCTACCGCTTCATTCCTCTCGATGGTTCTACCAACTCTTTCACTTCCTCCTGTTTGTGCCGTTTGGGCTCTTCCAACATATCGCAGATGGCTACTCGTTGTCCTTCCCGTATCAGTTTAGGCAGGTAGGTGTCAAGGGCATGGTATGGAAATCCTGCCATTTCTTTGATATTGCCGCTTGCTCGTTTGGTCAGCGTGATTCCTAATATCTCAGACCCTTTGCGTGCATCTTGATTGTACATCTCATAGAAATCGCCAATGCGGAACAATAATAACGCATCAGGATGCTTGGTTTTCAAGTCATCCCATTGCTTTTTAATGCCAGATGTTTTTTGCTCTTTCTTGCGTTGCGCTTCTTGTGCTTTCTTTTCCTCAGTTGTTGTTTCCTCCTTGGCTTTCTCCTCGAACTTGTCTTGTTTGTCTTCTTCCTCGTGATATTCCCGGTGTTCCTCTTCATGCTTCTCTGGGGCTCCTTGCTGTTCTTGCTTCACCTCGGTCTCCACTTCCTGTTTCTCCGATGATGTCTGTTCTTGTTTTTCTCCTGCTTTCAGCACGTCAGCAAATAGGGTTGCCGCCAAATGGACCTTATAGCTGTTTCTGTCTTCTGCTACCCATAACCGCTGCCATTGCTGTGGGGTAATGCATCGTGGCTTCATCTTCTCTCCGTCGATGGTTGCAGAACAGAGTATGCCATTTTCCTTGGTCTTGAACACGCACACACGTTCTATGCGGTTCATATCAATGTCCTGGTCATTGCTCCCGAACAAGTCCACTTTCAAGTCAGGTTGTACGGCTGCACGATGGTGATACTTATTTGCCAACTCCATCTTTACTGCTTCAAAATTGTCCATCGACTGCTTCAGTGTACTAAAGAACTGGTTGATGTCTGCCTTGTCTGGATATATACTATATCCGTTTTGTCCCTCAGGTTTGATATACAATGCCCAACGGTTTTTGTCGTCTTGTATCATCTGTACTTGACTGAACCCTACGTCCTTGGCTCGCTCTACCGCAGGACTGGCATCTAATGTGGATAGATGTTCCAATGACCAGTTTTTCAGTCGGGCGATGTCAACTTGCTTGTCTGCAAAATAACGGTCATCGGGGCGATACCCCAATGCTCCATCAGGATTGTAGAAGCGTACGGTTTCGATGCCTTCACGTTCCAATGCTTTCTGGATGCGCTGCTTGCTCATGCCCTGTATCTCATTGTTCACTTCTAATGAGGCTCCTGACGGCATAACTACATCTGCTGTTTTTTTCTCCTTGTCGATGACTAATACGATGGTCTTGTTGTTTTTGTCGGGATGCTGTTTGATTTCATCAGCTATGAGATAGTGTTTAGGCAACTGGTCCATCAATTCCTTGGTCTCTCGCTGATTGCGCATGGTGGAGTATTCAATTTTTTCTCCTTGCTCTGCCTTGCGCATCACTAAAAGGGCATTGTTTACGTCACTCTCTACAGCATCTATCAGGCAGGGATTTTCCTTCAACTCACGAGCCCAGTAATCTGTCAGATGCAAGCCTTCTTCTGACAATCGCGCTGGCAGTCCAAACTCCAACATTTTCACTCCTGAAGCTAATTCTGCCACCAATCGTTCTCTTTTTATGGCATCCTCCGATGGGGCTGTACCATTTTTCATCACCATGCCTTCACGTGCCAACCGCTGCTGATGTCCTGTGGCAGAGACAATCTGGCGCAATGTTTCTTGCACATAGTCATTGTAATGCTCAAAGTCCTTTTGACGTGGCATATACACTGCATCCTTTTCCGTGTCATAATGTGCGACACCGCTGCCGTCCGTACGTATGGGTACCAGATTGTCACGCATTTTCAATAGGAAGTCATTGAAGCGAACATGCATGGCTCGCTCATCTCCTTCTCCCTGACCTCGCTCCTCAGCTGTGCCATAATCTGCCAACAGTTTTTTGTATTCTTTCTCATTGGCAAATGGCATTGTGGTCTGGTCAATGCAAAACAGTGTGCGTATCTCTCGATTGTGCACACCTTTATATTGCTTCTGCTGTTCTGCATCCAATGCCTGATAGTCGTTTCGACTGATAATATCCTTTGGATTGTTACGATTGACGTATTGGTTCCAATTATAGAAAAGGAACGGTACTCCTCGTTCATGCTCCCTTACCGCCACTCCTTGTCTTTTTGCCTCACTGAAAGGCATAAAAAGGTTGGTCTTGCTACCTGACTTGTCCGAATGCAATGACATGATCAATGCATTGAACGGACTTACTGTCAATCCCTTGGGATAGAAACTTGGATAGGTCTTACCCGATGCGTTCAACCAATATCCTTTTGCTGATGGCGCACTGCCCAACGCCGTAGAGAGTAATTCCACTTGTCTCTCTGCAGCCGTTTTTTCTGCCTGACTCTTGTCTTTCATATTGTGCCTTTATTATATTCTTATTGTATTCCTCTTGATCTGCTGACTGTCTCACGCTCCTCACGACCATTCTCATACTGCTGCATGGCCACAGATTGCATCTGCTCATTTTTTGCAAGTATTGCATTGGCAAGGGTATTCAACGGCAACGCCCCTGCCTGATATGCATCCACCACGGTTTGTGGCAATTGAATGGTACAGGGCACTCGGTCGATATGTACTATCAAACAACTGCCTTTTAGCACTGGATTGCTTAAACGTGGATTCAATGGCTCGTCTGCATATTGTCTGTATGCGACTTGTCGATTGCTTGCTGCACATCTATCTGGCACTGAGCCTTCATTGGCTTTCCTCTCCAATGCTTCATGCCCGGCTTTGTTTATCAGATTGGCTCCTCCCATACCTATCAATATCATTTTTAGTATCGGATTCTTCACGAACATTCCTGCCACAATACTTGCCAATGGTATCATGCTGTTGTCCATGTTCAAGGACTTTGTCTTGCCAGTAAGCAATCCTACTAACATATCTGGCAACATGGCGAGCACATAGCCAAGGTTATGGGTGATGTCGCCGAAACCGTCTAACCCGAAATTTGCCAACAGTCCTTCCCAACCGTTTTCATTGGCTTGCTGCAACTGATTGGCTTGATCCTCATCTGATGATGCGTCAACAGATTGTGCTTCTCCTGAACCGTCAGTTCCCTGTTCTTTTTCCGTCCTTTTACGCTCTGCCTCTTTCTGTTTTGCCGCTTCTTGCTGAGCCTTTTCCTTCAGATAGTCATCTTCCTTTCCTGGTGCTACAATCAACGGAACGTCCTTGTATTTTGGATCCTTACGTATGTCTTTGGGCTTCAGAAAGTCCGTATTGGGTGTAAACACCGGGAAAGGGGATTTGTTATTGCTGTTTGTTGTCCATGTCACAGGCTTGTATTTTTTTGTTGGTAACTTGATTTTATGTGATAACTGTCCGTTAAGCGTTTGCAGGAAACCTCCAGATTCTTCAAGTTCATTGGCATGTTTGCGAAAGCCGTTGAAGACATTGCTGTTACTGCCAAAGATTCCTTTGCTGATGCTTAGCTCCATTACCTGCTCCTTGCGTTGCTCCGTACTGCCAACGGTTTTGTCTAAGGCATATCCTAATGCTACATCGCAGCCAACGAACTTGGCGAAGGTTGTCCAACCATTAAAAGCTCCCATCGATACGGCATCTACTGCAGAACCTGCCACTCGTCCCGTAACTTTCTCTGTGGTACTTGGCTTATAGGCTTTCTCGCTTCTTGCCTCAATCTCTTTGGTTAATGGGGACTTCATCAATTCCTCAGTAAATCCCCAGATACTTTGCTTGGCTGCCTTTCGCATGATGTATTCCATCGATGATTTGGGGATGTCATCCACAACCAATTTGTTGATCATCAGGTCTTCCATCCGCTGACCGATATAGGCATATGCCAAATCGCATCCTATTTGTTTGGATAGTGCATCGTATTTTGTACGTCCGATTTGTTCCACCACGGCTTTACGCCATTCTGCTGACAACAATGCGAAGTCACGCTGCATCGCTTTGTCGTTTTGCATTTTCTCATTGCACATCTTGAGATAGTCCTCGGTGGTCTTGCTGTTCCACTCGCCAGCTGTGCGCACGGCTTGCCAACCCATGTCTATCAACATAGGATTGGATGATGCCATGATACCTGCCGGACTACGCTGGTAGTCTGCCAGTTCCTTGACTTGCTTGTCGTTCAATGTCTTTCTGACTTGTTTCATTACAGACAAGACACTGCCTTCAAAGTAATGTTGCAGACTATATTCTATCTCCGCAAATCGTTTGCTGTTCTTTATGCTCATGCTTTGTTACTTACAGGGTTTGGTTCAACAGTTGCTCTTTGGTCTGCTCTATCGCATGATGGTATACTTCCATCTGCTTTGGGAAATATTCAGTTAGCCACTCGTCTTTCTCTATGCGGTCAAGAATAAACAGAATGGCTTGCTGACGTTCTATCTCCACAGAACTCTCTCCGTTCTCATGATTGTTGAACCAGGCTTTGGTCCACCATCTTACTCCTGCGCGGTCGGGGTATACGCTGACTATTCTCGGTATGTCGAAGCTCTGAATGTCCACTTCCAAATTCATTAGTGGGTCGATGACTCCACTACTGTTCAGGAGGTCGCTGTGGACTTTTTTTTTAATGCTTCATTCAATGTGGATAGGAACACATTGTGGCGCAACGCCAAATAGTCAAGAAAATCCCCAATTAGGAGATTCTGTACCTTACATGCCAATGGTACACTTCTCTGACTGATTCCCAACGGATTGCTCATGCTTGGCATAACCTCAAAGAAGTAGCGTTTCATGGCTCCCAATGAAAAAATATTACGTAGCGATTGTTCCCGATGGGGCGACAATGCGTATTGTCCATGCCGTAGGTCATCCATATATAAAGGCAGATAACGCAGCATCAATGACTCGATTTCTTCTCTGTCGTTGTCATATTTTGTGGCGATATTCATGTCAAAATCGTCAATGTCTATCGCCCCAATCCTTCCTTGATGTTTCAATGCCTTGATATTGCCATAGAGCATGATCAGGAATTCCAACGGATTCAGCTCCTCTCCGTCGAATTTTACACTGATATGCAATCGGTCGCTGCTCAGGCTTACTGCTTGTCCTGCTACTACTGGCTCCCCGAAGTTGGCATACACATTGGCAAGGTGTCCGTAGGTCACCTCGTATTTACCATATCGTATCGTTTGGTATATGCCGTGTATGCTGTCACTGCCTACTCCCGATACGGTGCCACTTGCCACTGCGGACAGAGGATAATGGTTGACCATAAAGTCCAGTCCGTGATGAAAGAACTTTTCTCCTGTAGATGGATGTGTCTGCTCTCCATATCCCAATGTCATTGCTACTTCTTTACCAGGCTGCTCCTCAAACGGCATACAATATCCGCTCTTGGACTGTAATATCATTTCTTCTGTATATTGCATACTTTTTCTTTTATCTTCTCATTCCTCTTACTTGTGTATCTTCGGCAGTGGCCACTGCTGCACTACGTCTTTCTCCTGCGCTACCACTTCCCATCATCTGATTGAGGTTGGCATTATTGCCCACCAGCATCATGCCGAGCATGGTTCCTGCTATTTTGCCCAACCATCCGAAACGACCAAAGATGAGATAAGCTGCTGCCACCAGTCCAGCCAGACTCAATCCCGACACTTTGCCTTTGCCGAGGTTACTGAAGAAACTGCCGAACATATCCAGTCCGTTTCCATTGAAGATATTGCGGAAGAACTTGCTCATGCCGCTCCACTTGCTGTTGATGTCGCCCATGGCATTGTTCATGCTGTCTACCGCTTCTCCTGCCTTGTCTTTCAATTCCTTTACATCGCTGGCTGTTCCTGCTATGGCGTTGGTTGCTTCTTCTCCGATAACGGCATCACTTACAATGCGTGTCACACTCTTGTCTGTGGTGAGTTTTTCCCAACCGACATATCCTACAGCTCCTCCTACAGTAGCTGTCTTTACCGCTTTGCCAGCGTGGTTCAGGGTTTGTGACGGATGAATCACAGAATTGCCTATAGACTTTGCAGAGGCTTTCGCTCCAGTCTTTGCAGCTCCCAATGCCTTGCCACCTACTGTTAATAGTTTACTCCAAAATGACATATTCTATCGTTTTTTGTTATTTCATTATTTATTTGGCCTCATATCTGCCTTATCCGACCTACTATTGATAGCCTTACAATTTCCTACGAAACTTACTATGCCTACCTTCATCCTCAACTTAGAAAGGCTAAAAGAGGCATAATCCGGCTTATTGCTACGGCATCACGTTTCGTCCGGCTTGTTTCCATCTTCTTTTTGCAGCATTCACGATTTCTTGTTTGTTGGCTTTTTGTGGCTTTGATCCTTCGTCTATCTCCAACCATATATCACCCATACTTGTGTACTTCACAGCTTTTGTCAGTCGTTGCAGTTTCTTGTTCATCACTTTCAATTTCGGACGAATTCCAAACACTACTTCCATACGTTCTTTCTCTGTCATCTTATTCTTTGACAGACATACTGTTCGTATGTCATTCACGATTTCTACGCTGTTCAGTATCAACTCACGATAGATTTTATTGCGCTTGGTGGATAACGCTACGGCCAATCCATTACTCGGATGGGCATCCAGTTGTTTGATTAGTCCACCCATGTTATTTGTGAGCTGCGTCACCTCGTGATAGAATCCGTAGACCTGTGCTGCATAACACACAATCGAACGAAACGAGTCAAGGTAGTTGTTGAACTCTCGATGCAAGTCTGTAGTTGCCTTCACTTCTTCCTTTGTCCAGATATGACCAGTGGTCATCATCAACATCACTTGTTCTTGGTTCTTCAACTGTTTCTCTGCTTTGTTGGTGTACATCAATATCATTCCCGTCAACGTCGGGTCTGACTGGGCATAGGTTTTGTCAATGCTCAGTAGCATCACTATCACCACTGCTCCTATATATTTTACAACTCTCATTTATTCCATTGCTCTTTTGTACAACATTGTATTTGTCCTAATCAACCTATAGCTTAGTTGCTTAGGAAATTGTCCAATAAGACTTGTTCCTTATAATAGGAGTCTTATTCTCCTATCACTTGCGCTGCCCTTCGCCATCGTCCCATTGCTTGCCTTGCAACATCTGCATTGTTTCTGTCTATCATTCCTGCCGTAACATTATTCCATACGTCATTGAATGTATAGTAGCGTATGCTCAGATACAACCGATGGAGTTTCTTACTGAAACTGCTGAGTTTGTCATTCAAAGCCCAAAGGGTCTTGCTTCGGTCTGCTCCTGTTATCATGTTCTCGTTACCTCCTTGTGATACGGCATCGTTCAGCAAGGTAAAGACTGATACCAATTCTGTAGCTGTCTCAATATACAGGTTATTCATTGACATACTCGCAACAATGCCTTGCGGATTATTGTTGATAGCTTTGCGCAACTTGCCCAAAGTGATGAAGATTCTCACTCCGTCATCATATAGATGGGTACAGGCTTTCAACGAAGAGGCGTAACCGCTGATGTCTTTCAAATAGCTGTTGTATTGTTTCTGCCATTTGTGCATTTGATTGAACTCGGCTGCAATGGTATTCTGTAATATGGCTGTTTTCTTCTGACCATTGATCTGACTGTCTATCTGCTTTTCCAACAGTTCATTACCCTCTGCCAGTGCCATCCATTCCAATGGATTTGATGCAGTTATCTGTGCCTTTCCATTCATGACTGTTCCCATAGCTATTCCCATCACCAATATCATTCTTCTCATTTTTACCTCCTCATTCCTCCAAGTTTTCTTTCGTCTGGTACTCCCAATGGCTCGAATTTTCCTTCCAATGATTTGATATGCTCCTCACTTGGTTTGTCCAACAATACATCATTCCAATCTTTTGCCCACATGGGGATTGGCATGACTCTAACGTTTTCTGGATTTATACCTTGCTCTTTCGCAATTTGTTTGAATAGCTCCACAAATTCACGTCCTGCCTTATCGTTATCAAAGCATAGATAATGTTGAGCTTGCGGTGTAGCTTCCAACATTCCTTTTATCTGTCCTTTGGTTGGTGAACCGCCAGTAGATACGTATATGCCCTTACGTGAAAGCTCGGGATTTTGCTTTATTGCCTCACGGTGTATCTGATAAAATGACATTACATCATAGGCACTCTCAAACCATCCGACACCACCGACACGATCCAAAGGTTCGTTCTTCAAGTTGGCTATCCACAGACCTTCACTTCCATTGCTGCCCTCGGCCTTGCCTTTATATGTGCTGCTTCCATCCATTCTTGGACGACCGCGTTCTTCCAGTCCGACAATGGTGTTGTCTCCCGGCTTGGTCAACGGAAAAGCCAAATTGGTATATTTCAGTCCGTCGTTCCTGTGTTTGGTCGCAAGAACAAAGTGCTTGTTAAAGGCATACTGTGTATACAGGTCTATACCTCTTGGCTTGAAGTAGAAATAGAATGGCTTTTGGGTGTTTCTATCTCCAGTGTCAAACTTCAACAAATCATAGTCTTTTAATGAGAATGGCTTACTTGTTGATTTTGGTACCAATATCGGGTTGTAGTGCTCTTGCACTGGATTGTTCAACAAGCGGTTGCATACCAAGTTTACCAATCTGTCCGTGGACATTCCTGCTCGATATTCGTCAAATTTTTCTGGATGTTCCTTAATGAAGGAGATTACATTATACAGTTTCTGACGTGGTGGCTGAAAACAGCATTGACCGTTGGGTGTCACCAGAAATTTATCCCCATGCACACGCCTTCCGTCACTGTCTGTCCGCACATACGACGGATAGCGCAATCCATCTCGTTTGTTCAGGTGATAACCTGCATCTACGAGTACGTCTTGTATGCGCAATCGCTGCAAGAAGTCATTGTATGTCAAATCTCCGTTCATTAATATCCTCGTCGTATTTCTGTTATTTCCTGATTCATCTGTGCTTCGAAATTTCTCGCTGCCACCTCATTGGGCATGTCTACTCCGGGCTTGAAATAGGGGCGTGGGGGATGTCTTCCTTCCGTGCAATCTACATAGATTTCAGGATGGGTATGATGGCTCATTCCATGCGCTACTTCTGATGTCACTACGGCTCCTGCCGCCAAAGCTGCAAAGATTTTGGTTCCCAATCCAGTGCTTGCTTCAGGACGTGACTTCATGTCCACTTCCTTAAAGATGTTGGAAAAGAGCTTCATACGGTGATAGTCATCCACTGCCATAAACTTGTCATATTGTTTCTGGCTTATTTCATGACTGATGGATTCTCCGTTGATAATGGCTGTCATGCGGTATTTCACATCGCCCTTTTCTTGTTGCTTTGCTGATTGTCCCTGCTCGTTTGCTTGCTCGTTTGCTGCAACTGGTGCTTCTGTATTCTGTATCTTTTCGACATATATTTCGTCCACTTGCACCTCACGTCCGTTCTTTACTTCTCGGTACCAACCTTTACTTTCGTCCAATAGGTTCAGGTCTTGTCCGTTTACCGATGCGTCACCATGAATCTGTGGCTCTCTCTCCACTGTCAGTTCTTCGTCTTGTCCGGCTTCAACGACTGGTTGCTGTCGTTGCTCCATTTCTTGCTGCACTTCTGGACGCAATACTATGTTGATGCGCTCTTTGCTGTTCAGCATATCCATGGTAACCTTGTCTGCAAAGTCATCTTTGATAACATTGTTCAGTATGTCCAATCGTTTGTCTATTGGCATTTGCTTGATGGAGTTGTTGGTCAACGCCTTCAACTCGTCTTCTTTCAAGTCATACACCATATCTACATTCGTGGCTTTTGACTGGATGGTAAGCGTTTTGCTCTGCTCATCAATGATGATACCATGCGATGAAAGACATTCCTGCCATTTCTCGTTGGAGAAATAGACAGGGGATGTTATCAACTCCTTGTAGGGTTTGGCTGGTTCATTACTTCTTGGTCTGCTTACCACTGGTGTTACCACTGCTTGCAGATTTTGCAGTACATCTTGACTTACAACTGGCTGTTGCGCCTGTCCCTTATAATAGAACCCATAACCGCCTGATTGCAGTTCGCCTGGATTCATTCTTCTGTCCCAACGCTCTGACACCATTGGGGCTTGCGGATAGAAAAGTTGACCGCCAACTCTTCGGAGATGCCAGCCATCCTGCATTCTCGGTGTCCATCCCAAAAAGTGAGGAGGGTGCATACAATACCCTCCTGTTCGTCCATACTCACCAATTCCTACACGATACCCATGTAGTCCCATTGCTACACGTCCGTTGGCATTACGGGCATGCACGAAGTTTTTAGGCAGATAAAAGTCATTGCCTACAACACTCGTGAAAGTGTTATAGGCTGTCTTGTTGGCATAGCTGGTTCCCCAGTCTGTCAATGCAAGCAATTGCTTCTCGGTGAGTCTGTAGGTGAGTAACGGACTGTCATGTCCTTGCACTGCCAACTGATACCCATTGCCATCGGCAATGATGTGCGCTTGCATACCATTGCGCATAAGCAGATCACGCAACTCTGGGGACAAGTCCATCTGCCTTGGATTCAATTGTTTTCTTATCGCCATTCTTTTCTCGTGTTTTTAGTGATACTTCTACGCATCCCCTCGCTCCAGTGCTTCTTCCAACAATTTGTCTTTATATGCTACAAACTGTCTTGCACTGTCCTCGCAGATGCATAATCCCTTGTTTAAGCAGTACTGTGTATATTCTTCCTGCCATTCCTCTGAGTAATGGTTGACATAATCCAACCAACCATATTCTCCTTTCTGAACTTTTTCTACCAGTACTTCCTCTGGATAATATTTGTTCTTTGCCATTCTTCTTGTATTATTCTATATTCTTTTTTAATGATGTCCGATTCTCGCAAGATGTCCCTCTCGCTTGCGTGACAACTCATTCCACAACTCTTCCGTATAATCATCCTCACTGACATAGTCCAGATTACCATCATCGTCCATCACCCAACAGCCATAACATCCGAATGTGTATTTATCCCATTCTCTTTTAGTCTGCTCTTGCCATTTACGGTCATCACCTTGGCATAGTCTGATACCTGTGCTTTCATTCAGATCAATGCCAACTGTCACGGGGTCTTCGTCCATTACGAATGTAAGCGGTTCACCATGCTGGATGACTTTTACTTCTGCTGAACTCAGGTGCATTTCTCCTGACAGTACTTGCAGGTTGCGACCAATGACTGGTGTGGGGGCATACATCACTTGGTTGGTCTCTGCATCCAACTGGACGAATGCTTTGCTCTGTTTTCCGTCCATCATCATGTCTGCAAGGATGGCTTTTCCTGATAACAACTGCTTCTGTTGTTCCTGATCATATTGCGCCAAAGGTGCTTGGCTCAGTACTGGATAGAACATTACGTCTACCTTTCCATCTTCCATGCGTACAAAAGCGAAACGTGTTCGACTCTTGATAACATTCTCATTTTCATCCTCCACCTGTATGGGCAGTACTGGCGAACGTCTTCCCTGACCAATGTCTTCCAATGCATGCATGGGCAGGTCTTCAATCATTTCTCGTGTCAATCCGTACTTGGCAAGTGTCTCATACGGCACTTCATGTTCTTCTATTCTTGCTTTCATATTTGATTGTATTTATTGATTTCCAACTATGCAGCCTTTTGCCTTCAACGCAAACATACGCCACACATCAGCAAAATTATATTGGAATGCGGCCATTACAAGAATATCGCTCATTCTTGGAGCTTACATTTATGCTAATTTATAATTCAAGTATGACAATCAATGAATAATCATACTTGATTCTTATTTGATGTTATATTTTCATTCCTTCACTCTTCGCAGTTTTGCCTTTCCTTTTCCTAATTCTACTTTTGTCTACATGAAAAAGTTTTTATTGGTCTTCATAACTGCTGTCCGACTCTCTGCTTCTACAACAGTTCATGCTCAGTTCTACTTCGTAGATAATCATAATCGTCGTTACAAGGTTAAGGTAATAACATCACAGACAAAAAAAGAGGCACCACTTTCTCGTGATACCTCTTCTATTAAGCAGCCATCAGTCATTGACTCGACGGCTACCAATGATTTTACAACAAATAAGCCTGCTACTGCAAGCTCACAAATCTCGTTTCCTCTTCAAAATATCTATATTACGTCACCATATGGCTACCGCAATGACCCATTCACTGCCAAGAGAAAGTTTCATAACGGTATTGACCTGCGTGCCAACTATGAACCTTGTTATGCCATACTTGATGGTATTGTAGAACGCATCGGCAATGACAAACGTTCCGGCAATTTCATTACTCTTCGTCATGGTAACTATACCATCAGCTACTGCCATCTCTCGCACATTCTCGTTCCACAAGGTAGACCTGTCCAAGCGGGTACTCCAATCGCTATCACTGGTTCCACTGGCTGCTCCACAGCCCCACATCTTCATCTGTCAATAAAATACAAACGTAAGTCTATAGATGCCAAGGTGTTATTGGATTATATCGTTCATTCCAAAGACTCAAAATTTTGGTGTCAGGGTGTAAATCAGTAGAAAAGATTTTGGTATTAGGGCGTAAATACGCAAAAAAGACTTTGGTATTAGGGATTTCTTATGTACCTCAGATTGATTTCAACTCTATTATGCGTTATTATCGAGGTGACATTTTCATCATTATTATGCTGTAAATTGAAAATTATGGGAATTTTGCAATCCCCAACAGTATTCTCTGTTATCGATGTATTTGTTTTACGAGTTGTGCTCACAGTTTTGCAAGCCCCAACGTTTTTTATTTTGTTTATCGCCGTATCTGTTTTCCGGTTTTTGTCTAAAACCTACCCATCATAATAATGCGTCCACAATGCAAAATGAGAAAATTGCGCTTTTTATGCCGTATTTTGAGAAAATCCCGTAATTTATGGCGTTTTGAGAATTATTTTTCGTACCTTTGCAGCGAAATAAACATTATAATGTCATCGTATGCTGATAGATTTTACAATTAGAAACTTTATGTCTTATAGGGATGAAGTTTCACTTAGTATGGTTGCCAGTACGACCGTAAAGGAGTGCGAGGGCAATAATGGTACGTCCAATGTGTCTGTCATAGACAACAATAAGCGTATTCTCAGAACTGCAGCCATTTATGGAGCTAATGGTTCTGGCAAGAGTACGGTTATTGCCGCTATGGATATTTTTAAGGCTATGACCTTGCAGTCGTTTGTTGACGAAAACATCGTTAAGCGACTCTCAAACCTTTACTATCATTTCGATACGGCTTCTGTAAATGAACCTATTTCCATGCAAATGATATTTGTATGTAACGAAGAAAGATACAGGTATGGCTTTGAGATTAAGCAAGGTAAAGTTCTGACAGAATGGCTTTATGTGTTGCTGAAAGGCAGCACTAAGGAGAGTTATTGCTTCAAACGTGACGGACAAGACATCAAGGTGAACTCCAAGGTGATGAAAGGAACGAGAGGCGTAACTTCCAAAACAAGAAGCAATGCTCTTTTCTTGTCCACTTCCGCACAATTCAATGTGGAAATGGCTATGAATGTAAAGGAATGGTTTCGCAAGCGCTTCAATATTCTTTCTGGTCTAACCGACAACACGTTGGCTTACACGGCTCATGCTTTCATGCATAATCCGTTAATCCGAGAACAGATTTTACAAATGTTGGGAGTCGTGGATTCTTGTATTAAAAATGTCAATATACAAGAAAATATCAAGGAGGTCAACACGCAGGATTCTCCATTTGAAGTTCTTTCAAGATTAGGCATCAATCTCCAGAATGATGCGAACAAACGTATCGAACAGCGTGAACTTGACATTCAGGCAACACATGACATGTACGACAATGGTAATGTCGTAGGTGATGCTTCTTTGAATTTCAAGTTTGAATCTCTTGGTACTACCAAACTGTTTGCTTTACTTGGTCCTTTCTTTGACACAATCCATAATGGTGGTGTTCTCGTTATAGACGAATTTGGTGCAAGCTTACATACGCAACTGTCGGTTGAACTGCTCAAACTTTTCTATAGTACGATGAACAGTGCTGGTGCACAGCTCATCATCACAACACATGATACAAATCTTTTGCGCAAAGATTTGTTGCGAAGGGATCAGATATGGTTCTCTGAAAAGAATAGCGAAGGTGTCTCAGATCTGTATTCTCTTGTTGAATATAAGGTAAATCAAGCGAATAGTGTGCGCAACGACGCTTCATTCTCCAAGGATTATTTGCTTGGTCGATATGGAGCCATTCCTTATTTCGGTAATTTGGATAAATTCATTATGGAGTATGGTGGCAAAAAAAAAGAGTAAGTTTGATAACAAGTTCAAAAGCACGACTCCTGCTGACTGCCGTACTGCCAATGTACGAACTGAACGAAAGGTCAAGGATGACTTGCCTAAGTTGTCTCTTAATTTCAAGGACTTTGATTTTAATCAGTGTCCTCCAGGACAGACTTTTGAACAATGGCAGAAAGAGGGTATGCTATCTGTCCTTATGCAGAAGTTTGTTGATGTCTGTTCCAATAATATCATAGAGGCAAAAGAAAAAAGACTGCTGAAAGTATATGGCGATTTCCCGACAAATAGTAAGTTTTCGAAGCCTACATATATTACTGGGGATGTACAATGGGGTACCATTCAACGAATCGGTGGACAAATACCAAGATTGGCGGGCTATATCATCGGCTCTGTCTTCTATCCCGTATTTTTGGACAAAGACCATCAATTCTATCTGTCAACAAAAAGATGAAAGCAAAGTCTTATTAAACTTCTAAATCAGTTAACAATGGCATTAGCAATCAGAGTCGTTCCTACACTTCATGGAGAAGTAGCCAAGAAATTTGAGGCTGCTGCTAAGAAAGTGGAGACTAATCCTGGAACTCTGGATTATAGAAAGAAAGCAAAAGTTGTCAAGGAGTATCTTCAAAAAATTAAGTTGTAATTTCCGACGCAAAGTTTTGCAAACTAACGATTGTTCAGTTTCTTGTCGTATCTGTTTTCCGAGTGGTGTCCACAGTCTTGCAAGCCCCAACGGTTTTTATTCTGTTTATCGCCGTATCTGTTTTCCGAGTGGCACATCGTGCCACAGCTTTGCATTCAGATAAAGCAGTCGAGAGTTTACTCTCGTAAGGCTTTAGCTGGATGTAAAGCAAGTCGAAGACTCGGAAAACGGATACGAGGTTTATATCGGTTTTTGTCTAAACTTCCCCCCAGCTATAAAAACTCAAAGGCGGATGCTCAAGACTCTCCATCTTGCACATCCGCCTTTGCCTATACTCATTCTATGACGCTACTTCTTCACTCCGTATATCTCATAGTCCTTCTTTCGTCTTTCTACTATCGGAGGATTCTTCCCGTCATAGTACATATCAAACCATGTTGACGATTCTTTTGGTTTCATTCTATCACTCAGCACAAAATGTTTGCCGTCCAAAGACCGTTGCTGTATGTAATAATGGTGTAGTCTATATGCCGTCTTGACGAATACTTCTCTTGATCCCAGGAAGCAAATGTCATCGTACATCCTTATCTCTGCTCTTCTGTAGGTTTCACCATTGTTTCTTCCACGTCTCATATACACTCCACCAATCTTCAAGAAATCCAGGAAACCAATGGTGACAAATTCTGGCTTACGGGTTAAGCAGGTCATATTCTCCAAATATACCCAGTATTCCTTGCCTTGCTCCGTAAAATGAAGCAGGGCGTTGTCCTGCAGCTCTGCAAACTCATACGTCTGTTCTGGCTTTTCCATTGGTTTGTACAGTTCTGTGCGTACAAGGTATTTGCCTTCTCTGTTCTGCACTATTCTTATACCGTATGCCTGGGGGTATATCTTAGCATAACAGCCTAATGACTCCCATTTATCCAGCCAATTTCTTCGATAATATACTTGGTAATTGTTTTTCGTGACGCAGGTGACTCTCAGATTGGCAGGTTCTTTATAGTCAGCTAACTGTGTTCTGCATCCGATGTAATCTATTTTTATTTCTGGTCTGAAAAAAATTATGTACTGTTTCTTTTCCTCTTCAAACTGCTTGACTTCTTCTTCCCATGTGTTTCTCTTTTCTACTAATTCTTCAGCTGTCATAGGATGCAACATGGTATCCCAAGCCTTGCGCCAAGCCAAACCTCCTTGCTCGTCTTCCCAAATCGACAGGTCTTCTATTTTCTCCTTGAACATGTATAGTCTGTCTGGCTCTGATGGCTGCACAAAGAAATTGCGGAACCGCAACCCTTCGTCTGTCCCATTATTCAACGCATTCCGCAATACAAAACTGTTCTCATCCATCTGACGTGTCTTTACTCTCGGATAGAGGCGCAACCCGTCTGTAGTGGAAAACTCCATAAAGCCATGTTTCTCGATTCTCGGACGCTTGAAGTATCGCACACCATTATGCAAGTCCATCCATGGACGTTCTCTGTCTATCTTCCGTCGAGAATACAGCTTGGCTATTCCGTATGCTTTCAGTTCTACCTTATTATATTCACAGGGTAGCACTTCCTTGCCGTCCTTATCCACAACGCCCGACAGACCTTCCTTGTTGCTAACTATCTCGTAGCCGTATGCTTCCTCCAAGTCCATACGTTGCCCCTCATGTGTCATCACGGTAATTAGCTCTGTTCGTGCGTCCGAAGTGATTCTCTCTTGTTCGTTACAAATGGAATAGGCTATGTTATACAGCCCTTCCACTTCTTCTGTCAGAATGCCTTTTCCTGCTACACGTCCCTCAAACATGGCTTGCCAGTCTCTGTCATCTGACGGTAGACCAAACAAACGGTACAGCCCGACATTGTCTAATATCAAGCAATACTTCTTGCCCTCAAACACACGCATGCCACGTCCTACTTGCTGCAGGTACTTTGCCAACGACAGTGTGGGTCTCGCCAACTGGATAAACTCTACATCGGGACAGTCAAAGCCTTCTCCGAACAAATCAACGTTCACCAACACTTGTATGTTGGCTGTCTGTTCCAATGTCTTATCCCTCACGTCTGCCTTAGAGTCTGCACTCAATGTTTCACCTAATGGCTTAGTAAGGCCCAGAGAGGCACAACAAGGCTTACCATAATAATCTCCTACACTTGTTTTCTTAAACCTTTCAATGATTGTCTTTCTTTCTTCAAGCGGTGTCTTGCTGCTTATCGCCACTGCATTTATGCCATGCTGTCTGTACGCTTCTGCTATATGCTCCGCATGGGCTATGTCTATGGCGTAAGTGATGCCTTTCTTGTTTGCTGCATATCTTATCACCGTATCGCAAAGCCTCTCGATACTTGGCTGCACATTCATTTTCTCACTCATCTCTCTCAGCGAGAAGTCTCCGTCGGCACCTCGTTTCTTCAGCGAGTTCACCAAGCGCCAGTCCTCGCTGTCCTCTCTGATGGACATATAGTCATACAGCGATAACCACCCATCGGCAATAAACTTCTTGGCTGACCATGACTGCAACAGCACGTCAAACAAGTCGGTGAACCCTCGTCGGGTCAGTCGGCAGGGCGTGGCTGTTAATCCCAATTTTTTCGCTTCTGGAAAAGCATCCATTACCTCCTTGTAGGTCTTCGCCACGGCATGGTGCGCCTCGTCGATTACTATCAATGATGGAATTTCCTCCATTTCTTGATAGTGTCTCGACAGCCATTGTATCGACATTACTTTTATGCGGGAATCATCCAATAAAAGGGAAAGAGCAGTGCCAGAAGTAGAGCAAGGACTGCTTAGCATGGTCTCAAGCGTTTCTCTTATCTGTTCTACCAATTCACGCCGATGTACCACAATCCACACACATGGATTCTTCACTCTTCGTTCTTCTCTCTTCACTTGCTCAGCCAGTAGCACAGTTTTTCCCGTACCTGTCGGCATCTGCACCATCACGGACTGACACGACCGAAAAGCCGCCTCAATCCGTTCACTCATTTCTCTTTGATAGTCGTATAGCTGAATATCCTTCATATCAACTTCGTCTCGGTAACCACATCGAGGGTATTTCTTTACGAGTCTTCGAGTTGGCATTAGTAATGTCAATCAGTATCAGATACCACTGTTCCTTTCTTCGGTGCTCTCCAGATATATAGTAGACTTTATTGGGTTGGTCTCTAAGTATCATATACAGGTCCAAGAACTGGAATATCCTGTCATTTGCTACGCATTCCCGATGATGCATCGGTATGCCTGCCATGTCTCTGTTTTTATAGAAATAATAGTTATAGCCAACTCTCAGCACGTCCATGAATCCCATACGCTCTACAATCGGACGCTCATCAAACTCCTGCATGGTGTACAGATTTACCCATGTGGTCTTGTCTTCTCCTGCAAATACTACTTCTGCGATATTGTCATCTGAGAGTTTTACACTCTTCAATCCTTCCAGAATGATATGGTGGTTATTGTTGCTGATGGCATACTCGTTGCGCATGAAATGTTCACAGACGTATGCGTCCTTACTGTTGTATTCCTTTCCTCTGTTCTTGTTAATAGCATAATAGGCGTATGTCACAAGGCATTCTTCTCCATTGATGGTTTTATAGATGCTGTTGCTCTGCTGTTTGCGTTTTTCCCCAGTAATATATTCTCTTCCATAGGTTGTCACGTCCTGCATCGAGCCTTGCGCATTATCCATATAGAGATATTGCTCCTTGGTGCCTACTGTCAGTGGCGACCATGGGTCTTTTCGTCCTACGTATTCAATGGCTTCATTTTTATTGTTCAGCAGGTAGTACTTTGTTATGTCATCTTCTGTCTGACTGACTAACTGCCAGTTAAAACGCATATCATCGTAGGTCTTATATATCCCATGCATATTGTCACCAATACGGATATAATTCCCATCCTTTATATAACCAAACTTTGTTTTTCGCATAATGTAATTAGATAATCGAAATAATCTTAAATGGCAGTTCCACAAATTATTATCTACGCATTAAATCAATTTCATGCGCTTTATCTCTTCCATATTTTCCTTGATAAATTCACTGACTTTCTTGCCGTTGTTCGGGTATATTATGCTTATTCGGATGCTGTCATCCAACGCTCCATACACCTCATCCATCAATTTGTTGAATGGGCTATCCTTACATATATCCGGCAACCATAGTATCACGTCTCCACGCTTTACGGTTACATGATAGTCCTTTATCAGATAGTGTCCCACCAATTCCCTTATCTTCTTTTCTATTTCAACACTATTCATAATTTTTCATAGATATATTTGATTCATCCGATATTCAAAGTTTTGCAATTTGGATCTTATAGAGTGATTTGCAAGCCCCAACGGTTTTTATTCTGTTTATCGCCGTATTTGTTTTCCGAGTGGCACTTCGTGCCACAGCTTTGCATTCAGCTAAAGCAGTCGAGAGTTCACTCTCGTAAGGCTTTAGCTGGATGTAAAGCAAGTCGAAGACTCGGAAAACAGATACGGGGTTTATCTCGGTTTTTGTTTATTTCCGTACAATGACTTAATCGGTTTTTGTCTAAATTCCACCCAGTAGTAGGTTTTTGTCAACCAACAGTCACTTTCCCTAAAAGGGCAAAGCCCCTCTCGGCACCCCATAATCCGTACAACTCTCCATTTCCTCAATTTCTTTCCACGCCTCATGCAAATAAGCATTCACATCCTTTGGCAGTTTCCCTTCCTTCGCCAACTTCTCAAACTCCTCAGTCAAGTCTCTTATGGCATATTCTGGACTATACATATCATCAAAATACTCCCAGTGCCTGTCTATTACGAAGTGTCTGCACATGGATTTCGTCAGTTGCAAGAACATCAATGCTGCCGTCTGGTATTCTCCAACGGCAAGCAACTTCTCGATATTCTTGTTCTCTTCCAACATCAGCTGCCAGATGCTATAACAGTCCCAATCCACATTTCTTCTGTTGAAGATATGCTGTTCATAGTCCTTGTTCAATGGTATCAACGACTTGGCTTCTTTCTCAGCCTCCAGTATCTGTCGCTCTTTCTCCCGTCGCCTACGTTCAGCCTCTTTTGCAGCGCGTTCTTCATCGTCATTCATCTCTCGCTCGATCTTCACGGGTTCTCCCGTGAATTTCTTGCTTGGTGCCAACATCTGTATATTGTTCTGCACTCGTTTGAAGTCATCAAACCGTGACAGATGCGTAAAGATGTAGGTGAAGACCTCTTCTCGCTTCTCCTCGTTGTTCCATGCTGCTACACTATCCACCAAAGCTGCAAAGCTCGCATATATCAGTTTGCCGATACGTAGCTTGTACTCATTCAGATAGTCTCTAATGTCATCCCTATATATCAGCAACGGCAGATGTTCACATAATCCCATGGCAATGGCATACGCTGCATCTGGCCGTCCTTTTGCCAATACTGCTGGTATCGACTTCTTCTCCCAACGCTCCAACAGTCGTAGCATATACATGAAGTCGTCTTTGTCATCAGGGAAGAAGGTCACCACTTGCTGGAAGTACTTGGCATATGCTTCCTCCAGGTCTATATACAATCCTTTGGGTACATAATCTATCTTCGGACGTTCCATACAGCTTCTCCTTCTGCGCACCTCGGCAGCTTCCTCCAGTCTTTTCTGATAGGCAAGGCGTTCTTCCTTGTCTCTACGAACCGCTTCCAACTCTTCTTGAAACTCTGCTTTCTGCATGGTCTCCGCACACAGATGTTTGCTTATAAGTCTTGACAGGTATTGCCTCCATGCCCTCCAGTTGCTTTCGTTTACGCAATCAGGGCAAGGTCTGCCTCGCAAACTCCATGTTTTTTCAAACAGGTCGAAGTCCCATTCGTAGGTTTTCTTATCTGGCATATACTAAAAGTTTATATGGAATGTGTGGTGATAGAATTCTTTAAAGTGATGTCCACAGTTCTGCATACCACACTGGTTTTTATTCTGTTTACGACCATATTTGCAGACTCACGCATCTCATTTGCCTCATTGTCACCGATTACAACCTCAGTAGTTTTTCACATAGTATTTGTCAAGATACTCAGCAATCATTTTCTTGATGCCGTCCTTGATCACCTCATCCGCAATATGAGAATGACCCATCACAATCCTCACTTCCCCTAGCAGTCAGCAAGTCCTTCTCTATCTTCCTCTAGTCCAAGTCTGGTTCTCCGAATCGCTTGCCCAACACGCCAGCATGGGCAAAGCAAGCTTCCACCTGCTCCTTGTAGTTACCACGCTCTGGCTTCCAATATTTTTCCACCAAGGCGGTAACGAAGTCCTCATGCGTAGCTGCATACTGTCGCACAAAACCTTTCATCTCCTTGCCCGATATTTTCGAGAGTACTTTATCTATCTTATCTATTTGAGTGTTTGTGTTCATAATAATACTTTAATACTAAGAAAAGTAGGAAACAAACGGTTTTACTTTCTCTACTTGTTCTGTATTACCATTATTTACACCAAAATGCATATTTTTAATACACATCATTTTACTATTTGGCTTCCAATAAATATTGGCTAAAACTATACATGAAAACAATGAAAGTTCATTAGGGTCTCCATCTATATTTTTTAATTCATCTTCAGTTAATAAACTTTTATTCTTTACAATTTTCTGGAGTCCTAGTCCAATATTATATTGATCTTCTATTATTTCCAAATGATACTTATCTATCCAGTCTTTATTTGGTTTTATAAATTTCAGATATGGCAAATAATTCTTTTCAAGTATAAAAATATAATCAGAAAGGCCTTTACTACGACATTTGTAATTATAAATATGTATATTATTATAGGAATATTCTATATCATTCGTTTTCATAAAGTTATTATTTCTTCCGATATGATAATCCCAATATACACCAAATGAAATTATAATAAAATTATCATTCAACTTCAATTTTTCAAACGCTTCGAATAAATCTTGACTGGCAATATTTAGCTGCGGTGTTGCACGTACCAAAAATGTTGTAGCAAAAAAATGAGAAAATTTGTATTTTACTCCATCGCTCATATTGGTATCAATATCAACATAACTTACAGATGGCTTATCAACAAACGCTTGATTAGGATAAAGTTGACATACAGAAGCATCTATTATATATCCTTTGGAGTTATCTGATATTTGCCCCTTTAAGAATAGGCAATATTTATCAAGTTCAGAAGAAATTTCATTGTATATGTCTTTTTTCAAATTTTCTACAATATCTTTATCATATTCTTGATTTACTCTCAAATCTTTATCTTTTTCATTTAAACGACTTATATAATCGTTAATATAACAGTCTAAGCATTTTACTTTTTCTTTGTAAACTCTATTAATATTAGATATTGCAGCTGAAATATCAACAAAATCAATACATTTAAGATAGTCTTTTTTAGACTCTATCTTTCTTATGCAGAATTTCAGAGCATCTATGTTATCTTTCTCCTTGAGAATATCCATAGAATTCTGAGGAGCAGCAGGAAGGCTAAATACATATCCTACTCCAAATGGATAATAAGGCAAAGCATAAAGTCGATAAGTCAGGAGTGCTATATATGTATTTGCTGCACCTAAAATTTTCCCACTAGTAATACCTTTTAGCTGTGGCATTGGATACCTTCTATCCAATAGAAATGGATAATTTGTATAAATTCCATTCAAATATGATAGCATTTCAATACATTCCGTTAATGTTGAAGGTACCAAAGGATATACTTGTGGTTGAGATTGTGTAAAACTTAAGATTCTTTTCAATAAGGAGTATTTCCCCTGTTGAAGGAGCATCGCACAGAACATTACATGGAACTCTAAAAATCTCTTTCTCTCTTCATTATGTTGTTTAGCTTCTTCTTCTGTAAAATAAGTGTTTGTTAGTGAATTTATTGTATATGTTGAAACGTTATCCATATACAAATCATATTTTTGGGATGCCTGTTCCCAATAATCCATCACCCATTCGTCTTTCCCATAAAATATTTGAAGCCGAAGATTAGTCCAAAGTATAGTATATGTATCCTCTGATATAAAACCATCAGGATAAAGCAATGCGGTCAGAAAAGCATTACCATTATTAATGGACATTGGCTCATAGCATAACTTACATAAGTACTCGTTTATTTTAGTAATTCCATCATAGGCATAATTGTCATAGCGTACCTTTGTGCCTATATGTCCCTTATGGAACTCTGTAATATATTCAACCCATTTGTCATACACATTTCTTGCGGCATTTCGGTTTGTTGAGCGAAGAATATAACTTATCAAGTCCACCCATTCCATAAAATGAACGGATGCCTTTTCCGAGGACTTTCCTACAGCTTTTTTATAATCGTTCCATATATTCACATGTAAGGTCTCTGCATCATTATACATGCGTATTATCTCAAACAAGTGAAAGAAGCATCCTATCAAAAATATGGTAGCAATAGTTTGAATCGATATGTAGATATAACAATATTTTGATTGGTCTAACAGAAAAGGATTAACGACCGCAATTATCAAATTGACAACCAATAAGACATTGAATATTGCAAATGCCATCTCATTTTTAAGTCTCGTGGTTAAAAGAGATGAACCATATTTGTCATCTATTCTTTCTATACTGGCATTTATCTGTGGATAAGCAATACCAAATACCGCAGCAACAATAGACAACATTCCACTATATGTGTAATTTGTAAAGTCGAACATCATTTTTCTTTCTTAATAAAAGTTTTTAAAAGTCTTTTTATTGACTTAATTTCTGTAGTCAATGCAGATAACTGAGAAGACAAAGTATCTGTTTGTTTTTCAAGTTGCTGATTCATTGTTTGAAGTTTCAAAACCTTATCTTTATCTATTTCAAGTTTTATAGAATCTTGTATGAGTGATATTGAATCCAATTTGTTTTGCTCCTGTTTATGCTCGTTGCTTTTTCCTTGATTATAACAAGCAAAGAAGACCACTACTGTACAAACGAACCCACAACAAGCTAATATGCAATTTCCATATAGTGCGGATTTGAGCTTATTTTTCTTTTCGCCTTTCATAATTACAATTCTTTATAATAGAAAATTGGCTTGTATTTTTCCCAGTCCGCATCTTCTAATCCGAAACTTTTCAACCACCTATTCATATTAATCATGCAGTCTTCCACTACATTCTTATCTGCATTCAAGTCCCATTCCTCTATATCTTTCCCTATGAAATATGGCTTATAAACACGAAGTATCAGCAAAACTATTTGCTGATAATTATGAGAAACAAAGAACTTTTGGTATTTCTTATAAGCGACAGCCCATGAGAAATGTCTGATGCACATATCCAAAGCCTTTGTCTTGTGTTGTAGAATAATGTTGGCGATAATCTCATATTCCAAGAAGAAGTTTTTGATGCCATAAGTACGGACACCCTTCATCAATTCCGATATTCCTTCTTCTATCTTATACGACTCTTGCTGCACGAGTTTTTCTTGTGGACATCTCTGTCCCGATATGTTCAAATACAAATCGTCGCATTTTCTGATGAGAGCATCTATATCTTCGTTGGTTGACAAACTCTTATAATGTCTAACCAGGAAGAGTTTCATCGAATAGACCTCTGTACTCCAGTCTTGGAACCAATCTTCATAGAAACGAGACTTTCGAGCTTTTTCTAATAAAGACAATTCTACCTTTATCCTCTCAAATGCAACAATTTCTGCTTTCCCTTTGATTTGAACATCCCTGTCAAAACTATCCACATCTATTGTCTGGGTGTCAGATACTACTACATAACCATCCTCTTCGTCAATGCCAGTACTCCACAGGTAATTACTCTCTGTCAATAGGCTTAAAGCAAGGCTTTCATGTTTTTTACATTGATGAGCAACTTGGCTTACAGCAAGGATTAGACTTGGGTATTTTAGCCACTTTCTATCTAAATTCTCCAACCAAGAATAGAATCTCTTCTTTGACACAAGATTTCTCAAATTGAACAATACGAAAACTTGAGCTTCGTTTTTCGTATTAGTCATAAGAGTATATACAAGATGTATTTGCTCTTTTCTCAAAGTCCTTGTATTCTTTATTGCTGCAATCAACAAAGAATTGTCATAGTGTGAGATACCTTCACCTTTCCGTAAGATACCGTCGATTATTTTTATAGAAAAAGACGCATCATCCATATAGGCTATAGCCTGTTGGGTGAAATTATATTTGCTCTCCCAAAAAGCCTTTTCATTACGGTTACCCAAATCTTGATTCTTAAATAAGCTTTTAAACTCCTTTCTCCAATATTTGGGATGTACACGTTTTATGAATGTAGTCGCATAGATATACAGTGCACTTTTTCTTTCCTCTGACAAATATTTAGAATGACAGGCTTTCAATATCTTGACGAGAATATCTGGTAGTACATTCTGTATCTCCTTCGAACTACTGAAACAATACAATTGAGCGACTCGTTTTGAAAAATCCTTGTTGGTACATAAGGAAGCAAAATAAAAACAAGGATAGGGATAAATAGCATAAATTCTTTCTACTATACGATACAGGTTTTCATTCGTCAACCACATTCCAAACATATTCTTAGTTACAAATCCTAATTTCACAAGAACCTGCAATATGCGAATTGCTGCTAAGGTCACGCTATCTGAACTTCCAAAGGTAATCGAGCGTCCCTCACGTCCCAACGGCTTTATTTTTTCTTCTTTGCATAGTTCTTTCTGCAATCTTGAAAAATAGTCGTGAAGTCGTATGGCATCTTTGTTTCTTAGAGAAGCCTCTTCTATTTGGCCATGCAACTTACTGAATTTCGCTACCATATTACTATTACCCCAACAATACTCCTGAAGTCCAAGAGACAATTCCATGGTGCTCAAATATTCTTGGTCAGAATTGAATTCATGACTTTCACAAACAAGTGCTCCCTCTAATTCGTCTAACTTTATACCACCATTTAATGATGCCAAAATCATAAGACGAACCATCGTAAGTATTCGGTGAAAGCCGTATTGTAAGCCAATATATAGTTTTGTACCTTTGC
>OBKW01000037.1_pt1 | contig 97234 bp, 83 predicted proteins | sample 1519791 | NCBI WGS metagenome assembly OBKW01 (sample SAMN02044682, study PRJEB22538) | human gut metagenome
ATTTTTTTGTTTTTAATGCGGATTCAAGAGCTGAGGGAGTTGAGTTTCAAACTATCTTATCTGCCTCTCGTTTATCCGACATTTTTTTTATGCGTCTTTCTGTCGCATCGGTCGTTTTCGTTTCGGGTGCTTGAAAAGGTAGGGATTAGGGAATGCAAGGTTTTTCGGTCAAAATACTACCCGCAGGGCTGGAGATTTTTACCGAAAACAGGAGGCTTGACCTTGCTTTCCCGTCCAATCCCGGAATTACCTTTGCGCCCAGAACGAAAATGACTGACTGATGCGGCTTACTGAAAGGCGCAAAATGGAGGTAAACGAAAACAGAGGCAGATTGTGTAGAAAAAAACTTCAGGGGAAAATCCGTAAAAAAAAGAATCACCAAAAGGAAAAAGACATCACCGGAAGCGTGAAAAGGGCAAACCACAACAAAGGAAGTATGATTGTTTCCGATCCGACGGAACTTGTTCAGCCGGGTGGCAACAATCATTCTTCCCGGTTTGTCCGGCTGTGTGTGGGCGCCTGTTTCATTCATGGGGCAGGCTGACACACTCTGCATTCACTTTCCGCTTCCGGCAAAAGAGACAGCGAAAAAAGAAAAATCATTTGAAAACCCGTAAAAGCACCTCTTGGCATAGGCGCAAAAGAAAGGGGCATTGCTTCATCTGTCTAAACATCGTTTAGGCGTGAGGCAATGCCCTTTTCTCCAGCTATGCGGTAGTCGGCACACGTTTGTTCCAAACTCGTTTTGGGCAATGGTGTGCCGACGGACAATACCGCTTTTACGGAAAATTCTTATGAATGAGGGGATAAAAAACGGGAGTTTATATCAAAATCTCGAATTAAATAGCTACTTTTGCATACGAAGAGTTCTTTGAAGGTTACGCAACGCGCAGAAGGATAATGCAGTAGATAACTAACTAAATCGTAACCTATTACTATCAAGAGCAATTAACCTACGCTCATTTCCAATAAATTACACTCTTTTCGTAACTTCTGGGATGCAAGTTTACTGCTTGCAATCTCATATATGGATTTGTATTCATTTGTTCCCAATGCCGCACTAAACATTGCCACTTTCCGGCTAATCTCACAGTATTCAAGTAGTTTTTTTATTTGATAATTGTACCCGGTTTCACCATTGCCATCAGGATAATAGGGTAACAAAGCATTGCTTGGTAGCCTACCTTTATACTTCATAATAATATCATAAGCAATACGAATGATGGGAGTTTTTATCTCAGTGCGTATAAGTCCATCCTTGTGTGTTTTTTGAGGTAAATAATGAATGTAAGGTATTCCTTCTTCAATGCTGATATTATCAAAAGTGAATCGTCTGAAATCACCTATACGGCAACCGAAACAACATTGAACAACGAATACATCTTTTACTCGCTGCAATGTTTCGGGACATTCTTTGTGGACAACTTCATTGAATTCTGTTTTGGTGAGAAAGAAAGGCTCGTCATATTGTTGCTTCATAATGGACTCTTTTTCTTTTCCTATCTTGCGGAAAGGAGATACGGGAATAACATCATTACTTTCAAGCTCCACCATAAATGCTTGTAACAATAAAAGTTTCTCAGCAATTGTATTCTGGCTTCTTTCCTTTGATGGTATATTCCGCTTATTCATTTCTGCGTACAGTTCTGGAAATTTTTCAACCAGAGTGTATTCTTTGCGTAGAAAATCACGAAAATTTAGAATATGTTCCTTATTGAATTCATTGACCGGCAACCCGTCAATGCCATTGATAATAAGGAATCGAGTCAGTTCCCTTATCACTACATCGTAATGTTTCTTTCTGCCGGGACCTATTACACCTGCATTTAGCCATCCGTCAACATAGCGTTGGAACATACTACACATGGATTCCTCTTCACTGCTGATGTTATATTTTTCAGGATGTAAGTGCTGGTCTATTAAGATTTCCAGTTTTTCACTGGTTAATTCTTTGTTGCTCCCATAAATGGATAAAATTAGATTCTTCCGTTCTTCAATAGATGTGTTAAATGATGTTCTTATGTCTAACTTTATAATACTTTTAGCCTTATATTTTTCAGTCTTGGCATCCCAAAGAGTAGGAGAGACCATAATATCTGATTTGTGGAATAACTGTACATTGCGTCCATCAGATAATCGAAATCTGACATTTACCTCTTTATCTTTCTTCCCAGTTCTTATAAATGCTTTTACTGTAGTCATATATTCTCTGTTATATCGGTTGTGCAAATATACATAAATTGCACAACTCAGTTCAAATATTGCACAACATAATGCAATGGCATGCAATATAATATTTTTATATTACTCTGATTTTTAATATAATGTTATATGTATTGGTTTTATAGTATTTTATATTCCGAATCGCAACGGAATCACAAGGAAAAAACCGCAAATGGCTAAAAAAAGCTTTTGCGGTTTTCTTGTTTTAGAATTAGAAAATGTCCGCATTTTGTCAGCATAGGTTGTAATGGGAAACAAATTGGAGTATTTGGTTTACATTGCAGGCAAGATTTATTTGCGATACCTGGAGAAAAAATTATCAATCCAACGGACTAGATATACTATAATAACTCCGGCTATGACCATACTGATAATACGTACCAACATAATTTATAGAATTAAAGATTTGTTTTTATGGAATAATAATGTGCAAAGATAATTGATTGGTGGAGAAACAAAAACTCTGGAAAGGATATAAAGATAGGAATTAACGCATATTTTCACGGATATAATCTTCTATTGTAAAATCACTCTTATATCTAGATATTTCCGGATTCTTCTCTACAGTCGTAATGCAACGTTTTTCTTTACCAAGTACCAACCGGTTTAGGAAGCTCAGGATGTCATGACGATTATCCTTCATAGGAGAATAGGATAGGGAATGTCCTATACCTTCCGCTATATAGAAATAGTATGCTGTCTCTTTTTCTTTCAGTTGCATACAGATAAAGTTTGAGCCCCATAGCCCCATTTCCTCTTCTACTACTGCCTTAGTAAAAGGAACCGTGCTGTCGGCATCACCATGGAACAACATAAGAGGACAAGGGGACATTATCCATTTTGGAATACCATTGGCACAGATTGCTCCAGAAAAGGAAATGACCCCTGCATAATTGAAATTGGCAGGTAATCTGTCCGCAAAAGCCGTTTGATTGCAAATCTCATACTCTGCTTGAAGGGCAGTTATCGCACCTGCACTTGAACCGCAAGCTATAATTTGTGCAGGATTTATTTGCCATTCTACACTATGCTCAATTATATAATTTGTAGCATCACCAAAATCTTCTACAGCACAAGTGATTGCTTGTTGCAGGGCAGAAGAGAATCCTTGCAAGTCCGAATACTCCGATTTATCTATATCCTTTAATTGGGTACGGTAATCTGTTGATACTACCACATAGCCGGCTCGTGCCAAAAAATGAAAATAAGAAATGTAATCGGGATTATCTCTTCTCCCGCCTTTGAAACCTCCCCCAAATGCAAAAAGAATGACGGGCTTTGATTGTGTCCCTTGTATTTGATCAATCATTACATACTTGTCCAGTTTCAGAGTATCAACCTTTTTGATGGCAAAAATATATGTTTGCTTGTCAATATGCTGTGCATGCACAACAGTAGCTATACTCAATAATGAGCATGCCATCAAGATAAAAATAAAGCGTTTTCCCATATTCAGTTTATTCTATTAATGCTGCGTGGATTATCTGACCTACAAAGATAGAATAAAACTATAACTAAAAAGGGGAAAGATGACATTTAGACATAAAAAAAGGCTATCTATCCCAGACAGCCAATCTTTTTTATTAACCTTAAATCTAATACTATGAAAAACACAGTACAAAGATACGTACTTGCAGGAGATATCCAAATTTTAGCGGGTAATCAGCGGATATTATAACATGGTTTAGTAGAATATTATTTCCGTTAACTATTAACATAAATAATATTCAATTTAACAGAAGAAGGAATTAATATTCCTCATCAGTGATTGCAAACTTTAGTCATGTCCACTGTAAATCCACCATTGGCGGGTATAAATTTTCCTTTTCTTTTAAGAAATTCTATCAGGGTATCTACATCCATATTGTTGGCAGAGCAGGTGAAAAAACGCTGCTGCTCGCCGAATTTTTGGATAATGGCTTCTCTCAATGATAACTCAGTATAACTATTACCTTCCATCATGTGAAGGACTTCATGTGCATGTAATTGTTCCATAATCTTTTTTTGTGGCAAAGATAATATGATATTCTAAGTATAAGTGTAACATATGTGACAAAGCCCAACACACATATCCGGATATTTGCTTTTACGTAAAATAACACTTGTTACGACTATGCTAAAAACCTCAAAAAAAGTAAAAAGGTTTTGCTTCTATACCATTGTAAACTAACTTTGGGAATCAACTTTTAAATGAATTAAAGCATATGAAAAAATTAATCTTATCTATTGCACTATGTTGTGCAGCTACGAATTTCTTTGCGCAGAATGCTGACCCTGCCCAGTTGGTCAACGATGGTAAGGCTGCTCTTGAAGCTAAAAATTACCAGGAAGCTTACACAAAATTTAGTACTTATCTGACACAAACAAACAACCAAGATTCCGTAATTGCATATAACTGTGGCGTTTGTGCCGATAAGATAAAGAAACCTGCCGAAGCTTTGAAGTATTTTGATATTGCTGTACAGAAAAAGTATAACCTGGCAAATGCTTATATAGGTAAAGCCGGTGCTTTGAAAGATTTGAAGAAAAATGATGAGTATGTTGCCACTTTAAAGGAAGGGCTGGAAGCAAATCCCGGTAATAAGACATTGACTAAATTGTATGCCACTTATTACGTAAATCAAGGTATCATGGCGCAGAAAGCCAAAAAGATGGATGCAGCCGAAGAAGCATTTAAACAAGCCATAGCTATCCAAGCAGATAATGTAAATGCACTTAACAGTCTGGGTTCTTTGTATTATAGTAAGGGTGCCAATACCATGAAAACAGATGTAGAAAAAGCAAAAGTTGAATTCAAGGAAGCCAAAGAATATTTGGATAAACTTATTCCATTGCTCTCTGCGGACAAACCAGCTCAAAAGAAAATGATGGATAATGCAAAAACGATGTTGAACTTCATCGACAGTCAAGTGAAATAAAAGACTCATATATAAAAAAGAGGCAGATATCTGAATTGATATCTGCCTCTTTTTTTGCGTTATGAAATGACTATTTAGTTCTTCTCAGTACAACAGCTGTACGTGCCGGTATGTAAAGCTTCAGCCACTCCTTCTTGTCTTTTTTGTAAAGCGGGTCGTGGATGGTAAAATGTTTGATGGTATCATCCGTCAAACCATTACCGCCATAATCTGGATTATCTGTATTCAAAATAACTTCATAAGTTCCGGCAGGAACCAAGAAACCGTAATCAGTAAAAGACTGCTTAGGGTTGAAGTTGAATACAAAAATCAAGTCCTTGCGCATATAGGCCAATACCTGGTCACCGTCATTATGCCATATTTCTTGGACCGGAGTAGCCTGGAAGTTCTTTATGCTTTTTACAACTCCCAACATGGCAGCATCAAAGTCACCCATATAATGATATGCCAGATTCTTGTTGTCCACCAAATTCCATTGGCGGCGGGCATATTTACAAGACCAACCGTTACCTTCACGGGGGAAGTCAATCCATTCCGGATGTCCGAATTCATTGCCCATAAAGTTAAGATAACCGCCATTGATAGTAGTCGCAGTCAGTAAACGTATCATTTTATGGAGAGAAATGCCTCGATTTACGGTATAGTTCTCGTCTCCTTTCTGCATGTGCCAGTACATATCCGCATCAATCAAGCGGAAAATGATGGTTTTATCGCCCACCAAAGCTTGGTCATGGCTTTCCGCATAGGAGATGGTCTTTTCATCTTTGCGGCGGTTGGTCACTTCCCAGAACATGCTGGATGGCTTCCAGTCTTCATCTATTTTCTCCTTGATTGTCTTAATCCAATAATCGGGAATATTCATGGCCATACGGTAATCAAATCCGTAGCCGCCATCTTCATATTTTGCCGCCAGTCCGGGCATTCCCGATACTTCTTCGGCAATGGTGATGGCTTTGGCATTGACCTGATGGATAAGCCGGTTGGCAAGTGTCAGATAACAAATGGCATTGTCGTCTTGATGTCCGTTGAAGTAATCTCCATAATTACAGAATGCTTCTCCCAAACCATGACTATAATATAACATGGAGGTTACTCCGTCAAAGCGGAAGCCGTCGAAATGATATTCTTCCAGCCAGAATTTACAGTTAGACAGCAGGAAGTGAATAACTTCGTTCTTGCCGTAATCAAAGCAAAGTGAATCCCAAGCTGGATGTTCCCGACGTCCACCGGGATAGAAATATTGATTAGGATCACCGGCAAAGTTACCCAAGCCTTCCACTTCATTCTTCACAGCGTGTGAATGGACAATATCCATGATAACGGCAATCCCCATACTATGGGCTGTATCAATCAACTCCTTCAGTTCTTCCGGAGTACCAAAACGGGAAGAAGCGGCAAAGAAACTGGAAACATGGTATCCGAAGCTACCATAATAGGGATGTTCCTGAATAGCCATAATCTGTATGCAGTTGTAGCCTTCTTTGGCGATACGTGGAAGAATCTTTTCCTGAAATTCCTTATAGCTACCGACCTTTTCCTCCTGCTGAGACATACCGATATGGCATTCATATATCAATAAAGGATCTGTAGATGGCTTGAAAACCCGCTTTTTCATTTTATAGGGTTTCTCCGGAGCCCAAACCTGGGCACTGAATATTTTAGTCTGTTCGTCTTGTACGACACGTGTAGCCCATGCAGGAATGCGTTCACCGCAACCACCGTCCCAATGTACCATCAGCTTGTACAAGTCACCGTGTTTCACGGCATCAGCAGGAAGCTTGATTTCCCAATTACCGTTTGCTTTACGCTTCAAGCTATATTTTTTTTCTTCTTTCCAATCGTTAAAAGTTCCGACCATAAAGATTTGGGTTGCGTTAGGCGCCCATTCACGGAAAACCCAACCATCGTCAGTACGATGCAGGCCGAAATAGAGGTATCCGGATGCAAAATCAGACAAGGTTAGTTTTCCTTTGTTGGTCAATTCCGATTCTTTGTCTATGGCATGTTGATGACGTCCGTTGATGGCATCGGCAAAAGGTTCCAGCCATGGGTCATTCTTGATTAAATTCAATGTTTCCATAAAGAGGATGAGTTTTGGATATTTGATAAATTTACGCTTTAACTTTCACAATTATTTTTTTTACACCGTCAGGGGTAATACCCGGAGCATGCCCGTCCTGAGGGAAAAAGATAGCAAACATTCCGGGCTTCACTGCAATATAGTCCTCCGCCAGTCCTTCAAAAAAAGTGATGTCTTTTTCCGCATTGTAAGGAGCATCAACCGGAAGGCAGTCTTGGGCGGCGGTATAACCCATTATCTCCGTACCGGACAAGGGTATTTGAATGTCAATATAGTCTTTATGGGTTTCCAGTTTGGCATTTTCTTTTTCTTTTGGGTTTGTCTGCGCCACGTTGACCAGCAAGTCCTTTCCTTTCAGTTCGGTCTTGCCGATTTCCAAAGAGTGCAAGTCATGTGATTTTAAAAAATCAATGGCCTGCTCAAACAGAGGATGCAGCAAAGTATATTTTTCTATGTTTTCAAGTCTGTCTATAACCATAATTCAAATGTTTTAAGTTAGTTATATAGGTAAATTATTCAAAGTCGTCTATGGTGTAATTCACAAAATCAGAAAAACGCTTCATCTGCTTGAAGATGTCGTCTGTACGATCCAAAAAGTCTGGAGCAAGAAAGAAGCTGTCCGGCTGGCAGCAGGCAACCGTATACTCTTTACACTGAAGGTATTTCAGATAGGGATAGTCCTTTGGAAATCCTTTTGGAGCTGTTTTTAGAAAATTCTCTCCGATGACGGGAAAGTATTGCTTGAAAGCAGGATCTTCCACTATACTGCGAAATTCATCTATATTGTCGTGTACCGCTTGTCGCAGAGCTCTTAACAAGGGCGGGGGAGGACAATAACTTCCACCGGCCAACAAGCAGTTTCCCGGTTCCAGATGCACGTAATAGCCACAATGGTCGGATTTCTTTCCTTTCGCATTGATATATCCTCCCAGATGTGTCTTGTAGGGAGTTTTATCTTCGGAAAAGCGTGTATCACGATAAATACGGTATGTACAGTCCTTTGCTTCTATACCACGGATGCTTTCATCAAATAAAGAGATACGGGAGATAATTACTGTAAGCAAGTTTTCAAACTCGCTGCGGGCGACTTCATACTGTTCCCGGTGAGAATTGAACCATTCACGATTGTTGTTTGCAGACAGTTCTTTCAAAAATTGAAATATAACAGGGATATTCATATCATATTCTTTCCTTATTATCTGCCAAATTTACGGATAATATTTCTAACATGCTACAAAGAAGGGTAAAAAAAAGCATCGGCTCTGGTAAACCGATGCTCCTTACACATTTATCAATCAAACAGACGCTTCTGTTTTTGATGTACTTACTTATCACAAGCGGGTACGTCTCTTTTAATTAATCTTATATCTAATACTATGAAAAACACATTTATATAACACAACAAATTGGAATTTTGTTCATGCAGATGAGGATAACTTTAGCATAAAAAAATGGGTGGGTCATTTTATTCTGCATCCGGTTTGCACTATCTTTGCAAGAAAATATGTAGAATATGGCCGAATATAAATTTGATGAAGATAGCGTTAAAGCGCTGATAGCTTGGGCAAAGAGCACATCTTTCCCTCAAAGTGTAACATTGTCTGATGCTGAGAACATAGTGGATGTGAAACGTTTTGTGCAAGCTAACCTGAGTGACATAGATGCACATTATCCTGATGATTTTTATAATCCTGCCATCACGCGGCTATATCGGCTGAAGGAATATATGGAAGAGAACAAATAAAGACTTGGCACTGATTATGCGGAAAACCACGAAGCGATTAAGAAATCCGTGTTGTTCTGCATAATCAGTGCCAAATCTAATAAATCACCAGAGTTGTGATTCCGTTATAGCTTTATCTTAAGTATCTTTCCTCCATATCCTTCGACGGCCACATTAGTAGCCTTATAGGGAAGCAGACTTATGTTTTCTTCTTTTCCGCTGAGCAGCTCCGTAGCTTTGTACTGGTCCATCTGCGGTATTTGCAGGAAGTCAAAAGCATGAGAAGGAATATTTATGGCAAGGTCTGCCGAGATATGGTCGAAGTTCACGACGAACAGCAGCAGGTCTCTCTCAAATTTGCGCAGGAATGTATATTGCTTATGTTCATTAAAGCGCCATCCGTTGACATTGGCATACATCAAATCGAAGAAAGCCCCCTGAGAGATGGCCTTTTCTTCATTGCAAAGAGTCAGTAGCCGTTTATAAATGCTGTATAGGTGTTTCTGGTCCTCCGTCAGCATCTTGCCGTCGAACTTGCCGCCATTGCGCCAACGGCGGATAGTATCTACACTCCAATAGTCAAAGATGGTTGTACGTCCGTCCCGGCCGCTGAAACCTTCACTATCCATGCCCAGCTCACCAAACTCCTGACCGAAATAAATCATCATCGGATTGGTGTTCATGCAGGCTGACACAATGAGTGCCGGAATCGCCTTGCGTGGGTTACTGGCAAAAAAGTCGGAAGCGATACGTTGCTCGTCATGGTTTTCCAGAAAGTTCAGCATGCGTTTTTCTATACCTCCCAGACTTTGCCAGGAACGGGTGATGGCAGTTGCCGATTCATACCCGCAAGTAACAGCCCGCAAGGTATCATAAAGTCCTACTTTGTCGTATAAATAATCAAACTTGCCACGGAACAAGTAATTCTTGTATTCTCCCGGGTTATAGACTTCGGCTATAAACAGCAGGGAGGGATATTGCTCCTTTACCTGCGGGATTGCCCATTCCCAGAACTCTACGGGAACCATTTCGGCCATATCGCAACGGAAACCGTCTATATTCTTTCCCGCCCAGAACAGCATGATATCCAGCATCTTGGTCCATGTGTCGGGAATGGGGTCGAAATGGCAAGTCCCGCCGTTCTGATAATCCACTCCATAATTCAACTTTATAGTTTCGTACCAATCGGTGATGTTTGGATAAGCGTCAAAACGGTTGTTTCCGGTAGCTTTTGCCGGAAACTCCCTATAAGGTTCGGCGGCTGCACCTTTCATGTCAAATTGGCCATGCAGTTCCGATTTCGGGATATAATAGAAGTTATTATATGGGCTGAACGCATAATTGGTATCATCGTTTGAACCCAGTTGTGAAGTGCCATCCGGCTGGGCATCCGAGTGATATTGACGGGCTACGTGGTTGGGAACAAAATCTATGATAACCTTCAGACCGCTACGGTGAGTGCGCTGCACCAGATTCTCAAACTCTCTCATACGCTCCGGTACGTCCTTGGCGAGATCCGGGTCGACATCATAGTAGTCCTTGATGGCATAGGGAGATCCGGCTTTACCTTTCACAATGGCCGGATGGTCGGGTTGGATATTGTGACGGCGGTAGTCAGTTTGCGTAGCATGCTCGATGATGCCCGTGTACCAGATATGTGTAGCGCCAAGCTTCTTGATTTCTCCCAACGCCTTGGCTGTAAAGTCAGCCATCTTGCCGCATCCATTTTCGGTGATGCTGCCATTATTGATGCAGTGGTTATTGTTGTTTCCGAATAGTCGGGTGAACACTTGATAAATAATCAATTTGTTTTCGTCGTTCATTTCTTTGTTTTCTATGTTATAGAATGGTTGTTTTATTCTTTCCAAATGCTGCCTTTGTCTATGAGCAGACGTTCCAATATATCATTGGTCGTATTATATCCCTGCATGAATATCTCCTCCGCCTTTTCCAGCTCTGTATTGCTGTATCCCTCCAAGTTATAAGGTTCTATCAGCAAATCAGCCTTCTCGCGTTCAGGAAAAGAGTTGGAGCGGAACATAAAATTATAGGAACGTAAGGCAATGCTCACAATGTTCATTTTATACTTGGTTGCCATCAGAGGGCTGACATTCACGGCAATCACTTTTTCGCATATACGGCGGAGGGTAGAGACAGGCAGGTTCATCAGCAGGCCTCCGTCCACGTAATGGGTGCCGTCTATATTGACCGGGGCAAACAATACCGGCATGCAACACGAAGCTGCTACGCGTTCGGCGATGTCCCCTTTATGGAAATGTACCAGACGTCCGTGGTCCAGGTCAGTAGCTGTAATAATCAGAGGGATTTGCAGTTCTTCCAGTTTCTTGGATTTCAGATTGCTTTTCAGGAAATCGATGAATTCTCCCAATTCAAACAATCCGACTTTGGGAATCACCAGTTTGGTCAGGTCCTGAAACTTGTGCCCGGCAAAGTAGTCAAGAACTTTATGCGGTTCATTGCCGTCGGCGTAGAATACCCCGGCCAAGGCTCCGGCGCTGACTCCGGAAAGTATATTGGGCTTTATGTCATGTTCCAATAAGGATTGCATGGCACCCAAATGGGCAAAGCCTTTGATGAAACCGCCGCTTAAGGCAAAACCTATTGGATATTTTTTAGTGAACCAGTTGTTCGTTACTACTTCCATGTTGAAAATATGATATATTGTTCGGCACGAAATTAATGATTTTATTGTAGGGAGAAAGGAAAATAGCGGAAAAAAGTTCAAAGTATTAAGAGAAAAGTCTTCTCTATTAAGGAGAAAGTTTTTCTTAGTTAGGGAAAAAGTTTTTATCAGTTAAGAAAAAACTTTGTTTATGGTTTGCGGATGTCTATCCCAAGCCTTGGGATAGACATCCGCAAACTGGGGATATGTATCCGCAGTGTGCGAACAAAGTTTTAGGATTAAGGGATACTGTTTGAGAATATACGTTTATTTCTTTGCGATTGCTTTCAGCAGTGCATATCCTCCAAACCACTGAATCAGCATGCCCGGAATGCCCATACGGAAATCTTGCACTGCCAAAAAGAAATTACCGCACAGTGCCCATTCAAAGGCCGTACCGATAATTTGATAGGAGAGGATTACACCCAGCAATGCCAATAAAGAGATATTCTTGGCATAGCGTGCAGCAAGAGCGGCGGTTCCGGCCAGCAGACCGGACTTTATAAGTATGGCCGGCAACACGGCTGCTGCAGGCATGGCAAAAAGCAGATGATTGATGACCGGAGACAAGAGAGCCGTCAGCAGACCTACCTTGAAACCATATTTATAAGCAGCTATCAGTGTAAAGAAATAGATGGGAAGCAACGTCGGACCGCCTGCTGGGACCAGATGGCAGAGTTGCGGCAAGGCGATGTTTCCTGCCACGAACAGCAGGGCGAATAGATAGGTCTTTACGTTGCCGAAAGGCAAAGAATAAAGTTTTGCAGATGTTTCCATTTGTATAATATTATGCATTAGTTGATAAATCTATTTTTATTATGACTGTTTAAAACTGAAAAGGTTTAATCAAATCTTCACCAATTCATATTCCATGGTTCCCAATCCTATTTTCTCGGCATGGCGCAATCCGGCAAGCCAGTCCGTGTCGGGGTGCATCAAGTGGAACTTGTCGCATCCACACAAGTCGTCGTGCTCGTGTGCCGTGGCAAGGCAATTGTTACCGTGCAGTATCGGGGCTTGGATGACCATATCTGCACATGCCTTGTCCAGTGCAACCGGGTCTGCCGAAGCCAGAATGCCGAGGTCGGGCACGATGGCGGCATCGTTGTGGTTCCAGCAGTCGCATTCGGGAGATACGTTCATGATGAAGCTGATGTGGAAATGGGGCTTGCCCATAACGACAGCGAGGGCATATTCCGCAATCTTGTAGTTCAGGCGCTCGGAAGTATCTTCGGCTCCCATCACGGCACCGTCGTGCTGGCAGAGGGCTACGCACTGTCCGCAACCTACGCATTTGGCGTAGTCTATTTCTGCCTTGCGGCTGGCATTGAGGTGCACAGCGTCGTGTGCGCAATGCTTCACGCAGATGTTGCAGCCGATGCAGCTTGCTTCATCAATCTTGGGTTGCGAGGCGCAATGCAGTTCCAGCTTTCCGCCTACGCTGGCACATCCCATGCCCAGATTCTTCAAGGCGCCGCCAAAACCGGCTTGTTCGTGCCCCTTGAAGTGGTTCATACTGATTACAATATCGGCGTCGGCTATCGCTGTACCGATTTTGGGTGCCGGACAATATTCTCCGTTCAGAGGGATTTCGCGGTAGTCCGTTCCCTTCAGTCCGTCGCCGATGATGACCTGGCACTGGGCCGAAATGGGGTTGAACCCATTCTCCATCGCGCTTTGCAAGTGGTCTACGGCATTGGCGCGACGACCGGAATACAGTGTGTTGCAGTCCGTCAGGAAAGGTTTGGCTCCCAGGCTGCGGAGCAGGGTTGCCATTCGAGCTGCATAATTGGGACGCAAGTATGCCAGATTGCCGGGTTCGCCGAAATGGATTTTGATGGCAGCAAAGCTATCCTTCAAAGGGAGTTGCTCGATGCCTGCCCGTTTCAGCAAGCGTTCCATTTTATCCAAAAGATTGGATGTAGGGGAAGTACGCAAGTCAGAGTAGTATACTTTTGCTTTTTCCATGTGTTTTTACCTATTTATAGTGATAGTATCTGCAAAAATAACGGATTATTTCCATATTAATAGGTATATGGCTAAAAAAAGTAGGGAAATCCCTTTTGACAAATAGGGGGATAATAAGAGGTCTATCCATGTTTCTGCCTACCTTTGTGGCAACTAAAAACTCGATAAGATGAAAACAATCAGACTAATTATTGCGGGACTGGTAATGACGATGGGATTCAGCAGTTGTTCCAGTTTGTTTTATGATGCTAAGGTAGATGTGTTGAACAGTATCCAGAAGGGGATGAGCAGGCAGGAGGTCACCAAGATATTGGGAACTCCAGAGTATCGCCGCTTCGACCGGGATATAGAAGAATGGGAATATTCCAGAGTGCTGTCCGGTAAAAGTAATATCAGCCGAACTCAGATTGTCGTGACTTTTGAAGGTGGGAGAGTCGTTGCAATGGACTCATTCTCCGGAGAGCCACGTACGTTGCCGGTTGTTCCCAGTGAAGTAGTGATAGATTCTCCAGCTCCGGTTTATGTCAGGGGGATGCACCCCGAAGACTTCCGGCATTTTTATGAAAAAGTGAAGTCCCGCCCTTTCAAGGATGATCAAATCGAAATGATGAGAACTGTTGCCCGAAACAACAGTCTGAACTGTGTGCAATGTGCCAGTTTGATGGCACTATATACTTTTGATGACGACAAGATGAAAGTCCTCAACATATTCGCTCCCAATATCGTAGATCCGGAAAACTACGAAGCGATTTTAGACGTCATTGATTCACTGTTCAAGAAAGACGATGCCAAGAAAATTCTGGGCATACGCTATTAAGAAGCAGGCATGTCGAAACGCATTGTCCGTTGGTGCCAAACACATGATGTATCGGAGGCTGACAGATAATGCGTTTAAGGTAAACAGATAATGCGTTTCGACGAGCTCTTATTCCGATAAAGGAAAGTGCCATAACGGACCGTTCCCGTGCCCTATATTCATGTCTTTCCCCCGGTTTATCGCAGTACCGATATACTCTTTAGCCTTGCAGACCGCTTCATCGAGTTTGTTGCCACCGGCAAGAAATGTAGCTATGGCAGAGGAAAGGGTACACCCTGTGCCGTGCAGGTTACGGCTCTCTATTTTGGGGTTGGAATAGAGGATGCATCCGGATGGCAGGACGTCAGCCCCGGCAGAAGGTTGCCGGCAATAAAGCACGTCGCACATGTCATTACCCTCCAGATGTCCGCCTTTGACGAGAATAGCGGTGTTGTATCTGCAGGATAATTCCTGTGCCGCTTGTCGCATCTCCACAGTACCGGTAATGGTTTGCCCCCAAAGCAGGCTTGCTTCATTCAGGTTGGGTGTAATGAGGGTGCATAGCGGAAACAGTTCCGTCTTAATGACTTGTATGGTTTCTTCGGTCATCAGTCGCCGTCCGCTGGTCGATATCATGACGGGGTCATAGACTATACACTCCGGAGTATATGTCTGAAGACAATCGACAATGGTGGTCACAATACCGGCATCATATACCATACCTATCTTGACGGCATCCGGCCTTAAATCATCCATAACAGAGGTGATTTGTGCCTTAACCATATCCACAGGTATCGGATAAACCGATTGTACTCCCAGTGTGTTTTGTGCAGTAACAGCCGTGATGACGGAAGCGGCATAACCTCCCAAAGCGGAAATGGTCTTTATGTCTGCTTGTATGCCTGCACCGCCCGAACAGTCGGAACCGGCAATGGAAAGGATAATAGGGGGAAGCATGAAATAATTAAAAATTAGAAATTAAAAATTAAAGGGGTGAGAGGAAAGCTGTTTCAGGTGGAGGAAGTGGGGGATGAAAGCTTCCTTCGCTTGCTGCCAGACATCTCCCAGCAGTACGGCACCTCCGAAACCTAAAGCGGCTATTTCCGGAAGATGTTCCAAACTGATGCCACCCAATGCCATCACCTTTGAGTCGATAATACCAGCTTGCTGCGCCTTCTGCAAGGTATCGCAGGAGTAAGCGGAAGAATAGCCTTCTTTGGATATACTGTCATAAATGGGGCTGAGGAACACATAGTTACAATCTGATTTATGTTTCAACACTTCTTCAAGAGAGTGACAAGAGCGACTGACATGTCCCTTATATCCGGACGGTATCTGCGGATTGCGCCCGTTCAGATGAATTCCTTTCAGACCGAAAACGGATGCCAGCTGGAATTGCTCATGCGTGACAATGCGTGGCATATATTCCATCGGTAGCTGTTGAAGAAAATTCCCCATCTCCTCTGCCGAAGCTCCCGGCTTGCGCAGGTGGAGCATTTCCAAACCGTTTTGGAATAAGGAGGTAACTGCCTCTGCTTCTCCTTCAAAGAATTGCGGCGTGGTAATGACTATCAGTTTCATATCTTTATGGATGTTTGCCTATAGTGAGAGAATATACGACTGCATGGTCCTTAAATCAATCGTCCATAGCTTTCCAGCCAAGGGTTCACCGTAGCCGCAAATCAGTTTCAACACTTCATTGGCTTCTACGCTACCCACAATGGCAGGGGTTACGCCGATAACCGATTTGTCCGGAGATGGCATGAGCAGTGTCCCTTCTTCATCCGGATAGAGGTCACGATAGTTTTTAGCACTCTCACCGTAGCAGAAGACGGACACTTGGCCTTCAAAGCCTTGAATGGCACCATAAACGTAGGGCTTGCCCCAAGCGTTGCATACGTCATTCAGCAAGTAGCGGGTAGCGAAGTTGTCGCACCCGTCTACCACTATATCGTAGTTCCTTATCAGTTCTCCGGCATTCTTCTTGTCCAGACGGAAGGGGTATACTTCCACGTTTACATCGCTGTTCAAACCCTGCACTCTACGGGCGCCACATAGAGGTTTAGGCTGCCCAAGGTCAGCTTCAGCATACAGAACCTGACGTTGAAGATTACTGATGCTGACCTGGTCATCGTCCACCAATCCCAGCGTTCCGACTCCTGCTCCCGCCAGATAGAGGGCAATGGGAGAACCCAATCCTCCCACACCGACTATCAACACCTTGGCATTACGCAGTTTCTCTTGTCCGGCTTCGCCTATTTCAGGGAGGGACGTTTGTCTGGCATATCGGTTCATTTGTTCATTATTATTAAGGTTCTGTATTCGGCCACTCATCTCTTGAAAGCCTTCAAATCAAAACTCGCATCCCAATCTTTCCACACTGGTTCGCGCCCCAGGCGTTTCAATGCTTTGTCCACTTCCACAGCCTTGCGCTCGTCGCTGACATGAAACTGTTCCAGTGTTTGCGGATAGCTGTAATATCCTCCCGGTTCGGTCTTGCTTTCGGCGCTCATGGTTGTCACACCGAGTGTTGCCATATGGTCGCGTATATCGGCAGGCTCGCGGGTGGAGTAGGAGATGTCTACATCATGGTCGAAGATGCGCATGGCGAAAGTGACTTGTGCCAGTTCGCGGTCGCTCATGATGACATTGGGCTGGAAGCCGCCGTTCTCCGAAGGACGCATACGGGGGAAGTTGACGCTGTATTTCGTTTGCCAATAATGTTTCTGGAGATAGCGCAGGTGATAAGCCATCATGGTGATGTCTGTCCGCCATTCTTTCTCCAGACCGATGAGCACTCCCATGCCGATGGAATGGACGCCTGCCTGCCCCATGCGGTCGAAACCATTGACACGCCATTCGAATTTGGACTTCATGCCACGGGGGTGGTAGATGTTGTAATTCGACTTGTGGTAGGTTTCTTGAAAACAAATCACGCCATTCATGCCGTGTTCTTTCAGCGTTGCATACTCTTCCGTTTTTAAGGGCATCACTTCTATTTTCAGATTGCTGAAGTAGGGTTTTGCCAGGTCCAGTGCACGGGCTATGTAGGGCACGCCTGCTTTGGCCGGATTTTCTCCCGTTACCAACAGCAAATTCTCGAAAGGTGCCAGCTTCTTGATGGCCTTGTATTCGTTCACGATTTCTTCTTCCGTCAGTATGGTACGCGGCATGGGGTTGCTGATATGGAAACCGCAATACACGCAAGAGTTGGTGCAGGAATTCGTGATGTAAAGAGGCACGAACATGGAGATGGTTTTCCCGAATCGTGCCTCGGTGTATTTCTTGCTCAATCGTGCCATCGTCTCCAGATAGGGGGCAGCGGCGGGTGAGATGAGGGCCATGAAGTCCTCTACATTACAATGTTCTTTGGAGAGGGCACGGCGTACATCCGCATCTGTCTTGGCATGGATGCGTGCCGTGGTTTCCTCCCAGGATATATGTTCTAATTCGTCTGAAAACATAGTGCTCTATCAATTCCCATTTATTTCTTTTTTAATTCTCTCGACAACCGCATCGCACAGAAGTTCGGTCCGCACATCGTGCAATACTCCCCATCCACATGCTTCCCTGCATGAAAATAGCTGAACGCACGTTCCGGGTCGAGCGACAAGTCAAACTGGTCTTTCCAGCGGAATTCATAACGTGCTTTGCTCAGTGCATTGTCACGCACTTGTGCTCCGGGATGCCCTTTTGCCAGGTCGGCGGCATGGGCGGCTATCTTATAGGTGATGACACCTACACGCACATCCTCCTTATCGGGCAGTGCCAGATGCTCTTTGGGAGTGACATAGCAGAGCATCGCCGTACCCAGCCAGCCTATCTGCGCCGCACCGATGGCGGACGTGATATGGTCGTATCCCGGTGCGATGTCCGTCACGATGGGGCCGAGCGTATAGAAAGGCGCATCGTGGCATTTTTCTATCTGGCGCTCCATATTCTCCTTAATCTTGTGCATGGGCACGTGGCCGGGACCTTCGATGAAAGCCTGCACATTCTTGTCCCAGGCACGCAGCACAAGCTCGCCCATCGTGTCGAGTTCTGCAAACTGCGCTTCATCGTTGGCATCGTGCGTAGACCCCGGACGCAGCCCGTCTCCCAAAGAGATGGCAACGTCATACTGTGCCAGAATGTCGCAAATGTCATCAAAGTGTTCGTAAAGGAAACTCTCGCGGTCGTGCACCAGGCACCATTTGCTCATGATGCTGCCGCCACGGCTCACGATGCCACACAACCTTTTCTCGGCCAGATGCACATTGTGGCGGCGTATGCCGGCATGGATGGTGAAGTAGTCCACTCCCTGCTCGCATTGTTCAATCAAGGTGTCGCGGTAGATTTCCCAGGTGAGGTCTTCCACCTTGCCGTTCACTTTCTCCAATGCCTGGTAGATGGGGACAGTGCCCACGGGAACGGGACAGTTGCGGATAATCCATTCGCGCGTTTCGTGTATGTTCTCGCCCGTGGAGAGGTCCATCAGCGTGTCGCCGCCCCATTTGCAGCTCCACAATGCTTTCTCTACCTCTTCTTCGATGCCCGAGGTGGTGGCGGAGTTTCCGATATTGGTATTTATCTTCACCAGGAAGTTACGGCCTATAATCATCGGCTCTGCTTCGGGATGGTTGATGTTGGCAGGAAGCAGGGCGCGTCCGGCAGCAATCTCCTGGCGTACAAATTCCGGTGTGATGTGCGTCTCTATTCCCAGCTCCGCGCAGTTCATGTTCTCGCGAATCGCCACATACTCCATTTCAGGCGTGATGATACCTTGTTTGGCATAGTACATCTGCGTGCAGCATTTTCCTTGAAGGGCGCGGTAGGGCAGGGTGATATGCTCAAAGCGCAGAGAGTCGAGCGACCGGTCGTCGCGGCGCATGCGCCCGTACTCCGACGTTATTTCGGGAAGCTGCTCCACATCGCCGCGTTTCAGTATCCATGGTTCGCGCAGGCGGGGCAGCCCTTTCTTCAAATCCACTTCAATGGCAGGGTCGCTGAACGGTCCGCTGGTATCATACACATACACTTCCGGATTCGGAGTAATCACCTTTTCTCCATCTACGAAGTTCGTACTGGGCACTTGCTCCACCTTGCGCATAGCTACGCGCAATTCGGGAAACAAGGTGCCCGGCAAATATACTTTCTCGGAACGGGGGAATTTTATCTTCTGGTTCATTGCATTGTCAGTTTTATAGGTTCAAAAAAGCCGTCAGCGGTGAGCTGGCTTCCGCAACAAAATTATCTGCCTGTATGCCCAGACCTGCTTCGTATGCCATGCGTCCTGCCTCTACAGCCTGCTTGAACGCTACCGCCATGGTCACGGGGTCGCCCGCCACTGCAATGGCTGTATTCACCAGGCAAGCCGAAGCGCCCATTTCCATAGCCTCTGCCGCATGGCTCGGGGCACCGATACCGGCATCCACCACTACGGGGATATTGGCTTGCTCGATGATTATTCTCAGGAAATCCCTTGTCTGCAGTCCTTTGTTTGTACCGATAGGAGCACCCAGCGGCATGACGGTGGCGGCACCGGCTTCTTCCAGCCTCTTGCACAGTGTGGGGTCGGCCTGGCAATAGGGCAGTACCACAAATCCTAACTTGACCAGTTCTTCTGTGGCTTTCAGCGTCTCCATAGAATCGGGCAACAGATAGCGGGGGTCGGGGTGTATCTCCAGTTTCAGCCAGTTCGTGCCGAAAGCTTCACGCGCCATCTGTGCAGCAAAAACAGCTTCTTCGGCATTGCGCACGCCGGAGGTGTTGGGCAGAAGCTGGATACCGGGATGCTGTATGTGTACCAGCATATTGTCTTCCTTGTTGTCCAGTTCAATGCGTTTCATGGCTACCGTCACCATTTCTGTGCCGGATGCCAGGATAGACTGCTCCATCACTTCATCGGAATTGAACTTTCCGGTTCCTAAAAACAGACGGGAGTTGAACTCACGTTCCGCAATCACTAATTTTTCCATATCAGTCGTCATATATTAATTCTTTATTTTTCATTCTCCATTAAAGAAATGATTCTTTTCATTTCATCTGCCGGACTATCGGCATGCAGTACCGTGCCCGAAAGGGCAATCCCGCTTACCCCCGTCTGCATAACGGCTGGAATATCCGCTATGGTTATTCCACCGATGGCTACTATCGGAAGGTGTATATCCTTCTCCTGCATCCGGTGGATGATAGCTGTATATCCTTCCAGTCCCAATATCGGACTCAGATTCTTCTTGGTAGTGGTGTAGCGGAAGGGGCCGCAGCCTATGTAGTCGGCACCGGCTTTGTAGTGTTGCAGTACATCCTCAAAGGTATTTGCCGTGCCGCCTATAATGTACTCCGCGCCCAGAATCCGGCGTGCGTCGGCTATGGGCATGTCTTTCTTTCCAAGATGTACGCCGTCGGCATGCAGCTTCTTTGCCAGTTCCACATGGTCGTCAATGATGAAGGTGGCACCGTATTGCCGGCAAAGGGCCTGCACTTCCAAAGCTACGGGTTCTATCGTTTCCACCGGGGTGTCTTTCATGCGCAGTTGCACCCAGCGGCAACCGCCCTCAAGAGCCATGCGTGCAGCATCCAGATACGAATATCGTTCCGTATAGTGCGTGATGAACTGCATTCCTCCGTTTTTCAGTCTCTCGTCCTTCATCTTCCTCACCCTCCGCAAGCTGCTTTGATAATGATGATGGGCATGTATTCCCTCAGGATGCATTTTGTCCATTCCGTGCGAAGTACAATACGGTTGTCTACGGCCACGGCAATGCCTTGCATCGGTAGGGCAAGTTCCTCGATAAGTTGTGAAAGGGTAGTGGCGCCGGTTTTCACTTCCTTGTTGTTGACCAATACTTTCATTTTTCTGTTCATTAAGAAATAAAACAAATGGAAGTAAATACAAAGAAGCGTCTTTACGGCAAGTTCAGTGAAGAAAGAAATATCCAATTCCTACGGCAGTACTAACTGCATCAGGTTCGAGGGTATAATCTCAGCCCGTCGGGGCACCCCTTTGTCTTTACGGCAACAAAGGTAAGGGAAAATCGGAAATAAAAAACAAAAGAACGTACTTTTTATTTCAGTGATTACTTTTTGTTTACTCGCGCCCCTTTGTGGCACGTATCTTTTTCAGCGTATTCCGAACAGTGGTTCTGACTCCCGTTGAATAAAATGGCCTACTAAAACAAGAAAGGCTGTCTATTTGAAGAAAGACAGCCTTGAAAATATTCTATTTAAGGAATTATGCAATCCCGTGAGCCGTAGCTTCCGGTGCAATCTTCTTGATAAGACCTTGCAGCACTGCACCAGGACCGCACTCTGTGAAGTCCGTAGCACCATCGGCAACCATGTTCTTCACTGTTTGCGTCCAACGTACCGATGCTGTCAGCTGAGCCACCAGGTTCTTCTTGATTTCTACCGGGTCAGTATGAGGCATAGCGTCTACATTCTGATATACGGGGCACTTCGGAGCATGGATTTCTGTTGCATTGATGGCTGCTTCCAGTTCAACTTTGGCAGGGTTCATCAGCGGAGAGTGGAACGCACCGCCTACCTTCAACGGCAGAGCACGCTTTGCACCTGCAGCCTTCATCAGTTCGCAAGCCTTGTTGATACCTTCTATGGAACCGGAAATTACAATCTGTCCCGGGCAGTTATAGTTGGCTGCCACGCAAACTTCACCTTCAGCACTTACTTGAGCGCAGATTTCCTCAACCTTTTCATCCGGCAGGGCAATAATGGCTGCCATAGTGGAGGGCTGTGCCTCGCAAGCCTTTTGCATAGCCATGGCACGGGCATACACCAGTTTCAGACCATCTTCAAAGCTCAGTGCACCGGCAGCAACCAAGGCAGAGAACTCGCCCAATGAGTGACCGGCGGTCATCTCCGGCTTAAAGTCATCGCCCATGCAGAGGGCGGAAATAACGGAATGAAGGAACACGGCAGGTTGGGTAACTTTAGTCTGGCGCAGGTCTTCATCTGTTCCGTTGAACATAATATCAGTAATACGATACCCGAGGATATCATTTGCTTTCTCAAAAAGTTCCTTGGCTAATGCCGAATTTTCGTACAGGTCCTTTCCCATGCCAACGAATTGGGCACCTTGACCCGGAAATACAAATGCTTTCATATTTACTCGTTTTTTAGTGTTTAAATAAAAAGTGCTGCAAAGGTAGAGGTTTTTCTGATATTCACCGCACAAACGGATGTTTTTTGTGCAATGCCCTTACTTTAAGGAGGGAAGCTAAAATACAATATGTATGCTTGGGCCTTCTGTGGTATCCGGAGGCTGAAATACTTATAAATGAAACACTTTCTCCTTATTGTACTTCCTACAATTAGACCTCTTGTATATTCTTGTAAATTACATATTGTATTCCATACGATAACAACTGAAAATGATATTGTATAAAGTAAGATATGTATTCAGTTGAAAAATAATGCTTTATAACATTATAAAAATATTCTTTTCCTTTATTGCAAATTAGAAAAACCTATTTATATTTGCAGCGCTTAACGAGATATATTATGCAAAACATAGAACAAAAAACGCCGTTGGCAAACAATCATATCTCTGTGGACTGTGTAGTGATTGGTTTTGACGGAGAACAGCTAAAGGTTCTGCTGATTAAGCGTGCAGGAGAGGAAGAAGGAGAAATCTTTCATGATATGAAGCTTCCCGGAAGTTTGATTTACATGGATGAGGATTTGGATGAAGCTGCCAAACGGGTGTTGAATGAATTGACGGGGCTGAAGAACGTCAATCTGATGCAATTCAAGGCATTCGGCTCAAAAAACCGTACGAAGGACCCCAGAGATGTACATTGGCTGGAACGTGCCATGCAGTCCAAGGTAGAGCGTATTGTCACCATAGCCTATCTTTCCCTGGTGAAGATAGACCGCGCATTGAACCGTGATTTGGACAATTATCAAGCTAGTTGGGTAGCCATGCCGGATATAAAGGCTCTGGCATTCGACCACAACCTGATTATCAAGGAAGCCATTACCTATGTCCGTCAGTACGTCGAGTTCAACCCGTCTTCACTGTTCGACTTGTTGCCGCGTAAGTTCACCGCATCCCAGCTTCGCACTTTGTACGAACTGGTGTATGACAAGCAGTACGACGTACGCAATTTCCATAAAAAAATTGCCTTGATGGAGTATGTCGTCCCCCTGGAAGAAAAACAGCAGGGCGTGGCCCACCGGGCGGCACGCTACTACCGTTTCGACAAAAAGATATACAATAAAATCCGACGGTAGCCGGATTGTAAATTCTTCATATCACTTTCATTTTAATATTGATAGAAATGTATTTATTAGGTTATGACATCGGCAGCTCGTCTGTAAAAGCGAGTCTGGTAAATGCGGAAAGCGGCAAGTGTGTATCGTCTGCCTTCTTCCCCAAGACTGAAGCGGAAATTATCGCAGTGAAGCCCGGCTGGGCAGAGCAAGACCCCGGAAACTGGTGGGAAAACTTGAAACTGGCCACACAAGCGGTATTGGCAGAATCCGGAGTAAACGCAGAAGACATCAAGGCGATCGGTATCTCTTATCAGATGCATGGCTTGGTATGTGTAGATAAAAACCAGCAGGTGTTGCGTCCTGCCATTATCTGGTGCGACTCCAGAGCCGTGCCCTACGGACAAAAGGCTTTCGAAACATTGGGAGAGGAGACTTGCCTTTCACATCTGCTGAATTCTCCGGGCAACTTCACGGCCTCCAAACTGGCTTGGATTAAGGAGAATGAGCCTTCCGTTTACGAAAAGATTCATAAGATAATGCTGCCGGGCGACTATATCGCCATGAAGTTGAGCGGTACCATCTGTACCACGGTGTCCGGTTTGTCCGAAGGGATGTTCTGGGATTTCAAGAACAACCGGGTTGCCGACTTTCTGATGGACTATTATGGATTCGACTCCTCTCTGATTGCCGACATCAAACCGACTTTCTCCGAGCAGGGACGTGTCAATGCTGCTGCAGCCGCAGAGCTGGGTCTGAAAGAAGGTACGCCTATCACTTACCGTGCCGGCGACCAGCCCAACAATGCCCTTTCCCTGAATGTATTCAATCCGGGTGAAATTGCTTCTACCGCCGGAACGTCCGGCGTGGTATACGGCGTGAACGGTGAGGTGAACTACGACCCCAAGTCACGTGTCAACACCTTTGCACACGTCAACCATGCTGCCGGGCAAACCCGTCTGGGTGTTCTGCTGTGCATCAATGGTACGGGCATTCTCAATTCATGGGTAAAACGCACCGTTGCTCCCGAAGGCATCTCCTACAGCGATATGAATCTGCTGGCGGCGCAAGCTCCCATCGGCAGTGCCGGTATCAGTATCCTGCCCTTTGGAAACGGTGCGGAGCGTATGCTGGAGAACAAGGAAATAGGCTGCTCCATTCATGGCATCAACTTCAACCAGCACGGCAAACAGCATATCATCCGTGCAGCGCAGGAAGGTATCGTTTTTTCCTTTAAATATGGAATCGACATCATGGAACAAATGGGCATTCCCGTGCAGAAAATTCATGCAGGCAAGGCTAATATGTTCCTCAGCCCGCTGTTCCGCGAGACATTGGCCGGTGTGACGGGAGCTGTCATCGAACTGTATGATACCGACGGCTCTGTAGGTGCCGCCAAAGGCGCCGGAATCGGTGTGGGCATATACAAGGACAACAACGAAGCATTTGCCACGCTTGAGAAGCTCGAGGTGATAGAGCCGAAAGTGGCAGACCGCCAGGCTTATGCCGACGCATATGCGCGCTGGAAACACTGGGTAATGTGCTAATGTGCACATTAAAACGTTAGCACGTTAAAACAATAAATTAATAATTAACCCCGTGATGAATGTGTCTGTCATTGGCACATTCTCACATTAAAACATTAAATTCTTATGGCAACAAAAGAGTATTTTCCCGGAATAGGAAAGATTAAATTCGAAGGTAAAGAGAGCAAGAACCCGATGGCATTCCGTTATTACGATGCCGATAAAGTAATCATGGGTAAGAAAATGAGCGAATGGCTGAAGTTCGCCATGGCATGGTGGCACACTCTTTGCGCAGAAGGTGGTGACCAATTCGGTGGCGGAACAAAGAAATTCCCCTGGAACGGTGAGGCTGACAAGGTTCAGGCTGCCAAGAACAAAATGGACGCCGGCTTTGAATTCATGCAGAAAATGGGTATCGAATACTACTGCTTCCACGATGTAGACCTCTGCGAAGAAGCCGAGACCATTGAAGAATACGAAGCCAACTTGAAGGAAATCGTAGCGTATGCCAAGCAGAAACAAGCAGAAACCGGCATCAAACTGTTGTGGGGTACTGCCAACGTATTCGGCCATGCCCGCTACATGAATGGTGCAGCCACCAATCCCGATTTCGATGTTGTGGCACGTGCCGCCATCCAAATCAAAAACGCCATCGACGCTACTATCGAACTGGGAGGTTCAAACTATGTATTCTGGGGCGGTCGCGAAGGCTACATGTCATTGCTGAATACAGACCAGAAGCGTGAGAAAGAGCACCTCGCACAGATGTTGACCATCGCCCGCGACTATGCACGTGCCCGCGGCTTCAAAGGTACCTTCTTGATTGAACCGAAACCGATGGAACCTACAAAACACCAGTATGATGTAGACACCGAAACCGTTATCGGCTTCTTGAAGGCTCACAATCTGGACAAAGATTTCAAGGTGAACATCGAAGTGAACCACGCTACTTTGGCGGGCCACACCTTCGAGCACGAACTCGCAGTAGCCGTAGACAACGGTATGCTCGGCTCCATCGACGCCAACCGTGGTGACTACCAGAACGGCTGGGATACAGACCAGTTCCCCATTGACAACTTCGAACTGACCCAGGCAATGATGCAAATCATCCGTAACGGAGGCTTTGGCAATGGCGGTACAAACTTCGATGCCAAGACCCGTCGCAACTCCACCGACCTGGAAGACATTTTCATTGCCCACATCGCCGGTATGGACGTGATGGCACGTGCACTGGAAAGTGCAGCCAAACTGCTTGAAGAGTCTCCTTACAAGAAGATGCTGGCCGACCGCTATGCTTCCTTCGACAGTGGTAAAGGCAAGGAATTTGAAGATGGCAAACTGACGCTAGAGGATTTGGTAGCTTACGCAAAAGCCAACGGTGAGCCGAAACAGACCAGCGGCAAGCAGGAATTGTATGAGGCAATCGTGAATATGTACTGCTAATAATGATCAATGTTTAGTGATTAGTGGTTAATAAGTTGCGCATGAGGTGTTTCAATATTAATCATTAATCGCTAATCATTAATCGCTAATCATTAACCATTAATCATTAATATCATGAATTATACAGAAAAAGGCAGTAAACTCTACCTCTTCTCTATTGTGCTGGTAGCCGTCATCGGGGGCTTGCTTTTCGGCTACGATACAGCAGTCATATCCGGTGCCGATAAAGGGCTTCAGGCATTTTTTATGGGTGCCTCCGATTTTGTCTACACAGATACGATTCACGGCATTACCTCTTCCAGTGCACTTATCGGATGTATCATCGGTAGTGCTCTTTCGGGATTCTTCGCATCCAATCTGGGACGTAAGAATTCTCTTTTCATAGCCGGCGTCTTGTTCTTTCTGTCGGCATTGGGCTCCTACTACCCGGAATTCCTTTTCTTCGACTATGGTGTTCCTTCCTATTCCTTGCTCGTGGCATTCAATTTCTACCGTGTATTGGGAGGAATCGGCGTAGGTTTGGCATCGGCCATCTGCCCGATGTATATTGCGGAAATTGCGCCGAGCAACATTCGCGGGACTCTGGTATCATGGAATCAGTTTGCCATTATCTTCGGCCAGTTGGTGGTTTACTTCGTGAATTTCCTTATTCTGGGCGAGAATTCAAATCCGGTGATAAAGGCCATTGAAGGAGTCAACCAGATTCTGAATCCCGAAGCGGCAGCATGGACCACAGAGATAGGATGGCGTCTGATGTTTGTCAGTGAGGCTGTTCCTGCAGGAGTCTTTGCGTTGCTCGTACTGTTTGTTCCCGAAACGCCACGCTATCTTGCCATGAGTGGCAAGGATGATAAGGCACTCCAGGTGTTAAGCCGTATCAACGGCTTGGCTCAGGCAAAGGTTATTCTGTCTCAAATCAAAGCCACGGCAGAGGAAAAGACGGAAAAGCTTTTCACTTATGGCTGGATGGTTATCTTTATCGGTATCATGCTGAGTGTATTCCAGCAAGCGGTAGGTATCAACGCCGTACTCTATTTCGCACCGCGTATCTTCGAAACGATGGGAATGGGTAACCCGATGGTGCAGACTGTCATCATGGGCATCATCAATATTCTGTTCACGTTGCTGGCTGTCTTTACAGTCGAGAAATGGGGACGTAAACCGCTGCTCATCTCGGGGTCTATCGGCATGGCTATAGGTGCTTTCGGAGTAGCTCTTTGCAACGTTGTGGCAGGGCTTCCTCCCATGTTGGCTGTTGTCAGCATCATGGTCTACAGTGCTTCGTTCATGTTCAGCTGGGGCCCCATCTGCTGGGTACTGATTGCTGAAATCTTCCCGAATACCATCCGTGGCGCTGCAGTAGCCATTGCCGTAGCCTTCCAATGGATATTCAATTTCATTGTATCTTCCACCTTCGTACCTATGTACAATATGAGTTTGGGAGATATGGGAGACAAGTTCGGGCACATGTTTGCTTATGGCTTATACGGAATCATCTGTGTGGTGGCTGCTCTGTTTGTCTGGAAGCTTGTTCCCGAAACGAAAGGCAAGACACTGGAAGACATGACCAAGCTGTGGAAGAATAGAAGAAACAATAGATAAGACCGTCATTGAAACTGTCCATATAAGGCGGGAAAGAGGAGGCCTGATGAATGCCTCCTCTTTTTGTTATCAATTCCGTATCTTTTCCCTTATCCGTTCAAGATGGGAAAGAAAAATCTTCGGAGGGGAAGATAACATGTAAGGATAAACCGTACCTTTGCACTGTTTTTAATCAGGAATAGCAAGAAAGTTATGGATTCAATGAAAATCAATAAGGTGCAGATACGCAATCTGCAGATTGAAGATTATGACCAGTTGGCACAATCGTTTACGCGCGTTTATTCAGACGGAAGCGATGTGTTCTGGACGCACAAACAAATAGAAAAACTGATACGCATCTTCCCCGAGGGGCAGATTGTGACGGTGGTTGACGAGAAAATCGTGGGCTGTGCGCTTTCCATCATAGTGAACTACGATGATGTGAAGAACGACCACACTTACGCCCAGGTTACGGGCAAGGAGACTTTCAACACCCACAATCCGAAAGGCAACATACTTTATGGCATCGAAGTCTTTATCCATCCCCAATACCGTGGCCTGCGTCTGGCACGCCGTATGTATGAATACCGCAAGGAACTTTGCGAGACATTGAACCTGAAGGCAATCATGTTTGGCGGACGTATCCCCAACTACTACAAATATGCCGATCAAATCCGCCCCAAGGAGTACATAGATAAGGTGAAGCAAAAGGAAATCTTCGACCCGGTGCTGACCTTTCAGCTCTCTAACGACTTCCACGTGCGCAAGGTGATGCGCAACTACCTTCCCAATGATGAGGAGTCCAAGCACTACGCCTGCCTGCTGCAATGGGACAATATCTACTATCAGGCTCCCACACAAGACTATGTAAACCCCAAAACCACTGTCCGCGTAGGCTTGGTACAATGGCAGATGCGTACCTACAAGACACTGGATGACCTTTTTGAGCAAGTGGAATTTTTTGTGGATGCCGTGAGCGACTACAAGAGTGACTTTGTCCTTTTTCCCGAATACTTCAACGCACCGTTGATGGCAAAATTCAACAACGAGGGCGAGTCGCAGGCTATCCGCGGGCTGGCGGCCTATACCGAGGAAATCAAGGAGCGTTTCGTCAAGCTCGCCATCAGCTATAACATCAACATTATTACGGGCAGTATGCCGCTTATCAAGGAAGACGGGCTGCTATACAACGTAGGATTCCTCTGCCGACGTGACGGAAGTTATGAAATGTACGAAAAGATACATGTCACTCCCGACGAGATAAAGTCCTGGGGACTGAGCGGAGGCAAGTCCATCCAAACTTTCGATACGGACTGTGCTAAGATAGGCGTGCTGATATGCTACGATGTAGAGTTCCCCGAACTGAGCCGCATCATGGCGGACCAAGGCATGCAGATACTCTTTGTTCCTTTCCTTACCGATACGCAGAATGCTTACAGCCGCGTAAAGGTGTGCGCCCATGCTCGTGCCATCGAAAACGAGTGCTTTGTAGTGATAGCCGGCAGTGTAGGCAATCTTCCCCGCGTGCACAACATGGACATCCAGTATGCCCAGTCCGGCGTGTTCACTCCCTGCGACTTCGCTTTCCCCACAGACGGCAAGCGTGCGGAAGCCACTCCGAATACCGAAATGATTCTTGTGTCGGATGTGGATCTGGACTTGCTGAATGAACTGCATACCTACGGCAGTGTACGCAACCTGAAAGACCGGAGAGGCGATTTGTACGAGGTGAAGATGAAAAGATGACTTTCCCGAATGCCACACTCGGTTGCCTCCAATGCCACACCTTATTCTCCGAAATGCCACACTTCATCGTCCGGAATGCCATAGGTTTCGGACAACGGAGTGTGGCATTTCAGCTGCTGAAGTGTGGCATCCGGGACGATGAAGTATGGCATTTCGGATGGTAATTCCATAGTTTATCCGTATCTTTACAAAACTTTTATTCTAAAAAACAGAAACAATGGCCAAGAAAGCTCTCTCTGCTCCCGAAATACCTCTCTGCATCAATGTGTTGCGATTACTTAACTACCGTCTGGCTCCCGACGAGCTGATTCTGTTCGACTGGCTTACAGTAAAACAGATTTCTTTTAAATACAAGCCTTTCCATTACTCCCAGGCGCGTGTAGAGGAAGAAACCCGTATCCGCCGTACCCGGCAGGAAGTCATCATTAAGCAATTCTCGGCCTTGGGCTTCTTGAAAACCGACATAAAGGTCAATTCCGTCACCCGTGGACGTGTCCGCTATTACTCCGTGGACTTCAGTGTACTTGCCGACGTGGATGTCCTGGTAGAAATCATCATGCCCCAAACCACGCTCTTCCGTGACTTCATCCTCTACTTTGCCTACCACGCCACTATGCAGAAGAAGAGCAAGGAAGAACAACTGAAGCCTGCCTCCGCCATAAATCATGAGGCTGCCGCCCGAATCTATCAACTGCTGAGCCAAGTCTATGACGAGCGCCGCCAATACTATAATGATGGGGGACTGACCGGAGATGTGAAGCCTGAACGCTCGAAATCTGCCATGCAATTGCAGCATAACAAACCCATAGAACGTAAACTGGCAAAGTTGGCAGACTACTACAACGATAACAGCATCAAAAACGCCTTTCTTGCCTATGTGGACGAAATCCTGACCCAAAAGAAAGAACCCGAAAACCTGATGTATTACTTTCTCTCTTTCGATGAGACATCGGATTGTTTCGGAGTGGTGAATCATTACCTTAATTATTTCACCTTGCATTATAGTTACAGCAGCAACAGTTGAAGTCTATCCGCTGATGATGCTGTTATTATTTCTTTTAATATAATACTTTATTATTCTTTCCCATGCTGTTCTCTGCACGCTTATTGCTGATTGCGGCAATAGCATTCGCAGAATTCTACATACCATTTGTTGAACTCAGCAAAATAGCCCTCTCATTTGTTGTTTTCAACGTAGTTTTCAGGTCGCTTGTTTGAGCTAATTTTACGTTTTTTGCCGTTTTTGCTTAGGGAACCCGTGGATTTTGGCTTATTTTGAGAAACGTGATTCGCTCAAACTAAAACGGCAAATCATAAATGGAGACTTCTTTTTCGTGTACTGACATTCTCTCTGCATTATTCAAAAGAGAAATATCTTTAATCTTTTTATGATATAGAGAAAATTTTGCAATTTGTTCTATTTCTTTTTTACGGTTTTTACTAAGGATTAGATATTCTTCTTCTCTATCAATTCCTAAAAAACGGCGTCCCAAAAGATTGGCTGCAATTCCTGTAGTGCTGCTGCCTGTAAATGGGTCGAGAATCCACGCACCACCACGAGTTGATGCCAAAATAATACGCGACAATACAGATAAGGGTTTCTGAGTAGGATGTTTGCCACATGATTTTTCCCAACGAGCTATGGCCGGTAATTGCCATACGTCCGTCATCTGCTTGTTGCTGTTGATTTGCTTCATGATACTATAATTATAGTAGTGTGTTATTTTAGCAGACTTGCGTGCCCAAATAATGAACTCTGTTGAGTGTGTAAAATAACGACATGAAATATTAGGTGGCGGATTGGTCTTTGCCCATGTCACTACATTCAAAATCTTAAATCCTAATTCAGTCAGGATATTGGCTATTGAAAAAATATTATGATATGTACCGCTAATCCATATTGTTCCATTTTCCTTCAGTTTATTTTGGCATTCGCTTATCCATGCTCGATTGAACGAATCTATGTATTCAGGAGTACCTCCTTTATCCCATTCCCCTTTATCCACGCATACCATCTTCCCACTTTGCACACTTATCCCTCCATTACTGAGAAAGTAAGGAGGATCGGCAAATATCATATCGAACTTGAAACTGAATTGCTTTAATAATTCGATGCAGTCACCATGCAGGAGGGTAAAGGCACGGTCGGAGGATTTGAAATAAGGAATCATAATTTAGCAATAATCTCTTGATATTCCTTCCAGGACATTAACCGACCTTCTCCAGTGGGATAATTGACATCTTCCTGCCCCCATATCCATTTATATACTTTTATTAAAGCCTCAGGAGTTTCACCGGAAGCGAAATTTAAAGCTCTTATTTCATTTATAAAATCGGAAGGTTCTTCTCCATTATATGTTTTTTCCATTAAAGTCAGAAATACTTTTGCTTTATCTTTGTTTTCCTGAACTTTATTTATTACATCTTCTAAGATTTGTTTGTGAGATATTTGCCATAGTGTATTATCATTGGGATTATAGATGAATACTAAAAAATCTTCTTTTTTAGGTCTTCCATATACAGATTTACCACCAGGCTTCGTGATAACGATTTTCCTACCATCAGAGAGTTCTTCGACTTCATAACCTCGATATGGTAAATCTATAAGTTTTTGTGAGAAAGTAGCTTTATCCGCATTGTTTATACGAATAGGCTCTAGTTCTATATTATGTTGATAGATGTTTTTCATCGTTCTATTTATTTCATGATTTTACTTATAATGCCGTTCTCCATATCATTAATATTGTATATATGTTCAAGTACATCAAAAGTTTCTTCCAAATTTCGACGCGCACTATTCCATCCTTTTCCATCCGTAAACCAGACAAATGTAAAATCTGTTAGGTCTTTGGTTTCCAAGGTTATCGTTTTGTAACTTCTTGCTGTTTCGTTAAGCTTAGAGCCACTACTTCCATAAAAATTGGTTTCTATACCATATACCATGGTAGGTGTTTTTACGACAAAATCAAATCGTTTCTCTGCCTTACCTTGGTTAGATATTGAAGATAAATCAATACCCCATTTCTTTTCGATAGCATGAATATACATTTCTTTGAAGTAGGTGATACCTTTTACAAACCCAGCCTTCTGTATATATGATTCGACGAGGTTCTCCATCAGGTGTCCACCTCTATTTTTTCTTCCATTAGAATCAAGCCCAGTTTCTATTCCTGTAACATAATCTACAAGACTTCCGATAATGCGATTCTCAATCAAGTTGAAAATACCAGTTTTGCGCATAAATATTTTATATTGCTCTACACTATAGTTCATTTTTTTGAAATTATAACAGAAGCTGCCTTCTTCATCTATAGCTTCTATATCCATTTCACGCTTTGCTATCAGAATAGGAATACACTTTAGAATACTAGGGTATTTACATAATAAATTATCAAAATCGTTTTCTATATTTTTGCTGCCAATAAGAGAATTCATAATATTCAATTCCACTTTAATAGCATCAACATTAGAGAAAACTTTGTCAAAGTATGTATAATATTGGTAGTTCGCAATACTTGTACGAAACAGTGCAAGCCATTGTTTAAAATCTCTTTCCATACAAATTTATCTATAATTCATGCTAATATTAGAAATCATAAGTTCGGACAGTTTCCCTCTTTTTTCAGGATTGGCATTAACCATTCGCGTAGCCATTACTCGCTGAATATGGTATTCGTTATAAATCTCATCAAAGAAATTATCATTTTCGTCTTTGCCTTTCACATCCGAATTACTTAAGATGAAATTAGTTTTATATTGAACTATCTTGTGACAAAAATCGCGTAGCCGTATTTGTTCATTATCGTCAAACTCATCTTTGGCATACGAGTTGAAAGAAGAAGTTTTGCTTAAAGGTTTATATGGAGGATCAAAGTAGAATAAAGCATCAGGAGAAGCGTAAGCTATTGTTTTCTCGAAATCCCCACACAAAATATCTACCTTTTGCAAAATCTTAGAATCTGCAAGAATTGTATCTTCATCACAAATTCTAGGATTGGCATATTTTCCATGGGGAACATTGAATTTTCCTTTAGAATTTACTCTATACAACCCATTGAAGCATGTCCTATTTAAAAAAATGAATAAAGCGGCGGTCTCTATTTCAGACAAGGATGAAGCGTTATATATGTCGCGCTTATTTAAATAATACTCTTTTCTGTCTTCTTCTCCCAAGGGGATATACTTTTCTTGAAGTTCTTTTAATTGTTCAATCAATTTATATGGTTGTTCCTTAATAACTTTATATGTAGTTATCAAATGGGGATTTATATCATTAATCACAGCTTTTTGAATATTGGGAAATTGCTGTAATATCCAAAATAAAACAGCCCCACCTCCAACGAAAGGTTCTACATAAATAACGTTTTTTTTCTGTGAGAAGTCAGATGGTAAGGTACGCTCTATATCTCCTAAAAGCTGCGTCTTTCCACCTACCCATTTTACAAAAGGTTTTGCAGTTCTATATATTCTATGTTGCATATTTGGTCTAAATATCATTCTTCTAATGGCAAAGATAGTGAATCTCTTCAAGTTGTGCGAATATATTAGGAGTCTTTCTTTTTATTTTTTGAATTCTATGTCTAAAAGGATATTAATCACTCTTATTATCCCTCTTTTCATCCTTAAATAAAACATTTTACTGCACTTATCCAGCTTTTTCTACCTAAAAAGTCTCTTGTATTTAAGTTTTTTGTAAATTTGCACCCTTAAAATGGAGAAGGTAGCTTTTGACGTACCAAATGCCTATCAAGAGTATCTTCAATCGTAAATTGTAAATTGTCAAATAGTAAATATCAAGATGGGTAAGAAGTTTGCCGAATATTCGAAGCTCGACCTTTCCGAAGTGAACGGAAAAGTGTTGAAGAAATGGGACGAAAACCAGGTTTTCGCCAAGAGTATGACAGAACGTGAAGGTTGTCCTTCTTTCGTATTTTTCGAAGGACCTCCCTCGGCCAATGGTATGCCGGGCATTCACCACGTAATGGCTCGCTCCATTAAGGACATTTTCTGCCGTTACAAAACGATGAAGGGGTTCCAAGTAAAGCGTAAGGCCGGATGGGATACTCATGGACTGCCCGTGGAACTGGGTGTGGAAAAAGCACTCGGCATTACGAAAGAGGATATTGGCAAGACTATTTCCGTAGCAGAATACAATGCTGCCTGCCGCAAGGACGTCATGAAGTTCACCAAGGAATGGGAAGACCTGACGCACAAGATGGGCTACTGGGTGGACATGACGGACCCGTATATCACCTACGACAACCGCTACATCGAAACCTTGTGGTGGCTGCTGAAACAGCTCTATAAGAAAGGACTCCTTTATAAAGGGTATACCATACAACCTTATTCTCCTGCTGCCGGAACCGGACTCAGCTCGCACGAGTTGAACCAGCCCGGATGTTACCGTGACGTAAAAGACACGACCATGGTGGCACAGTTCAAGATGAAGCATCCGAAACCGGAAATGGCAGAGTGGGGAACTCCTTACTTCCTGGCATGGACCACTACTCCGTGGACGTTGCCCAGCAACACTGCGCTCTGCGTCGGTCCCAAGATAGACTACGTGGCCGTACAGACTTACAACGGATATAGCGGTGAGAAGATGACTGTTGTCTTGGCAAAAGCACTGCTCTACACTCACTTCAACAAAAAAGCGGAAGGCATTGCATTAGAGGATTATAAGCCGGGTGATAAGCTGATACCTTTCAAGATAGTAGGTGAGTACAAAGGCCCCGATTTGGTAGGTATGGAGTACGAACAGCTCATCCCTTGGGTGAAACCGATAGACGTTGCCGAAGACGGTAGCTGGACTCCCAGCGACAAAGGTTTCCGTGTAATTTCTGGTGACTATGTGACGACTGAAGACGGTACGGGTATCGTACACATTGCCCCGACCTTTGGTGCGGACGATGCTTTTGTGGCACGCGCTGCAGGTATACCGTCCTTGTTCATGATAAACAAGAAGGGTGAGACCCGCCCGATGGTAGACCTCACCGGTAAGTTCTTCTTGATTGACGAACTGGACGAGGATTTCGTAAAGGCATGTGTCAACGTAGACCTCTATAAGGACTATCAGGGCAAGTGGGTGAAGAATGCCTACGACCCCCAATTCACTGTAGACGGCAAGTACGACGAACAAGTCGCACAAGCTGCCGAATCGCTGGATATTGAAATCTGCATGATGATGAAAGCCGCCCGCCAGGCATTCAAGATAGAAAAGCATGTACACAACTATCCGCACTGCTGGCGTACGGACAAACCCGTATTGTACTATCCGCTGGATAGCTGGTTCATCCGCAGCACCGCTTGCAAGGAACGTATGATAGAGTTGAACAAGACCATCAACTGGAAGCCGGAAAGCACCGGTACGGGACGTTTTGGCAAGTGGCTGGAAAACCTGAATGACTGGAACCTCAGCCGTTCGCGCTATTGGGGTACTCCGCTGCCCATCTGGCGCACGGAGGACAATAGCGAGGAAAAATGTATCGAGTCTGTAGAAGAGCTCTACAACGAAATAGAGAAATCCGTGGCTGCCGGCCTGATGCAGTCCAACCCTTACAAGGAGAAGGGCTTCCAGCCGGGTGTATATACCAAAGAGAATTACGACAAGATAGACTTGCACCGTCCTTACGTGGACGATGTCATCCTTGTTTCTAAAGACGGCAAGCCGATGAAACGCGAAACGGACTTGATTGACGTTTGGTTCGATTCCGGTGCCATGCCTTATGCACAGATACACTATCCGTTCGAGAATAAGGAACTGCTGGATAGCCACCAGGTATATCCTGCCGATTTCATCGCCGAAGGGGTGGACCAGACACGCGGTTGGTTCTTCACGTTGCACGCCATCGCTACAATGGTGTTCGACAGTATTTCTTATAAGGCTGTCATTTCCAACGGCTTGGTGCTCGACAAAAATGGTAACAAGATGTCCAAGCGTCTGGGCAATGCCGTAGACCCCTTCTCGACCATCGAGAAATACGGGTCCGACCCGTTGCGCTGGTACATGATCACCAACTCTTCTCCGTGGGACAATCTTAAGTTCGACGTGGATGGAGTGGAAGAGGTGCGCCGCAAGTTCTTCGGAACACTCTATAACACCTATTCATTCTTCGCCCTCTATGCCAATGTAGACGAATTTGACTACAAAGAAGCCGATGTGCCCATGGCAGAACGCCCTGAGATAGACCGTTGGATTCTCTCTGTACTGAATACGTTGGTGAAGAACGTGGATACCTGCTACAATGAATACGAGCCCACGAAAGCAGGACGTCTCATTTCCGAATTCGTGAACGACAACCTCTCCAACTGGTATGTCCGCCTGAACCGCAAACGTTTCTGGGGCGGTGGTATGACGCAGGACAAGCTCTCTGCATTCCAGACACTCTATACATGCCTCGAAACCGTGGCTAAGCTGATGGCACCCATCGCTCCGTTCTATGCTGATATGCTCTATTCCGACCTGATTGCAGCTACGGGACGCGACAATGTGGTTTCCGTACACCTTGCCAAGTTCCCCGAATATAAGGAGGAAATGATAGACAAGGAATTGGAAGTCCGCATGCAGATGGCACAAGACGTCACTTCCATGGTATTGGCATTGCGCCGCAAGGTGAACATCAAAGTCCGCCAACCGCTTCAGTGCATCATGATACCGGTAGTGGATGAAGAACAGCGTGCACACATCGAGGCTGTGAAAGCACTTATCATGAACGAGGTGAATGTAAAAGAAATCCAGTTTGTGGACGGTGCTGCCGGTGTACTGGTAAAGAAAGTGAAATGCGACTTCAAGAAGCTGGGACCGAAATTCGGTAAGCAGATGAAAGCCGTGGCTGCTGCTGTGGCGGAAATGTCCCAGGAAGCCATTGCCGAGCTGGAGAAGAAAGGCTCTTATACGTTCAATCTGGACGGTGCAGAAGCCGTGATTGAAACGGCAGATGTGGAAATCTTCAGTGAGGATATTCCGGGATGGCTGGTTGCCAACGAGGGCAAACTGACCGTGGCTCTGGAAGTTACCGTTACCGAAGAGTTGCGCCGTGAGGGTATTGCACGCGAGCTGGTAAACCGCATTCAGAATATCCGCAAGTCGAGCGGTTTTGAGATAACAGATAAAATAAAGATTACATTATCAAAAAATCCTCAAACAGATGATGCGGTAAATGAATATAATGACTATATTCGCAACCAAGTTTTAGGAACTTCACTGACGCTGGCAGACAACGTAGAAAATGGTACAGAACTGAACTTCGACGATTTCTCGCTGTACGTGAGCGTAGTGAAAGAATAATTAAATACTAACCCTGATTAACACGTAAAAGTTATGGCAGAAAAGACAAGATACTCAGATGCTGAATTGGAAGAATTCCGCGCTATCATTATGGAGAAGTTAGAGTTGGCACAACGTGACTATGAACTGTTAAAGGCCAGCCTGACGGGTGCAGACGGTAATGACACCGACGATACATCTCCTACGTACAAAGTACTGGAAGAAGGTGCCAACACCTTATCCAAGGAAGAAACCACACGTCTGGCCCAACGCCAGTTGAAGTTCATCCAAGGATTGCAGGCTGCTTTGGTGCGCATTGAGAACAAAACATATGGCATTTGCCGCGAAACCGGCAAACTGATACCGGCAGAGCGCCTTCGTGCAGTGCCCCATGCCACTTTGAGCATCGAAGCTAAAAACAACGGCAAGAAATAAAAATGGGTAAATTCTTTACGAAGGGCCGGATAGCCTGCCTTATCATATTTTCGGTATTGGTTATAGACCAAATTATCAAGATTTGGATAAAGACCCACATGTACTGGCATGAGAGTATCCGGATTACGGATTGGTTCTATATATACTTTACCGAGAATAGTGGTATGGCTTTCGGTATGGAAATATTCGCCAAACTGTTCCTGACCTTGTTCCGCATTGCTGCAGTCACGGTCATTGGCTGGTTTCTGTACAAGTTCGTGAAGCAAGGCATGAAGACCGGATTTATCATCTGTGTGTCTTTGGTCTTGACGGGAGCCTTGGGAAACATTGTCGACAGTGTGTTCTATGGCGTGCTGTTCAACGAAAGCACCCATTCGCAGATAGCCTCCTTCATGCCTGAAGGAGGGGGATATGCCCCGTGGTTCCATGGCAAGGTGGTGGATATGTTCTATTTCCCCATCATTGATACAAACTGGCCCGCATGGATGCCGTTTGTCGGTGGAGAACATTTCATTTTCTTCAGCCCGATATTCAATTTTGCGGATGCAGCAATCAGTTGCGGTATCATTGCTTTGCTGTTGTTCTACGGCAAGGACTTCAATGATGCCTATCATGCTGCCATAAAGAAATCATGAAAGGAATAAATCGAATTCAATGGTGTAGCGTAGTCCTTCTGGTGTTCAGTCTGACGGCTTGTAAGGTGAAAAGACCTGAAACCGTCCTTCCGGATGCCAAGATGGAAAACGTGCTTTATGATTATCACATAGCCAAAGCTATGGGTGAAGAAGTGCCGTATAACGAAAGTTATAAGCGGGTGCTATACATTGAATCGGTTTTCAAGAAATATGGCATTACTCAGGCCGATTTTGACTCTTCTATGGTCTGGTTTGCCCGTAACCCGGAAGTACTTACCAAAATCTACGAGAAAGTGAATGTACGGTTGAAAGCCGAGAGAGACGGTATCAACCACTTGATTGCCCTGCGTGACAACAAGCCGAAAGAATCACTTCCCGGAGACAGTATCGACGTGTGGATATGGCAGCATATCTATCAGTTGACGGGTATGCCCCTGGACAACAAGATAACGTTTACGTTGCCATCAGACACCAATTTCCACGACCGTGACACGCTGCGCTGGAGCGTGCGCTTCCGTTTCCACAACGGTGCACCGGACAGCATACATGCTCCGTTGATGGCGATGCAGATTCTTTACGAAAAGAATGACAGTGTCATCAGTGCCATTCGGAAAGTACAAGACACAGGTGTGGAAACGCTCACCTTGTTTGCCGATACTTTAGGAGAAATCAAGGAAATACGCGGGTTCATCTATTATCCGCAGCAGGAGACTCCACAGCCTTTGCTGGCAGACCGTATCTCACTGATGCGCTATCACGCCACGGACAGCTTGGTCATTGCCCCAAAGGACAGCCTTCAGCAGGCGACAGACTCCCTTCGCAAAGACAGTATCGGAAAACCTGAGAAATTGAAACCTCTGGAAATTCAGGAGCAGGAAAATACCACGACTCCCAGAACCATACGTCCCCGTCCGAAAGCATGAAACGCTACGCTTCCCATTTTCTGTTTCTTCCCGGGCATGGCTATCTGAAACAATATGTGGTGGAGATAGGTGAAGGACAATGTGTATCACGTATCTTCCCATTGACAGAAGAGGTGGAGAATACGGAATGGCTACCGGGAGTCATAGCTTTGCTTACGGAGGTGGAAACAGACTATCCTCATTTTGATACGTGCTGCAATATACTGACGGCAATCCCTCCGGTTATCGAGGAAGAATTGCCTTATTTGATTCCCTGGTTGTTTTTTCCTTTTGATTTTACTACAATGCAGCCTGGCGCCGGAACTCAGCGCAAACTACTGCTGTGGCAATAGCCACGTTCAATGACTCCGAGGTCTCACGGCTGGCGGGATAATTCGGTATGTATAGTTTGCGGTTGATGAGTGCCTCCACTTCTTTTCCGATGCCATTTCCTTCATTACCCATCACAATCAGCCCATTTTTCGAAAGCGGTTGTCCGTACATATTCTCTCCGTCCAGGAAAGTGCCGTAAACGGGAATATCCTTCAGTGAGCGGATGAACTCGGGTAGGGGAGTATAATGCAGTCTGACGCGTGCGATACCTCCCATCGTGGCCTGCACAGTTTTGGGATTATAGATATCCACCGTGTTGGGCGAACAGAAAATATGCTCTATCCCAAACCAATCAGCAAGGCGGACAATCGTTCCCAGGTTACCGGGGTCTTGCACATCATCCAAAGCCAGACAGAGGGAGTGACTGATGACGGAAATATCCGTCTCCTCATCCGGCTGCCGGAACACAGCCAGCACTTGTTGGGGAGTTTTCAGCAGGCTGGCACGCGAAAGTTCCTCCTCCGATACTTCCGTGGCATCCGCTACGGTGGAGAGAGGGCGGTTCCGGGAAAGCCATTCTGAAGTTGCCAGCAAGAACTGACAAGGAAAATGTCCCAACAAATCCCCTACGAGTTTAGGTCCTTCTGCCAGAAATACCTTGTCGGCCTTCCGGTTCTTTTTCTGCTCCAACGAGTGGATATATTTAATGCGATTTTTACTTAATGCCATAGGACACACATGTTATCATTTGACAAAAATACGTGATTATTTCAATATAATCAAAAACTCTGCACTCTTCCGGCGTTTTTTATTTCGGGAACAAAAAAATACAAGTATATTTGTAGCTGTTTATGCGCAATTAATGACTCGGTATGAATAAAGGTTTCCGCTACGCGATACTTACTACTATCGTACTTTTGTTGGCTTCCTGTTCTTCTACCAAATATGTGCCGGACGGCTCGTATTTGCTGGATGAAGTGCGCATACATACTGATAATAAGGAAGTAAAACCATCCAATCTCTCCATGTACATCCGCCAGAATCCCAATGCGAAGTGGTTCAGCCTGATAAAGACCCAGTTGTATGTCTACAACTGGTCCGGACGGGACTCTACACGCTGGATAAACCGTACATTGAGGAAATTAGGTGATGCCCCGGTCATATACAGTGAGGAGGAAACCAACCGGACCAGGGAAGAAATCACTAAGGCTGTGCAGAATATGGGCTATATGGGCGCCCTGGTGGAACCGGTACGCCAAGTCAAGAAGAAAAAGATGAAGTTGGTCTATAAAGTGACAACCGGCAAGCCCTATAAAGTTCGTACCTTGAAATATGATATCCAGGACAGTAAAATAAAGGAATACATGCGGCAGGATTCCGCAGTAACCTTATTATCCGAAGGCATGTATTTTGATGTCAATGTACTGGATGCAGAACGCCAGCGCATCACAAACAAACTGCTTCAGAATGGATATTACAAGTTCAATAAAGAGTACATATCCTATACTGCGGATACTGTCCGTAATTCTTATCTGGTAGATTTGACACTGCATTTGGCTCCATACAGACAGCATAACGAGGATACGCCGCAAAATCACCGGCAATACACTATCAATAAAGTGAGTTTCATTACCGATTATAATGTGTTGCAGGCATCCACCCAGAACAGCATCGAGGTGAATGATTCATTGCATTACAAAGGCTTTCCCATCTACTACAAAGACAAGCTTTATCTGCGCCCCAAAGTGCTGACCAACAATCTGCGCATCACTCCGGGAACTCTCTATAACGAGCAGAACGTGCAGCGTACCTACTCCAACTACGGACGCCTGCAAGCCCTGAAATATACCAATATCCGTTTTTTTGAAGTGCAACAGAGTGACAGTGCAAAGCTCAACGCCTATGTGATGCTGACCAGAGGCAAGCATCAGTCCGTATCTTTTGAGGTGGAAGGCACAAACTCTGCCGGCGATTTGGGAGCTGCCGCTTCGGTGGCTTTTCAGCACCGCAACATGTTCAAAGGTTCCGAAACATTCATGTTCAAGCTACGTGGGGCATACGAGGCTGTGTCCGGTTTGCAGAGCTCCTTGAATCAAGACTACATAGAATTAGGTGCGGAAGCAACCATCAACTTCCCACGGTTTATGTTTCCCTTTGTATCCAGCGATTTCAAGCGGAGGATAAGGGCTACTACAGAATTCGGATTGCAATATAACTACCAGATGAGACCCGAATTCACGCGCATTGTAGCATCTGCCGGATGGAGCTACAAATGGGGGGTACAACAACAGCGTTCGCAGCATCGCATTGATTTGCTGGACATCAACTATCTGTATATGCCCAGCATAGACCAGACATTCAAAGAGGATTATCTGGAGAAAGACGAGAACTACATCCTCAAATACAATTATGAAGACCGCTTTATTGTCCGCACCGGCTATAGCTATATCTACAACAGTGCCGGAAGAGCATTGATGAATAACTCCGGTATCGGAAATTCCTATACCATCCGCCTCAATTTTGAATCGGCGGGTAACTTGTTGTATGCTGTGGCAAAGCTCGGAGGAATGAAGAAGAATGCATCGGGGGAATACACTTTGTTGAACATTCCTTTTGCCCAATACCTGAAAGGCGATTTTGACTTTGCCAAGAATCTGGTCATTGACAACCGCAATTCATTGGCATTTCATTTTGGTGCCGGTATTGCCATTCCATACGGCAATGCAACAATGCTTCCATTTGAGAAGCGCTACTTCTCCGGCGGCGCCAACAGTGTGCGCGGATGGTCTGTACGTGATTTGGGGCCCGGTTCTTTCCCCGGCGATAATAACTTCATGAACCAGTCGGGAGACATCAAGCTGGATGCCAGCATTGAATACCGCACACGGTTGTTCTGGAAATTCAGAGGAGCCCTCTTTGTAGATGCCGGGAATATCTGGACAATACGGAATTATAAAGACCAGCCGGGAGGTCAGTTTGAATTTGACAAGTTCTATAAACAGATTGCCGTGGCATATGGTTTAGGATTGCGTCTTGACTTGGATTTCTTTGTATTGCGTTTCGACGGGGGTATGAAGGCCGTCAATCCGGCGTATGAGAAGAAAAAAGACCGTTATCCCATTATCCATCCTAAATTCAGCCGCGATTTTGCCTTCCACTTTGCTGTGGGATATCCGTTCTAATGGGAAGTGGAAAGGTGAAAATGGTTATTGGGCATCTATGCACCCAGCCATTTTCAACTTTCACCTTTCCATTTTCAACTTTTAATTAAAAGCGTAATAGCTGTCAATCATCGTCGCTTGACGTGCTGCTGCCACACCTTGGGCATCCAGCGTCACTGTCATTTCCTCACCGTTCGGAAGGGTCATTTGTGCAGTGCCGTCATTGTTCATTTGCAGCAATTCTGTGCTGACACCATCGGCAACAACATTCCAAGTATTCAACTCTTTGTTGTAAATGAGTTCCATAGAAGCAGTCTCACCTTCTTTGGTGATAGAATAGCCGTTTTCAAGTGTCTCTACCAGGTAGTCACCGTTTTCGCCTTTCACTTTCTTTACATCACCAATGCTGGCCATAGGGTTTGAACCACTCCAGAATTCGATGGAGTTGATGACCAATGCATCGGCCAGATAGCAAACGCCATATACCGGGATAATATTGAATGCCAGATAAACCAATTCGTTTACAAACTTGGTACCAATACCTTGATTCCAGCTGACCAGTTTACTATGCAGTCCAAAAGAACCGATACAAGAACTGAAAAGAAACGAGCCGCAAATCATTACGGTCGCAGCCATCTTCAAATTGAACTTTTTCATAATCACTCTTTTTTATTTTACTGTGTTTAATTAGCTTTATAGCTCATCGAGTTATTTTAAGCATCCGCAAATATAGGATTTTTTACGAAAATACATCCTATTTGAGCTTAAAATCTGTTTTCAGTAAAACGGAAGTGTCTATTTACGAGCCTTTTGGAAAAGAGCTTTTCTTATCCAGCGGTCAACGGCAAACTTGCCCGGACCTATGATATACATCAATATGAACACTACCAGATATACAAAAGCCAACTCTTTCGTGGCAAACGGGTCATTGCCATGAATTACAAAAAAGGCAACAGCCATTGTAAACACCATTGGTATCATAGCCAAACGATAGAGAAAACCTATAATGAATGCCATGGAACATGCCAATTCACCAAAGATAGCCAGTCCTAAAGACAGCGGACTGCCTACACCCAGCGGGTCAGGGAAAACAGCCGACAGCTCTTGAAAGTTAGTCCACTTCTGGATGCCGTGGTTCATTAATAATATACCGAATACAATTCTTGCAATCAATAGTATAGCAGATGTTGCCGTTCCGTCCGGTTTGACAGGAAATAAAAGTCGTTTTAACATATTCATTCGTTTTTAAGTTCGTATATGAACTATAACAAATATTACTCAATAAAAGTTTACTCCCGCTTCAACGGTTTGATGATAATCCGTAAAGATGGGTCATAGGTAAAGTAACTCCACATCCAGTCTACGAAGATGAAAAGACGGTTCTTTACACCCACAATACTCATCAAATGGATGAATAGCCACACAGCCCATGCCGGAAAACCGCCAAAACGCAGTTTCTTAAGCTCGACTACGGCATGATTGCGGCCAATGGTCGCCATGGAGCCTTTGTTTTGATATATAAACGGCTGCAACGGCAGGCCTGTTTCTGCACGCTGCAAGTTCCTTATCAAGTTGCGGGCCTGCTGGATGGCTGGTTGCACCACTTGCGGGTGTCCTTTGGGATACTCCTCAGAAATCATAAGGGCCGTATCCCCGATAGCGAAAATATTGGGATATTGAGAAAGACGGTTATAAGTGTCCACCTTCAAGCGGTTTCCCGGTCCATAGGCATCGGCAGGCAATCCTTGAAGGCTGTTTGCCTTGACACCGGCCACCCAGAATACATTTTTGGTATCGATGGCAGTCCCGTCATTCAATGCCAATTGATAATTCTCGTATCCCATCACCCGTTGGTTCAATTTGATTTCCACATCACGCTTCTTCAGATAATCGGCCACTTCTTTGGAAGACTCTTCTGAAAAAGCAGACAAGAGCCGGGAAGAGCCATCCAACAAGATGATACGCATCTCATTGATATTCAAGTCCGGATAGTCTTGAGGAAGGACAAACTTCCTCATCTCGGCCAAAGCACCAGCCAACTCTATTCCCGTAGCTCCACCGCCTACAATGGCAAAGGTCATCAGACGCCTGCGCTCTTCTTTATTACCGGTGTTCTGGGCTTGTTCAAAACTATCCAATATCTGGTTTCGGTTGAACAAGGCTTCCGAAGTATTCTTTAGTGCCATGGTCTGTTTCTCCAGCCCGTCGTTTCCAAAATAATTTGTGTTGCAGCCGGTGGCAATGACCAAATAGTCGTATGCCAGCGTGCCGATGGAAGTCTCCAGCAGATTGTGTTCCGGGAAGACTTGCTGTGCTTCACAAATACGTATATGGAAATGCTCTCTTTTTTTGAAGATTTTTCGGTATGGGAATGATATGGCACTCGGTTCAATACCTGCTGTGGCCACTTGATAGAGTAACGGTTGGAAGATGTGATGGTTATTCTTATCCAGTAAAACTATCTGAAACTTGTTGCTTTTCAATTTTCGTGCCAGCTTTAATCCGCCAAAGCCGCCGCCTACGATTACCAGTCGTTTCTGTCCCTCTTTATCGGGAATGTCCATTGCTGTTTTCATAATTCAATATCATGTTGTTCTTTGTAATATTAAAATAACAGTATAAATCGAGGAAAGTTCTATAAATGATGTAGTTAAAAAGAGTAAACCCCACATGCAATGTAGAAATGAACATTAAAAGAGAAAAATTGGAAACAAAAAGAACAGTAACATTGTTGTAATGAAGAACATAAAAACTAACTTTGCCACGGAAGTTTTCTACAAGTAAATGGACACTAAATTGACAAAATGGATATTACCAATATTGATGCTGATTACAGAAACGGCTGTTCATGCACAAACACACCTTGCAGAAGCAAAAAACTCTGTGGACTCAATTTCTACGTATCCGATAGACTCGCTTCCCAAGAAACGCAGTTTTTTCGGAAAAATTTTGAATTACTTCAACGATGCCAACAAAGAAAAGAAAAACAAGAAATTTGATTTCAGCATTATAGGCGGGCCTCATTATTCCAGTGACACCAAATTTGGAATCGGACTGGTGGCGGCAGGACTCTACCGTACCGACCGGAACGATAGTATTCTCCCTCCGTCCAATGTCTCTCTGTATGGGGATGTCTCCACAGTGGGATTCTATTTGCTGGGAGTACGTGGAAACCATCTGTTTCCCCAAGACAAATACCGGTTGAACTACAATCTGTATTTCTATTCTTTCCCAAGCCTTTACTGGGGACAAGGATATGACAATGGAGCCAATGATGACAATGAGAGTGAATACGATCGCTTTCAGGCGCAGGTTAAGGTGGACTTCATGTTCCGGATGGCACGTAACTTTTATATCGGTCCGATGACAGCATTTGATTACGTGTATGGACATGACTTTGAAAAACCGGAATTATGGAAAGGAATGAAAGCGCGTAGCACCAACGTGAGCTTGGGGTTTTCCTTGTTGTATGATTCACGCGATTTTCTGACAAATGCCTATAAAGGATATTACCTACGGATAGACCAGCGCTTCAGTCCGGCCTTTTTGGGAAATAAATATGCATTCAGCAATACGGAACTGACGACCAGCTATTACCAGTCCGTGTGGAAGGGTGGGGTGTTGGCAGGCCAGTTCCATACTCTGCTGAACTACGGAAATCCGCCCTGGGGACTGATGGCAACATTGGGAAGTTCCTATTCTATGCGTGGCTATTATGAGGGGCGCTACCGTGACAAGTGTGCAATGGATGCCCAGCTGGAACTACGCCAACATGTATGGAAGCGAAATGGAGTTGCCGTATGGGTAGGGGCGGGAACCATATTCCCGAATTTCTCGGAATTGGAGGCCAGGCATATTCTTCCTAATTATGGTTTCGGCTACCGCTGGGAGTTCAAAAAGAGAGTAAACGTACGTTTGGATTTAGGTTTTGGCAAACACCAGACCGGATTTATATTCAATATCAATGAAGCTTTTTAGAGACATAAAAAAATGGTTCGACAATCAGGAACATTTGTTCTATCTGTTTCTGGTCATTCTGATAGTGCCCAATGTAGTGCTATGCTTTACAGAACCCATATCATGGACGGCAAAGATATGTAATATCCTGCTACCCCTTTCTATATATTATGCTGTAATGGCTTGGTCGAGAAACTGTGGCAGGACATTCTGGCTGCTATTTCCGTTCATCTTCTTCGGAGCCTTCCAGCTTGTATTGCTGTATCTTTTCGGTCAGTCCATTATCGCAGTGGATATGTTTCTGAATCTGGTGACAACCAATTCGAGCGAGGCGCTGGAACTGCTGGACAATCTGATACCTGCCATCGTTATTGTGGTAGTGCTCTATATACCTGCATTAATTCTGGCAACCATATCCATTGTACACAAACGCAGACTGTCCGAAGCATTCATCCGGCAAGCTCGCCGTCGCACTCTGTATGTGTTGTCTGCCGGAATATTATCCTTAGGCACTGCTTATTTGACAGATAACCGGTATGAGCCGAAATCCGAACTGTATCCTGCCAACGTATGCTACAACATAGCACTTGCTTTTCAACGGACGGCCCAGACGCGGAATTATCACAAGACCTCTAAAGATTTTACCTTTCATGCTAGAAGTACTCATCAGGCTGATGAAAGGGAAGTATATGTAATGGTGGTGGGAGAAACCTCACGGGCATGCAACTGGGCTTTGTACGGCTACGAACGGGAGACTAACCCGGGACTGTCGGGCATTGGCGGACTGACAGCTTTCAGCCATGTGCTGACAGAATCAAACACTACCCACAAGAGTGTTCCGATGTTGCTGTCACCGGTCAGTGCTTCCAGTTTTGATTCCATCTATTATCAAAAAGGGATTATCACAGCATTCAAGGAAGCCGGTTACCAGACCGCCTTTTTCTCGAACCAGCGCTATAACCACTCATTTATAGACTTCTTCGGCAAAGAAGCCGACACGTATGATTTCATTAAAGAAGATGTGGGGGATTCCAATTACAACCCCTCTGATAACGAACTGTTGAAACTGGTAGCAAAAGAACTGGGCAAAGGAGTTTCCAGGCAATTTATAGTTCTCCACACTTACGGTTCTCATTTTAATTATAAAGAGCGCTATCCGGCAGAGCAGGCTTTCTTCCTGCCGGACATGCCCGTTGATGCGGAAGTGAAATACAAAGACAACCTGATTAATGCCTATGACAATTCTATCCGCTACACGGATAATTTTCTGGTTCGTCTGATAGATATGCTTCGAGAACAACATGTCAATTCTGCCCTGATATACACTTCAGACCATGGAGAAGATATTTTCGATGACAACCGGCATCTCTTTCTGCATGCTTCACCGGTACCTTCCTATTATCAGATACATGTGCCATTCTTTATTTGGATGTCCGACAACTACCGGCAGAGATACCCATCGTTATTGGAGGCCGCACAAGCCAATAGGCAGAAGAATGTATCTTCCAGTGCCTCATTCTTCCAGACAATGCTGGAAATAGGTGGAGTGGAGACCCCATACCGGAATGACTCTTTATCTGTCACCAGCGCTCTGTTTATCGAAAGACCCAGAGTCTATCTGAACGACCACAATGAAGCCCGCACACTGGATGATGTCGGTATGCTCAAGGAAGACTTCAAGATGCTGGAAGAGAAAGGCATCAGGTAATCAGGGAAAGAGAGCAGGCTGTTGCTATTTTGCCCTGATTCTTGATATAAAATTCTGAATCACCGGATACATCTCCTCTACCGTATTCAGCTCCATGCAAGCCGTCTCCAACGGGCACCAGCCGGTCTTGTCACGGTTAATGATATGGGGAACCTCTTGGGCAAAAGTCGTTTCAATTCCTGCTTCGCACAGCAATGCCAGCGCAGGAGTGCTGATTATATCGGCATAGACCGTTTTAAAGCCTCCCAGTACCATCAAAGCAGCGGCACCTTTCCCTATAACCTTATCGGCAATGGCAGCCCCCTTCATAAATGCAGAATCTGCCTGGTACAAATCATACAAATCCGCTACTCCCCGTTGGGTGAAAGTACGGACTTCCTCCCGGTTCTTCATAACACAAGAGTATCCTCCCTTGTGCAGTATGTCAATGATACTCTCCATTTTATAAAGTCTCTTGTTTCAACTGTTCTACAAATTTGTCAATACGATGCAGTTCTTTGGGAATATCAATCGTTTGCGGGCAATGCGGAGAACACTGGTTGCACCCGGTACAATGGTCGGCCTGCCTCAGTTTGGGTACACTTCGGTCATATCCTACGAGAAAAGCACGGCGTGCTTTCCGATAATTCTCATCCTGGCTGCTTTCCGGCACATTTCCTTCATTGACACATTTATTGTAATGTATCAATATGGCAGGAATGTCAATTCCATACGGGCAAGGCATGCAGTACTTGCAGTCGTTGCAAGGTATGGTGGGGTACTCCATCATCAAATCTGCCGTATCATACAGATACTGAGTTTCCTCTTCCGTGAGTGGTACCAATGGAGAGTAAGTACGGATGTTATCCTGCAAATGTTCCATATAAGTCATGCCGCTCAGCACTGTCAGTACATCCTGGGGAGAACCGGCATAACGGAATGCCCAAGACGCCACACTGCGTTCGGGTTCGCGCTGCTTCAGCCGTGCCACAATATGGTCGGGGACATTGGAGAGCCGCCCACCCAGCAGAGGCTCCATAATGACAGCAGGGATCTTACGCTTGGCCAGCTCGTCATACAGATACTCTGCCTTGAAGTTGCTGCCCGAAGCATGTTTCCAGTCCACATAATTCAACTGTATTTGTACAAAGTCCCAATGAACTTCACCACGGTCATGCATCTGCAAGGCATAGTCATAGACTTCGATATCTCCGTGGAACGACCATCCCAAACGGCGGATGCGTCCTGCTTCACGCTCCTTGACAAGAAAATCAATCATACCGTTGTCTATGTAGCGTTTGCGGAATTGCTCCATGCCACCGCCACCAATCATGTGTAGCAGATAGTAGTCTATATAGTCCACCTGCATATCCTCGAACGACTTACGGTACATGGCGATGGAACCCTCGCGAGTCCAGGTATCAGGATGAAAATTGGATAGTTTGGTGGCAAGATAGAACGATTCGCGTGGATGGCGTTTCAGAGCTATTCCCGTAGACTTCTCACTCCATCCTTGTACATACATCGGAGACGTATCGAAATAATTCACGCCATGGGCAATGGCATAATCCACCAGTTCGTTTACAGCATCCTGGTCTATCATTTCCCCTTTTCCATCCGGAGCAGGAACGGTAGGCCAGCGCATACAGCCGTATCCTAAAATAGAAACTTTGTCACTCCCCAAACCAGGAAAACTACGATAGGTCATTTTATCCGTCGGAATGGGGCCCAATACTTTACTGCCTTCACTGCTTCCTTCCTTAGAACCACATCCATAGAGGGCAGCAGTAGATGTGGCGGTTGTAATTCCCACTATCTTCAAGAAATCACGACGGTTCATATTGTTTTTATGATGTTCTTCCATACTTATAGAAATTCTACTTTGTTATATAATTCGATGTCTTTCATGTCCTTCCACATAGATGGCACTGAACGGACGGGCCGGACAAAGATTCTCACATGCCCCGCAGCCGATACAACGCTCCACATTGATTACCGGAATCTTTGGAGAATCCTTGTCTTCAGGTATACTCGGCACCATTTGTATGGCTCCCGTCGGACAATGGCGTGCACAGTTGCCACACTGCACACCATCCGTCAGTGGTATGCAATTTTTCTTTACCCACACGGCATGCCCTATCTGAACGGATGATTTATCAGCTTTGGTTATCGGACGGATAGCCCCTGCAGGACATACCTCCGAACATTTTGTACATTCCGGTCTACAATAGCCGCGTTCGTATGACATTTCCGGTTGCATCAATTTCCTTAAGTCTGCAGAAGGACGAAGAACCTGATTGGGACATGCCGACACACAGAGCTGGCAGGCCGTGCAGTGTTGCGCCATATTGCGGGCACTCAATGAGCCGGGAGGAGTGAGGGGAGTGCTTCGCTCAAGAATCTTCTTATCTTCAATGGCTGCCAGTCCTCCGTCTACTTTCTTTTCCTGCGCTTTTAAAACAGAAGTGGCTGCAACCAGAGCCGTTGCTGTGAAAAAACTGCGGCGGGTTTCGTTTATCTGTTCCGAATCTGCCTTGCCCGCAGCAGGTTTACCGAAAGGATGATACTTGTAGGAAATGGCTCCATGCTTGCACTTCTCAATGCAGTTCATGCAAACCACACACCGGCTTGCATCAATCTGATGCTCCTTAAAGTTGATGCAGGCTGCCTTGCAGTTGCGTGAACAAAGACTGCATTGGTTGCACTTTTCCGAATCTATTGTGATGCGGAAAAGCGAATAACGTGAAAGGAAGCCCAAGACCGTTCCTACCGGGCAAATCGTATTACAATAGGTTCGTCCGTTGCGTCCGGCCAGAACAACAAGCACAGCCAAAGTAGCGGCAGCAATAATAAAAGTCGGCAGGCTCTTCAACCATACATCCGTTTCATAAAAGGCATAACTGTCTGCCCGTTCAGCCAGATAAGCAAGCAGATTGTTGCCCCATTGCCATATAGGTTGAAAAAGATTATTGGCAATACGTCCGTATGCACTATAGGGTGCAAGTAGAGCAGCCAATGAACCAATTCCGGCAATCAAAGCAATGATAAACACACCCAATACGCCATAGCGCAGCCAAGATAAGGCCGGAGAATAAGAGTAAGGAAGCTTCCTGCGTTTTTTAGGTTGCCGGCCCAGCCATGCCAGTATATCCTGAAATACCCCTAAGGGGCAAATCACAGAACAATAGATACGCCCGCATACCAAAGTGAGAATTACAAGAAACAATATCACTCCCACATTCAGCGCCAATACAGCCGGCAAAAACTGGATTTTGGCTAACCAGCCGAACCACCCATGCAACGTTCCCGTAAAATCAAGGAACAGCAAGGTGATGAGTGCAAAACAAATCATTGCAAAAGTCAGTCTAATCTTCCGTAACATGATAATCCTTTATTTTGAGTTCCTAAACATTCTATATCAGCGATATGAGTACAAAACAACTGCCGAAATAGTGAAATTTTCTTTATGCAAAAATAAAGAAAAAAAGAAAGATATCATCATTCAATGGAATTAAAAACGAAAGAAATAAACGGTGCAGAATGCCTTTACTATAATCCAAGCGGTCTACAGAAAGAATCAACTTATGATTTCCGAAAAATTTCCGTGTACGGTCTATCGCCCGCCGTACTTCCGGTCTGGAAGAAGCATTGTGATACAGTCCGTAGTTGATTCCCATAGGAAGAGCATCGGTCTCAACTACTCTATTCCCGAGTTGTGCTTCGTCCAGTTTAAAGTCAATACGCAGTACCCGTTTGACAGCACTGATAAAATGCCGCATATAGTCATAAGTATGGAAAGCTATAAAGTCAGCATCCAATAATCCTTTCAGGATTTCTGCACGTTCCGGTAATATCCGGAAAAGTTCATAGGAAGGGAAAGGGATATGATGGAAATATCCGATATTCAAATTCGGGTAAACCTTCCGAAGCATTCCGGGAAGCAGCATTGGCTGATAGTCTTGAATCCACACCTTGTCACCTGGATGTATCACGCGGCAAATGGCATCGCAGAACAACTGGTTCACTTCCTGATACGATTGCCAGAAAGAGTTCCGATATAGCGTATAAACAAAAAAGTAGTGACATAATGGCCAAATAGTACTATTACTATAGCCTTCATAATAATTCTTTATCTGTGTTTCGGACAAGAATACTGGGTGAAAATTTATTCCTTCCAATCTAGAAGTGATTTCCTTTTTACTTTCTTCGTTGTCAACGCATATTCCAGGCCATCCAATCCAATGTTTTTCGTAGGAAATCTGAAGTGAGTCCAAACCGGTAGCCAGTCCACCTTCACTTCATGAAAACACGAACGTTTCATCCTCTTTGGTAACCTTAACGGGTAATCTGTTTGATATAATATAAAATTTCATGTATGAGTTAACACAAGAAATATGCCAACTCATACAATATTTTATTTATTGCTTATAATCAGGATTTTAGAAAAAGATAAAGAGAAAAACAAACATTCAAAAAATGAAAAAGAATGTTCCATTTCGATATGGTCCTACTATTACCAATTATCACTGGAAATGTCTTTCTTCACCAATGCTTCAATTCTTTGCTTATAGCAATTTATCCCTTCTGCTATATTTTTACTAGCTTCCGAGGTCCCCATTCCATAGACTATAAGAGGAGTTTGCCATACCATTCCGGCATGTACAGCACTTGCTTGATAAGGTCTTAACAACTCATCCACCGTAAAACGATTTCTTCCTCCGCTTCTATAAGCATCATGTTCAGAGCCGGCAGTAGTGACCACCATCAATGTCTTACCAGCCACAGCAGGAGTTTTTGCCAGATAAGTAAATACTTCATCCAACCATCTCTTCAATAAAGAAGGAGCCGACATCCAATAGAACGGAAACTGAAATACAAGCGCAGATGCATGCGATATGATAGTGCTCCATATCTCTGCATTAAAAGCATCTTCCACACGCATCTCATATAAATTGTATATGGCCACCTCTCCCATGTCACTAATAGCATCCATCAATGCCTTGTTAGCTCGCGACTCTTTTATATTGGGATGTGTCAGAAGAACCACTACTTGCTTTGAATCTTTATCCATATTGTTTTTCTTTTAGTTTAAAATCATTGATGTGTGTACAAATATACAAAATATAGATATACGAGTAGGAGGAAATAAAAGTTTTCTTCCTACTTTCATTTTCTGACATATATTTTCGAATGTGACGAAAGAGGCGGAAAGCGGGTGAGGGCAAAGGTATAAAAACAAACTTCTGAAGAATTTATTATGCGGACTAACGAAAAATAATGTATCATCCCCATATAGATTTACTAGTGATTCCGTATGAGGAGCTTATACCCATCAAAGCATGTTCTTGTTAAGACAAATTAAAAAAGGAACAACAGTAGTTGTTCCTTTTTTAAGTACACCCTCAGGGATTCGAACCCTGGACCCACTGATTAAGAGTCAGTTGCTCTACCAACTGAGCTAAGAGTGCATTCCTTATTTCTTGTTTGCGGGTGCAAAAGTAGTCCTTTTATTTTATTCGTGCAAACAAAACGGTGTATTTTTTGCGATGAAATGGGATTTTTTATTCAAACTCGTATAAATCAGAAGGAGTAGTACGCTTCAAAGCACACAACTGTACATCCTTTCCTACGATAATTCCTTTTTCCCTTAATTTCCATTCCACTGTTTTATATGCCAATTCAGGATGATTGTTGTCCTTGCTCAAATGACAAAGCCAAATATACTGTAAATGTTCCGTCATATTTTCCGAAAGAAATTCAGCAGTAGCAATATTACTCATGTGTCCGGTGCGGCTGGTAATCCGTTCTTTCAGGTATTGGGGGTAGGTACCCATGCGTAACATTTCCTCATCGTAGTTGGCTTCCAATATCAGATAATTGGCCTTTCTGATATATTCTGCGGCCGTAGGAGTAATTTCACCAAGGTCTGTAAGAAAGGCAAACACTTTTCCGTCTATCTCAATGCAATAGCCCACATTGTCCGTGCCATCATGAGGTACCTCGAAAGATTCGATATGAAAATCTTCCAACTGCATGGGTTGCTGCTTTTCCAGGTAACGGACAGACGAATATAACTTTTCTGTCATGCAATAGCTCCGGTTGATGCCCTCATGAATCCGGGCGGTTGTATAAATAGGAATATTCAGTTTTTCACCCAATCCGCCTACTGCTTTGATATGGTCCGCATGATCATGCGTAACAAATACCGCACGTATCATTTCCATGCTGATACCTGCTTCTTTCAGTCCTTTTTTTATCGTCCGTACTGCAATGCCGGCGTCGATGAGTATTCCATATTTTTCTGTGCCTATATAATAACAGTTGCCGCTGCTTCCACTGGCAAGGCTTATAAATTTTACTTTCATCCTAATCTCCTTAATTACAAAAAAGCCGTCGCTTTTAAAAAAAGTGACGGCAAATATACAAAAAGTATGCAATATATAAACCTTATGCCTTCTTCTTTTTGTCGATGAATTCGGTAGTTTTGGCAAAAACGAATAACGCTATCGCTGCAACCAATCCTATAGCAGCGAAATAATACCAGATATAATGTGCATTGACACTGGCTGCTTCCCACGCTTCGCGGGTTTCAAACAAGACTGGATCAGGACAATATTTTGTCAGAAGTACCCCCGCAATACCGAACCCGAAAATAGAAGAGAGGAATGAATGAAGATGACTGAAACCGAGGTACATACCTTCTTCGCCCTTGGGGGCCTGCAAAGAGAAGTACTCCAGATAACGCGGTGAGATAAAACATTCTGCCAAAGCTTGCACAACAATGCCAAGCACCATCATCAAAGTAATATTGCTCATGCCGGAAATAATATCGTTGCCCAGCAAATTACCGCATGCCATCAGCAATGCCGATACCGGAATAAGAAACATGCCTATATTCATAGAAGTAATAGCTGTGCGCTTTGCCATCCACCGGGTGATAAAACTTACACAGCAAACCACTACAAACGGGTTTACATTGGCTATCCACCCCGGTTTGGCTGTTTCACCCGCCATACGGATGACATATTTGGGCATAGTTGCATAGAGCTGTTGCTGCACCATCCAAAAGCCGGTTACGATGAGGATAAGAATCAACAAACGCCAATTAGTGATAATACGCAGAAAACCTTGCCCAATTTCACGCATGCTTTTCCCTTCACCTGCTGTATGTGCCGATTTATACAATAAGATGACAGCCAATAATGCCAGCACCGTCATGGCAGCCGAGAAGTAATTGATATAAATATAAGCTTGCTCACCGATAACATTCCGTAGAGGGTCGACCACCGTTTTTCCGGTAAAAGCTCCTATATTCACCATCATATAGAAGATGGAATAGCCGCGAGCACGGGTAGCCTCTGTTGTTTCCTTAGCCACCGATCCCGATATGATAGACTTGATGAACGAACCTCCTACCATGATAACAAACAATACGGGGACAATCATCCAGCGGTCATTACTATCCGGCAATCCTGAAAAACGGGTTGTCTCGCCATACTCCACCAGACCGGCTGTTTCCAGTAGGGTGGGAAGCAATCCCAAGCCCAAATACCCGATGGAAAGCAGTGAGAAAGCAATAATCATCGACTTTCGGAAACCTATCTTATCGGCATATGCGCCCGTAAAGATAGGCAACAAATAGAGCCCTCCCGAAAACAGACCGGAAATCATGCTTGACTCAAAATCATTGAAACCTAAAATATTGGAAAGATAAATGGTAAGAACAATAAATACAGCATAATATGCCATGCGTTCGAACAGTTCTACTGTACTGCTTACCCAAAAAGCTCTGCTGAAGCCTTTGGAAGCGGGTTGGGGTGATGTCATCATCCTTTTGTACGATTAAAATTTATGTATTAAATGAAAAAATAAATGCAAAAATAGGAAATTAATATCGTGTTTGCAAGATATTAATTTTCTGCAAACACAATATTAATAAGTTGCAGACAAGATATTAACTTCCCATTTATCACTATTTATCTTTTCATTTATATAGAATACTCCGTATCTTTGGACGCTTTTATAAAACGACCATTCATGAAAGATAAAATCGAATTTATAGCTTTTGACGCTGATGACACACTGTGGGAAAGCGAACTTTATATTCAGGAGTTCGAGCACAAATTCTGTAACCTTTTAAGGCAATATCTGCCTGCTTCATCCATATCACAAAGGTTTTTTGAAACAGAAATGAAGAATCTGCATATGTATGGCTATGGGCTGAAGAGCATAATGCTCAGTATGACTGAAACCATCTGCAAAGTGACAGACGGAAACGGGAATATGCATCTTATAGAAGAAGTAATAGGATGGGGACAAGAGCTTCTGCAGAAACCGGTTACACTACTGGAAGGCGTGAAGGAGACCATATCGTCACTTCATGGGAAATATAAATTGGTGTTGGCCACTAAGGGGGACTTGTTCGACCAGAAAAGAAAAATAGAAGCTTCCGGACTGCGAGAATATTTCCATCATATCGAAATTATGAGTGACAAGAAAATCGATGATTACCAGAGGCTGATTGATACATTGGGCTGTCCGCCTGAAAAACTCCTGATGATAGGTAATTCTGTAAAATCAGACATACTTCCGGTATTGGAACTTGGGGGATACGCTGCCCATGTACCATACCACGTGACTTGGGCATACGAGCAACATGAAGGGGAAATACGACATCCCAATTTTATACGATTGGATAGTATCAAAGGAATATTAGATAAGCTATAAGTTATGGGTGAAACTGCATAACTTATAGCTTACTATTGCTTTTTAGAATTGGAAGAAATTCTTAGCGTTATAATAGCTGATATCTTCAATCATCTGGTTTACGCGTTCCATCTCGGAAATAGGAATTTCACCATTTTCTACATCACGGCCTACAAGATTACACAATGTACGGCGGAAATATTCATGGCGCGGATAGGAGAGGAAGGAACGGGAATCGGTCAGCATACCAACAAATCGGCTCAATAAGCCCAGTACAGAAAGGGCATTCATCTGCTTTTCCATACCATCCTTCTGGTCAAGGAACCACCAACCGGAACCGAATTGAATCTTACCGGCAACCGTACCATCCTGGAAGTTACCCAGCATAGTAGCAATGACTTCGTTGGCGCATGGATTCAAATTATAAAGAATAGTCTTGGTCAGCTTACCATTGGAGTTTAAGCGGTCGAGAAATTTAGCCATAGCTTTTGCTGTAGTAAATTCGCCAATGGAATCAAAACCGGTATCAGGACCTAACAGTTTGAACATCTTACTATTGTTGTTGCGAATAGCACCATAATGGAACTGTTGTGTCCAACCTTTCTCCCAATCCATTTCGCCGAACACAACCAGCATGGCCGACTTGAATTTCAGAATTTCCTCCTTCGTCAATCCAGTACCGCCATATACCTTGTTAAAGATAGCCTTAACTTCCGCTCCTGTATAATCCTCGGCATAGAATTCTTCAATTCCGTGGTCAGACAGTTTACATCCTTGTTTCGCGAAAAAATCGTGACGCTTACGCAAGGCAGCAACCATATCGTCAAAGCAGGAAATAGCCACATCGCTCACTTCGGCCAACTTTTCTACATATGCGCGAAAATCGGCAGGAACTTCCACCGCCATTGCCTTATCCGGACGCCAAGTAGGCAACATCTTGATTTCAAAGCCGCTCTCACGTGTCTTGATATGGTATTCCAAGGAATCAATAGGATCATCTGTAGTACAAACCACTTCCACATGATAACGGCGCATCATGCCACGGGCGGAATATTCAGGCTGTTTCAGCTTCTCATTACATTCATCATAAATTTCACGGGCCGTATGAGGATTGAGAATTTTATCGATTCCAAAAGCGGTCTTCAATTCAAGGTGGGTCCAGTGATACAACGGATTACGGAAAGTATAAGGTACCGTTTCGGCCCACTTCTCAAACTTTTCCCAATCTGTAGTATCCTTACCGGTACAGAAACGTTCGTCCACACCATTGGTACGCATGGCACGCCACTTGTAGTGGTCACCTCCCAACCAAATCTCAGTCAGTGACTTAAATTGATAGTCTTCCGCCACCATTTGAGGAATCAAGTGACAATGATAGTCGATAATCGGCATTTTAGCCGCATGCTCGTGGTACAACTTCTGTGATGTTTCCGTTTGCAACAGAAAATTTCCGTCCATAAAGTTTTTCATCTTCTTGTGTTTTAAGTATCTAAAAATATTACTTTCTATTTATTACACCTATATAGTATTGATTGTAAAGCTAATAGGTCGTATAATTGTTTTTAGTTTTATTAACCGTTATCGAACACAAAAGTAGAAATTTTACTTGGAGAAACAAAATAATTCGTATCTTTGCGGCGAATATTTATAATATTTAAGCTTCAGACGTCTCACCTTTACTGCCTTAGGCAGCATACCTCAAGATGGAAAACAAGAACTATACCATTAAAGACATAGCACGCATGTCCGGCGTCTCTGCCGGCACTGTAGACCGCGTACTGCACAACCGCGGAGACGTATCCGTTTCCAGTAGGGAAAAAGTCCAGAAAGTACTCGACGAGATAGATTATCATCCCAATATGTTTGCCATCGGGCTGGCGGCTAAAAAGCACTATCATATTGTCTGCATTATACCTTATTATATAGAACATGATTATTGGTATGCTGTAGCAGCGGGAATTGACCGTGCCGCACAAGAATTACGGCCGTTCAATGTTGGAGTTAGCTATCTGTACTATCGGCATGCGGACAAATCCTCCTATAAAGAAGCATGTGCTGTGCTCCGGGAGGAAAATGCCGACGCCGTACTTGTTGCCCCGAATTTCCGAGAGGAGACCATAAAACTCACTGCTTATTTGGAGGAAGCGGATATTCCCTATGCATTCATAGACTTCAATATTGAACAGACGCATGCCTTGTGTTATATCGGACAAGATTCCAAAACCAGCGGATACATCGCTGCCAAGATTCTGATGCGTAGCTATGAAAAAGGGCAGGAGCTTGTGTTATTCCTGAACAATCAGAAAAACAATCCGGCAGAAATCCAGATGCAACGCCGCCTCGAGGGGTTCATGCAATACCTTTCCGAGGAACATAAGGATTTGATTATCCATGACATTGTGTTGCACAAGGAAGATACTGACGGCAACAGACGGATGTTGGATGCTTTTTTTAAAGAACATTCCCAAGCCGTACTGGGAGCTGTTTTTAATTCCCGTGTTTATCAGGTGGCAAATTATCTGCACGAAAAGGGGCAGAAGCTGGCAGGACTTGTGGGATATGACCTTTTACACAAAAATACAGAGTTCCTGAAAACCGGTGAAGTAACCTTTCTCATCGGTCAACGCCCAGGCCTGCAAGGCTATTGTGGCGTGAAGACTTTATGCAACCACGTGGTATTTAAAAGACCGGTCACTGCAGTGAAATACATGCCCATCGACATATTGATGAAGGAAAACATAGACTTTTACTTTGAGTTTGAATAATCAAAAAATTACATATCAACCATTTAAATCATTTTTTAAATGAAAGCATTAAACAAAGAAACTGCTCCCAAAGCACAACGCCCGGAACGCATTATCCAGTTTGGCGAAGGTAATTTCCTTCGCGCATTTGTGGATTGGATTATTTATAACATGAATCAAAAGACCGATTTTAACAGCAATGTGGTAGTAGTCCAACCCATCGATAAAGGTATGGTTGACATGCTGAATGCCCAGGATGACCTTTATCATGTAAATCTGCAAGGTCTGGATAAAGGAGAAACCATCAACAGTCTGACTATGATAGATGTAATCAGCCGTGCCTTAAACCCCTATACTCAAAACGATGAGTTCATGAAATTGGCCGAACAACCGGAAATGCGTTTTGTCATTTCCAACACGACGGAAGCAGGTATAGCCTTTGACCCTGCTTGTAAGCTGACAGATACACCGGCGTCTTCTTATCCGGGCAAACTGACACAGCTGTTGTATCACCGCTTCAAGACATTCAACGGCGACAAGAGCAAAGGACTGATTATCTTCCCTTGCGAACTCATCTTCCTGAATGGCCACAAGTTGAAGGAGACAATCTATCAATACATTGAATTATGGCAATTGGGTGATGAGTTCAGAGCTTGGTTTGAGGAAGCCTGCGGTGTGTATGCAACACTGGTGGACCGTATCGTTCCAGGATTCCCCCGCAAAGACATTGCCGCTATAAAAGAAAAGATACAGTACGATGACAATCTGGTAGTGCAGGCTGAAATTTTCCATTTATGGGTCATCGAGGCTCCGCAAGAAGTCGCCGAAGAATTCCCTGCCGACAAAGCCGGACTGAATGTATTGTTTGTTCCTTCTGAAGAACCTTACCACGAAAGAAAAGTAACCTTGCTGAATGGACCTCATACCGTATTGTCTCCAGTAGCCTATCTGTCGGAGGTAAATATTGTACGCGATGCCTGCCAGCATCCTATAATCGGACAATACATCCATAAAGTGATGTTTGACGAGCTGATGGAAACGTTGAACCTGCCGAAAAACGAATTGAAAAAGTTTGCAGAAGATGTATTGGAGCGCTTCAACAATCCGTTTGTTGACCATGCCGTAACCAGTATTATGCTGAACTCTTTCCCTAAATACCAAACCCGTGACCTTCCTGGCCTGAAAACCTACTTGAAACGTAAAGGAGAACTGCCGAAAGGTCTGGTATTGGGACTGGCTGCCATCATCACGTACTACAAAGGAGGTACCCGCGCAGACGGCACAGAAATCATCCCGAATGATGCTCCCGAAATCATGCAGTTATTGAAAGACCTTTGGGCAACGGGGGATACCCGCAAAGTGGCAGAAGGCGTATTGGCAGCCAAAGACCTTATCTGGGGGGAACACGGAGACTTGAATACCGTTCCAGGATTGACAGACATGATTACCTGCTTCTTAAAATCCATCCAAGAAAAAGGCATGCAGGAAACAGTAAAAGGTATTCTTTAATTCCTATGATTTTAAACAAGCAGACCGTACAAAAGGAGTTTTTATACGGTCTGCTTTATTTATACCACATTTGATGGGAAATAATTAAGTCACAGTTTTCTTTTTTGTCTAAAGGCTTTCCTGCTCTGCTGCCCGCAATATAAAAGTAGTGGCACCAATAGTTACAATGGCTCCATCCTCAATGCGAATACGGTCTTTGTCACCCAAAATTTCATTATTAAGGAAAGTTCCCGTCAGGCTGGGAGCATCGCGTAAGGTATAAATCAACACTCCCTGCTTATTACGCTTTACATTAATGATACAGTGACGCCGGTCCATACTCATATCCGAAGTCTCAATCGGCACATCGATAACATTCCCCACGCAACGCCGGCCTATGATATTGTCACCTTCTTGCAATGGAAGTACCTGCTTAAAACCAAACACGTTCTCAATGACCGTGATGCTGCCAAAAGCCTCTTTAAACTCCGCTTCATCCGGACGTTCTTCCTTTTGAGGGGCTTTCATCTTTGATTTACCTAAACGGATACTGAACTGCTTCTTACACTGGTCACATACAAAGACCAGTGATTGGCCTTCGGTATACTTGGTTTCATCGAATGTTAAGTAATTCTCACATTTGGGACAACGGATACGCTTCATGATAGTTAAAAATTAAAGAATTAAAAAATAAAGCAAGGGTAGATTACTTTCTACTTCTTTAATACCCAAGCGTTCTTATACGTTTCATTCTGGCGAACTCTGTTCAATGCCTGATATGCTTCTGTTTCTGTGCCACAAGACTCAATGCTGACACGCATTTTACCATCTCCAACAATTGCTTTTGCATGAGGGTAACCTTTTTCAATCAGTTGCTTTGCCATTGCTTCGGCATCCTTCTCAGTACCTACACTGGCAATGATGACGTGGTATTTCTGTGCAGAGACAAGTGACGGGGCGACAGTCCCTGCTGTGGTCTTTTGAATTTCACTCTTTGTTGTTACAGATGTTGAAGAGGACACTTCTGCCGCCTGCTGCTTAGGCTGAGAAACAACCGGAGCATTCTGCGCGTTAGCTTGGCCCACCTTAACCTCTCTTACGGCAACCGGAACCACCTTTTTCTTTGCCTTCTGCCCCGTGTTTTTTTGAGCCGACGCTTTCGGAGTGTCGGCCTTCCGGCTAACAACAATCGGATTAATGGCAAGGGATTCCTTTTCTATCATCTCAAAAAGTTCATTCGGAAGTAATTGCGCATAATTTCCTTCAACCACTTCCGTATTCTCTATCGGTGTAGACAAAAAGAAAAACAAGGCAACCACTGCAATCATGGCAACCGCATTCGACAAATAGGAACGGTTGAATTTAATCTCAAACCTTCGCTTTTTGTCTTCCGGCACAACTGGAACAGAATAACGGATGGTCTTTTCCATGTACGGTTTCTTCAGTTCCGCCAGTTCCTGCATTTCAAAACTATCCAACCCATATAAGTAAGGAGTGGTTATCTTGTGGTCATAGGGAACAAAGTCATAAATACCATGAATGGAGTAACGCAATTCGCCAATGTTGGGCAAATCCACCTTACCTTCTTCATGGAGAGCAGTGAATATATGCGCCACTTCTTTTTCTACAATCCGCGTAGCATCAGAAAAATCAGTATCATAGACAGCCATATAGGATTGTACAAGTAAGCCGTCATTCATCTTCAGTTGAGGATTGAAACCGATAATACGGGTAGGGGGCAGAAAAACATTCTCTTCCGCTACTCTCATTGCCGGAGTATAATGAGCTACAAATCCTCCCAAACCGGGAACAATGACACAATCGTCCTCCAATAACAATACTTCTATGTGCTGTGCTAATTCAATCATGCTACAAAAGTAGCGGAAATATCGGATATACGCTAGTTTCAGAGCTTTTTTCTTATCAACAAATTATGAACATTGCACATTGAAAATGTATTTGAAAAAGGTTTTTTGGCAAGAGAAGGAATTTTTACCGGAAAAATTTCTACTTTTGTACCGTTTAACTATACTCGTCAAGAATAGAAAGACAATTGCCCTCGCAAGAGTATACAAACCTAAACACTTAACAAAAGACTATTATGCGTATTATTTTCTGTCTGATGGTTTTCTTGTTCATAGGAAAGAACACGATGCTGGCACAGCAGCTGTCCTCATTCGTAGAATATGGAGTAGCCCTGCATACCGGTGACAATACTCCTCTTTGGCAGGTCAGCAACCAGCAAGGACTCACTTCGCTCGACAACAATACTTACATACGTGGAGGAATATCCTACAAACACCAACTTGGAAAATGGAAGTTTGAAGAAGCACTGGATTTGGTTGCAGCAGCCGGATTCAGCACGACCTCCTTCATTGTACAGCAGGCTTACGTAGACATCCGTTACAAGTGGTTTGGATTCTTTGCCGGAAGCCGGGAACAGAATTCTCCATTGCTGAATCAAGAGCTGAGCAGTGGCGGCATGACCTGGTCGGGTAATGCGCGTCCCATCCCACAAGTACAGATAGGCATACCCGAGTATGTACAGTTGCTACCCCGTTTAGGCCTGAAAGGAGAAATCTCGTACGGATGGTTTACAGATAACAAATACCAGCGGGAGCAAGTCGGAGAAAAATACTGGTACACCAAGAGTATCAAATACCATCATAAAGAAGGGTTCCTGCGTATCGGTATACCCAAAGGAAAATGGCAACTGGAACTCGGAATGACCCTCGACACCCAATTCGGAGGATACAAGATTGGAGGTTCCGAATTGGGAGACTTGGGCAACGGATGGAAGGATTACGTACGCGTATTCTTCCCCGGCCACGGGCGTGAGGACGGACCGGTAGGTGAACATCTGGCTTTCCAAGGCAATTTTCTGGGTAGCGAATATATCAAAATGACTTATCGTCCTAAGGAAGATTTCTCCATCAGCGCCTATCTGGACAATCATTTTGATGACTTCTCCGCCATGGCCAAACTCAACGGTTGGGATGGCTTATGGGGTGTGGAATATAAATCCAACCATAGACAAGCCATCAACGGAATCGTTATCGAATATCTCCAGACTACCAATATGAGCGGTCCACTGCACGGTTTGCAAAATTCTGTAGTAGGTAAGACCGGAGGAGCCGACAACTACTACAACAACGGTTACTACCCAGGATGGGCACATTGGGGTATGGCGATAGCCAATCCGTTGATAGCATCGCCTATCTATAATAAGGATGGCGATATGAGTTTCAAGTACAATCGCGTTAAGGCCCTGCATCTGGGATGGAGCGGCGACATCAGCAGTGAGTGGAGATATGTGGCAAAATTGTCCCACAACAGAACTTGGGGAACTCCTCATCGTCCAATACCCGATATATTAGAAAATTTTTCTACTTTTGCATCGTTTTACTATATTCCCCGTAAATGGAAGGGCTGGTGCTTCAACGCGTCCCTTGCATTGGATATGGGAGAGATATATGGAGACAATTTTGGATTCCAACTGAAAGTACATAAAACATTTTAAGAAAATGAACTACATACAAACAGAGATTGACGGCGTATGGCTGATTGAGCCGAAAGTATTCCATGATGCCCGCGGATACTTTATGGAAGCATTTAAGGAAGAAGAGTTCCGTGCACATGTCGGAAACGTTCACTTCATCCAGGACAATGAGTCCAAATCCTCTTTCGGTGTATTACGTGGTCTTCATTACCAGAAGGGTGATTGCAGCCAGGCCAAACTGGTACGTGTCATTAAGGGAAAAGTGCTGGACGTGGCTGTCGACTTAAGAAAATCTTCTCCCACTTTCGGAAAGTATGTCAGTGTGGAGCTAAGTGAGGAGAACAAAAGACAATTCTTCATTCCGCGTGGTTTTGCCCACGGTTTTCTGGTGCTGAGCGATGAAGCTGTCTTTACATACAAGGTAGACAACGTATACGCACCACAATCCGAGGCATCCATCCGTTTTGACGACGAAGCCATCGGTATTGAATGGCCCGTTGCTACGGAACAGCTTCTATTATCAGATAAAGACGGACATGCCGTATCGTTCAAGGATGCGGTCTATTATGAATAAAATATGAAAATAGCCATTGTCGGTACAGGATACGTCGGTTTGGTAACCGGAACCTGCTTTGCGGAAATCGGTGTCAACGTTATTTGCGTAGACACGAACAGTGAAAAGATAGAGTCACTGAAAAAGGGTGTTATTCCTATCTATGAAAATGGACTGGAAGAAATGGTTAGCCGGAATGTGAAAGCAGGACGCCTGCAATTCACCACGTCTCTGGAGAGTTGTCTGAATGAGGTGGAAGTGGTATTCAGTGCCGTAGGTACACCACCCGATGAGGATGGAAGTGCCGACTTGAGCTATGTGCTGGAAGTTGCCCGCACCATTGGACGCAATATGCAGAAATATGTGTTGGTGGTAACCAAAAGTACCGTTCCCGTAGGTACTGCCAGAAAAGTGCGGGCTACCATTCAAGAAGAACTTGATAAGAGAGGGATGAACATTGACTTCGATGTCGCTTCGAATCCCGAGTTTCTGAAAGAAGGTAATGCTATCAACGATTTTATGAGTCCCGACCGTGTAGTGGTGGGAGTAGAGTCCGAACGAGCCAAGAAGATAATGAGCAAGCTCTACAAACCATTCCTGCTGAACAACTTCCGTGTCATCTTTATGGACATCCCTTCTGCAGAAATGACAAAGTATGCAGCTAACTCCATGCTTGCCACCCGCATCAGCTTCATGAACGACATTGCCAATTTGTGCGAATTAGTGGGAGCGGATGTAAACATGGTGCGCAGTGGTATCGGTTCGGATACCCGTATCGGACGCAAGTTCCTCTATCCGGGGATAGGTTACGGCGGTTCATGCTTCCCTAAGGATGTAAAGGCACTGATTAAAACGGCTGAACTGAGCGGCTACAAGATGCGTGTACTCCATGCAGTAGAGGAGGTGAACGAGAAACAGAAGAGTATCTTATTCGAAAAGTTGCAGAAGCATTTCAATAATGATTTGGAGGGAAAGACCATTGCCATTTGGGGGCTGGCCTTTAAACCCGAAACAGATGACATGCGTGAAGCCCCGGCTCTGGTATTGATTGACGAGTTGCTGAAGGCCGGTTGTAAAGTACGTGCCTACGACCCGGCTGCCATGAACGAATGCCGACGCCGCATAGGAGAAAGTATTTATTATGCGACAGATATGTATGATGCCGCACTGGACGCAGATGCACTGATGCTGGTGACCGAATGGAAAGAATTCCGCCTGCCTTCATGGGCAGTCATCAAGAAAACTATGGAACAGCCGTTGGTATTGGACGGACGTAACATTTACGACAAGAAAGATATGGAAGAACAAGGTTTCACATATCATTGCATCGGAAAATAAAGTTGCAGAAAAAAGAAAAGAAATAAATAGGGACGTTATGACAATAAAAAGAAGTGCGATTCTCATTGTACTTGTTGTCTCATTGGCATCATGCAGCAACAGACAAAACGGGGAGGTTTCCGTCAAGGAAGACCTTACTGCAAAACAACTGTTGCAAGGCATCTGGGTGAACGATGAAACAGAAATGCCGTTGATGCGCATCGAAGGGGATACGGTATATTATGCCAACCCGCAAAGCGCTCCCGTACCTTTCAAGGTTGTTCACGATACAATCTACATATACAGCAATGAACCGGTGGCCTATAAGATAGACCGTCAAACGGAATACAGCTTCTGGTTCCACTCGCTGGCCGACGAAGTAATCAAACTGCATAAATCAGAGAATGCAGAAGATTCTTTGGTTTTCACCAGTCGAGAAGTGGAGGTCATTTCTACTACTCCGGAAGTAATAAAGAAAGACAGTATCGTAACATACAAGAATACAAGATATAGGGGATATGTATATATCAACCCCTCAAAGATGAAGGTTTTCAAGACTTCCTATTCTGAAAATGGAATCAGTGTGGACAATGTGTATTATGATAATGTAATCCACATCTGTGTATACGAAGGGAAGAAGATGCTTTATGGCCAGGACATCACTAAAAAGATGTTTGCGGATATATTCCCTACCGAAATGCTGGACCAGGCCATTCTTGCCGATATGAATTTCATGGGTGTGGATAGTAAGGGGTACCATTATCAGGCAACCCTCGGCATACCCGAAAGTTCCGTATACAATTTGGTAAATATGATTATTGGTTTTGACAATACAATGAACATAGAAAAAGCGGAATAAATCCGCTTTTTCTATTTCTTTTCTTCACCACAATGTTTATTTCTTCTCGCTGCCATTCTGTGGACGTTTGGCTCTGGGCTTTCCACCTTTACTGTTGTTACGGCCGTTCTTGTTTCCTCCTGGCTTACGTCCGTTTCCATGGCCGCCCCGTCTTCCTCCTCCGTCAAATGCTCTCGGCTTGTATTCGGGTGCTTCACCCAGCTCTTCGGGAACCGGTATTTTATAGATGTCCCTATCCAGGAATTTTTCGATATTCTTAAAGCTACCTTGCTCCTTTTCGGAAACGAAGGTGATGGCTACGCCGTCATTATTGGCACGCGCCGTACGTCCGATACGGTGCACATAATCTTCACTGTCGTGGGGAACGTCATAGTTTATCACCAGACGGATGTCATCGATATCAATACCTCTCGCAACGATATCTGTAGCTACCAGGATATTGATACGTCCTGCCTTGAATTCGTACATCACTTCTTCGCGCTGTGCCTGCTCTAAATCGGAGTGCATTTCACCAACGTTCAGTTTCATCTGCTTCAAGGCTTTGGTCACTTCCTTCACTTTCAGTTTGGAAGAAGCAAAGATGATGACGCGTTCCGGCGTCTCCTCTGCAAAGAGGCTACGGATGATGCCCAGCTTCTGATTCTCGTAGCAGACATAGGCTGCCTGCACAATCTTTTCCGCTGGTTTGGAAACCGCCAACTTCACTTCGGCGGGATTGTTCAGAATGTTGCCAGCCAACTGTTGTATCTTGGCAGGCATGGTAGCAGAGAACATAATGGTCTGCCGCTCTTTAGGGAGAAACTTGACAATCTGCATAATGTCATCATAGAATCCCATATCCAGCATCCGGTCTGCTTCATCCAAAATAAAATAAGAGACACGGGAAAGATCTACATAACCAAGGCTAAGATGGGCTATCAAACGCCCCGGGGTAGCAATAACGACATCAGCACCCAGTGTCAACCCTCTTTTCTGCTGCTCGAATAGTATTCCGTCATTACCGCCATACACGGCCACGCTGGAAACCGGCATGAAATAAGAGAAACCTTCCATCTGTTGGTCTATCTGTTGCGCCAACTCGCGGGTAGGAGCCATGACAATGCAATTGATGGCATCGGCAGGGTGTCCGCCCTCTGAAAGCTTGTTCAATATAGGCAACAAATATGCGGCTGTTTTTCCCGTTCCGGTTTGTGCCACTGCTATTAAATCTCGACCTTCGAGTATGACGGGAATTGATTTTTCTTGTATGGGGGTGCACTCTTCAAAGCGCATGGCATCCAGTGCCTCCAGTACATTGCCATTTAAATGTAGTTCTGAAAACTTCATGTATCTCTTTTAAATTTGCGTACAAAGATAGGAAAAAGACTTATAAAATAGACTCTTACAGTAAAAAAATAAGCCCTTGGGACAATAATTATCTCAAGGGCTTGCAAATTTGTTTCAAGCATCTGCCTTCAACGGGGAATATCAATGTATGAATCCTTAAATCCCAGAAAGTAAAGTACGCCATCTAAGCCGATGGTATTGATGGATTGCTTGGCATTGGCAACTACTTTGGGCTTTGCATGGAAAGCGATTCCAAGGCCGGCAATTCCCAGCATGGGCAGGTCGTTGGCACCGTCGCCCACAGCAATAGTCTGCGCAATATCCACTTTCTCCACCTGAGCTATCAAACGCAGCAACTCCGCCTTACGCTTACCGTCGACTACATCACCGAGATAGCGGCCGGTCAGTTTGCCATCCTCTATTTCCAGCTCGTTGGCATACACATAGTCTATACCGTACTTCTTCTGGAGGTACTGCCCGAAGTAGGTAAACCCTCCCGAAAGAATAGCTATCTTGTAACCGTATTTCTTCAAAACATACATCAGGCGATCCACACCTTCCGTAATGGGAAGATTCTCTGCAATCTCCTGCATCACGGACTCATCCAATCCTTTCAACAAAGCCACTCGTTCGCGAAAGCTCTCGATGAAATCTATCTCACCACGCATGGCACGTTCGGTAATGGCCTTCACCTGGTCGCCCACACCTGCACGTATGGCCAATTCATCAATCACTTCCGTTTCAATCAGCGTAGAGTCCATATCGAAGCAAATGAGGCGGCGCATCCGGCGGTACATATTGTCCAACTGGAAAGAGAAATCCATTTCCAGTTCGGTTGCCAGTTTCATTAACTGTTCTTGCATGGCAATACGGTCTTTCGGAGTGCCACGAACGGAAAATTCGATGCAGGCGCGTGTACGCGATTCGCATTCGTCCAGCGGGATACGTCCTGTAAGGCGCTTGATGGCATCGATATTCATGCCTTGCTCTGCAAGAATACGGGTAACGGCAGATATTTGACGGGCAGACAACTTACGCCCCAATAAAGTAAGAATATAGCGGTTCTTTCCCTGCATATTCACCCAATCCTCGTACTCTTTGGTAGTAATGGGGTAGAAACGGACAGTCACGCCCAGGGAGGAAGCCTTGAAAAGCAGTTCCTTCATAATGAACCCCGAGTGTTGTTCTTCCGTCTTGCACAAAATGCCCAACGAAAGAGTATTGTGAATATCTGCCTGGCCAATATCCAGAATGGTAGCATCATATTTCGCCAGAATTTCCGTCACGGAAGCTGTCAGTCCCGGACGGTCTTCACCCGTAATACGTATCAGGATGAGTTCAGTGTTCAATGGTTGCATAAGTCATCTTTTTGATAGAATAATAGGCTACAAAAGTAAGGAAAATTCCCGCTATTTATGCTAAATAACATAAAAATATGCCCCTAAAAAGTGAGAAAAATGCTTGTTTATTTGGAAGTTTGTTTAGGAATTACTTACCTTTGCACCCGATTTCAGAATTAAAAGCTTTGATTATCAGCATCTTTATCACTATTCAAGGCTTTGACAAGACGATGTTCCGGGAAGAAATCACTGTTGAAGGACAGTCCCGGATAGTATTAACCAAAACCGTGCCGCATGAAATATGCAAAATGGATTTTTGTTGTATTACTAATAAGTTCCTTGACTTCTTTTGTAGAAAAAGACAAACCTACCGGAGGTTTGAATGTGGGTGACATGGCCCCGGATTTCAAAATCCAAACCATGTCGGCAGAGCAATCCCAAACCGAACTTTCAGACTTGAAAGGAAAGTATGTGTTGCTCAGTTTTTGGGCAAGTTACGACGCGCAGTCCCGGATGCAGAACGCAAGTTTGAGCAATGCGCTTCGCTCTACTGCCCGCAACAATGTGAAGATGGTTTCAGTTTCATTCGATGAGTATCAGTCAATCTTTGAAGAAACCATCCGTAAGGACCAAATAGTTACGCCCACTTGTTTCGTGGAAACTAAAGGCGAATATTCCGGCCTCTTTAAGAAGTATCGCTTGGGCCGCGGATTCACTAACTATTTACTGGATGATAATGGTGTAATTATTGCCAAAAACATCTCTGCTGCAGAACTTTCCGCTTACTTGAATTAAGCTTGCTGATGCCCGGTGCATACAACAGCAACTTAAAGAACCTGTAAGACGAAAGTGAGGGTGTTCCCTAGAAACCGACATCTCTTTCCGGCAAAAAAGGGAACAGAACAAAAGAGGAAAATGAATACAACAAAAAGCCCCTCCCGCACTTGTACAACGCAAGAGTGGGAGGGGCTTCTTATTTTAATGGGCTTCCAGAGACAAACATCCTAAACCTCTGCTTTAGTACGCCAAACCTCAACTTGAGCAAGCTGAAGTAGAGGTTTAGAATGCTTATTTCGGCGCTTTCCTATATAGATAGAATGCGATGAAGGCATACATTATATTCGGTATCCATACAGCGATGACCGGAGGCATGTTGCCGTTCACCGCAAATGTGGAAGCAATGGTCTGAAATAGAATATAAGAGAAACTCAATGCCAAGCCGATACCCAAATGCAATCCCATTCCGCCTTTCGTTTTCTTGGAAGACAAAGACACTCCAATCAGTGTCAGGATAAAGGAGGCAAACGACATGGCAATGCGTTTGTGGTACTCAATCTCAAATTCCTTAATGTTGGCAAAGCCGCGTTGCCGCTGCCTGCTGATGTACTCGCTCAGTTGAGGGCTGGTCAACATCTCCTGCTGGTTCTTCATAATCAGGAAGTCGGCAGGCTCCATAAAAAGGGTAGTGTCTATGCGGTCACCCTTCGTGATACTCTCCTTCATGCCATCCATCTGGCGAATCATATAATCCTTGATTTTCCACTTATGCACGGCCGTCGTGTCGTAGGTAATGGAACGGGCCGTAAGGTGGGAGACCAGTTGCTTGTCATTGAACTTGTCCAAAGAAAAGCGATAACCGGTCTTGCTGTAGTCTTCAAAACGTTCGATATAGGCAATTACCCCCGAATCCACTTCCAGCTGGATGTTCCGTGCCGTATTCGCCTTACGGGGTTTGTAGTACTTGTCCTCAAAATTGATACGTGTCACACTGCCTTTGGGAATGACATAGGACCCGAGGCAGAATGTTACTACCGCAATGATTGCTGCAGACACCATGTAAGGACGCAACATACGCTTGAAGCTCATTCCCGTAGAGAACATGGCAATAATTTCCGAGTTCTCCGCCAGTTTGGAAGTAAAGAAGATTACGGCGATAAACACGAACAGCGGACTGAACAAGTTGGCAAAGTAGGGGATGAAGTTCAGATAATAATCAAAGACAATAGCATTCCACGGCGCTTCATGAGACATGAAGCGGTCCATCTTCTCGTTGAAGTCGAACACCACCGCAATGGAGATAATCAATGCGATGGCAAAGACATATGTACCCAGGAACTTCTTAATGATGTACCAGTCCAGCCGCTTCAGGAATTTACCTCTCGGCAGCTTTATATTCTTCCATATCCTCCAGTTCATTTTTCTCATAATCTTGTCGATACGCGTTTCACCATCATCGGTTTCCAGGTAGCAAAGTCGCCTGCAATGATATGCTTACGTGCCTCGCCTGCCAGCCACAGATAGAAAGCCAAGTTGTGGATAGATGCTATCTGCATGGCAAGCAGCTCTTGTGCATGGAACAGATGGCGCAAGTATGCCTTGCTGTACATGGTATCTACGTAGGAGGCACCGTCTGCTTCAATGGGAGAGAAATCCATTTCCCATTTTTTGTTGCGCATGTTCATGATGCCGTCCTTGGTAAACAACATGCCGTTGCGTCCGTTGCGGGTAGGCATCACACAGTCGAACATATCGACACCGCGTTCAATGCCCTCTAGAATGTTTACCGGGGTCCCGACTCCCATCAGATAGCGAGGCTTGTCTTTGGGAAGAATACCGTTCACCAGCTCAATCATCTCGTACATCTTGTCTACAGGCTCGCCCACAGCCAGACCGCCAATGGCATTACCGTCAGCACCTTTAGAGGCAACAAACTCTGCCGACTGCTCGCGGAGGTCGCGATAGACGCACCCCTGCACAATGGGAAATAAGGATTGCTGATAACCGTACTTAGGTTCTGTTTCGTTGAAACGCTTGATACAACGGTCCAGCCAGCGATGTGTCAATCCCAGTGATTTTTTGGCATATTCGTAGTCCGAATCCCCCGGAGGACATTCATCAAAGGCCATCATGATGTCTGCACCGATAGTCCGTTCTATATCCATCACCTTCTCCGGCGTAAAGATATGCTTGCTACCATCGATGTGTGAACGGAATTCCGCACCTTCTTCGCGCAACTTGCGGATACCGGACAACGAGAATACCTGGAAACCGCCGCTGTCTGTCAGCATAGGACGGTCAAAGCCGTTGAACTTATGCAGTCCACCGGCTTTCTCTATCACTTCCAGTCCCGGACGCAGATAAAGATGATAGGTATTACCCAATATTATCTGCGCCTTTATGTCCTCTTTCAGCTCGGGCAGATGCACGCCTTTCACTGTTCCCACTGTACCTACCGGCATAAAGATAGGTGTCTCAATCTGCCCGTGGTCAGTAGTAATCAGTCCGGCACGTGCATTGGTCTTGCTGTCTGTATATTGTAACTCGAATGTCATTCCTCTTTCTTTTCGGTCTTTTCTTTCTTTACGGACAAGTCGATGGCATCGGCTACTTTTTCATCAGTCAGCGCAATGGCAAACACTTCCTTAATATCTTTCACATAGTGGAAAGTCAGTCCTTTCAGATATATATCCTGTATCTCTTCTATATTCTTGCGGTTCTCGTCACTCAAGATAATCTCCTTGATACCGGCACGCTTGGCAGCCAGTATCTTCTCCTTGATGCCTCCTACCGGAAGTACCTTACCGCGAAGTGTTATCTCTCCCGTCATGGCAAGATTGGCCTTCACCTTTTTCTGGGTGAGGGCAGAAGCGAGGGAGGTAGCCATCGTGATACCGGCAGACGGACCGTCTTTCGGAATGGCGCCTTCGGGCACATGGACATGGATGTTCCAGTTGTCAAAAATCTCTTCGTCAAGATTCAGCAGGGAGGCATGCGCCTTGATGTATTCCAATGCCAGCATGGCCGACTCTTTCATTACATCACCCAAATTGCCGGTCAATGTCAAACGTCCACCCTTGCCACGGCTCAGGCTGGTTTCCACGAAAAGTATTTCACCACCTACGGCAGTCCACGCCAGACCGGTCACCACCCCTGCATACTCATTACCCTGATACTTGTCCCGGGTATATTCGGGTGCACCCAGGAATTCATACAAGTCTCCCGGTTTTATTTCGGTCTTCGCAAAATAACCGTCCGTAGCATATTGGCGTGCAGATTTACGGAGTATCTTTCCGATTTTCTTTTCCAGTTCGCGCACGCCGCTCTCACGGGTATAATTCTCTATAATGGCTTCCAGTGTGTTCTTCGGAATCTTGATATCATTCTTTTTCATACCGTTTGCCTCCAATTCCTTCGGAACCAGATGGCGGCGGGCAATCTCAATCTTTTCTTCCGTGATATAGCCGCTTACCTCAATCAGCTCCATACGGTCCAGCAACGGTCCGGGGATGGTATTCAGATTATTGGCAGTAGCGATGAACATCACTTTGGACAAATCATAGTCCACATCCAGAAAGTTATCATGGAATGTAGTATTCTGTTCCGGGTCGAGCACTTCGAGGAGGGCAGAGGAGGGGTCTCCCTGGCGGTCGGCACTCACCTTGTCTATTTCATCCAGAATAAATACCGGATTGGAGGAGCCTGCCTTTATCAGATTCTTGATAATCCGTCCCGGCATGGCACCGATATAGGTTTTACGATGACCGCGAATCTCAGCTTCATCATGCACGCCTCCCAGCGACATACGGATATACTTACGCTTCAAGGCGGCAGCAATGGAACGCCCCAAAGAGGTTTTTCCCACACCCGGAGGGCCATACAGACAGATGATGGGGGACTTCATATCGCCCTTCAGCTTTAATACAGCAAGATGTTCCAGAATGCGTTCCTTCACCTTCTCCAAACCATAATGGTCTTTGTTCAGTGTCTTTTCTGCATTGACAAGGCTCAGATTATCCGTCGTATAAATGCCCCACGGTAAACTAAGCATCGTCTGCAGATAGTTCAGCTGCACGCTATAGTCGGGAGACTGGGGATGGGTACGTTCCAACTTATCCACCTCTTTCAGGAACGTAGCCTTCACCTCATCATTCCATTTGATGGTCTCCGCCTTCTTACGCATCTCCTCTATTTCCTGCTCTTGACCGCCGCCACCCAGCTCATCCTGAATGGTTTTAATCTGCTGCTGCAGGAAATACTCACGCTGCTGCTGGTCTATATCCTCACGTGCACGCATCTGGATAGACTCTTTGATTTCGGCAAGCTGCACTTCACGATTCAGAATCTCAAGCAGGCGGTAGGTACGCGCCCGCAAAGAGTCGATACGGAGCAGTTCTATCTTTTCGTCTTTCTTGAGTGGCAGGTTCGTACAGATAAAGTCTACCAAAAACATTGGATTGGTAATGTTCTTGATGGCAAATGCCGAATCCTGCGGAAACATATCGGATGACTTGATGTAGCGTACTGTCAAGTCTTTACACGCCTCTACCAATGCATGGAATTCCTTGTCATTCTTCTCCGGAAGTTCTTCATTCAGCGTAGCTATCCGTCCCTTCAGATAAGGAGTCGTATCCGTAATCTCCTTCAGTTCCATACGTTTGGAGCCTTGCAGAATGACTGTAGTTGTCTGGTCTGGCATTTCAAGCACACGTACTATCTTGGCAACTGTACCGATGGTATGTAAATCCTCAAACAGAGGTGTCTCTGTTTCAGCCACCTTTTGGCATACAACAGCTATATAAGAATTTTTCTTTTCTGCTTCACGCACCAATTTGAGGGAAGATTTTCTTCCTACAGATACCGGCATAAACACCCCAGGGAACAATACCATATTTCGGAGAGGCAATATCGGTAAAACCTCTTCTACCTCAATGTCCATCAATTGTTCTTCATTCCCCTCAAAATCAGCAATTACAGAGAAAGCGTTTCCGCTTCTATCTTCGACATCACTCAGGTAATTTCTTTTCTTCATTTCTTTCTTTTTAGTTTATGTCATATTGGCAGGCCAATAAAGCGCCTGCAAAGTTAAGCTATTTCTTCATAAATAAACGTTCTTCACCCTTTAAAAAGACAAAAACAGTGCCAATTTTATGACAAATATGCAGGCTTTGATTATTTTTGAGCCCAATTAAAGAAGATAAACATGCCAAAATCATCTTTTAAGTTTAAACAATTTACCATATTTCATGATAAATGCGCCATGAAGGTCGGCACAGATGGTGTACTACTTGGGGCATGGGCCCCGGCAGACAAAGCAAAGCGTATACTGGACGTTGGAACCGGTACCGGATTAATAGCCTTACAGTTAGCGCAAAGGAATCCGCATGCCCGGATTACTGCAATCGAGATAGATGCGGCTGCAGCCGGACAAGCCACAGAAAATGTATCTCACTCTCCATGGGCCGATAGAGTAGAGATCATATGTCATGATTTCCGAGATTATCAGCCGGAAAACAGATTTGACCTCATCGTTTCCAATCCTCCCTATTTTATAGATGCGTTGAAATGTCCTGACGAACAAAGGTGCACAGCACGGCATGCGGGCAATTTGAATTACGATTTACTGTTTCATCGTTCGGCATCTTTGCTTGAAGAGCAAGGAGTCGTAAGCATCATTATTCCAGCGGAAGCTGAAAAAACGGTTGTGGATACAGCTTGGAACCATAAGTTGTTTCCATTGCATCGTGTGCAAGTCTTCACCAAGCCCGGAAAACCGTGCAGACGGGTATTGCTGAACTTTGGTTTTGAAGCAAAAGAGTGTAGAGAAGAGAAACTCTGTATTGAGGTGAATCACAATGAGTTTACCCCTGAATATGTAGCTTTAACGAAAGATTTCTATCTGAAAATGTAATTTTAATTGCATAAAACTTGCCTAAATGTTTGGTTGGTATCAGAATTGTTTTTACCTTTGCACTCGCTTTTCAGAAGTAAAGTATTCGGGGTGTAGCGCAGTCCGGTTAGCGCACCTGCTTTGGGAGCAGGGGGTCGTGGGTTCGAATCCCGCTACCCCGACAATAAATAAAACGCTGATAATTAAGTTGTTAACTTGACTATCGGCGTTTATTTTTATTGATAATAGTTCCGATAGCCATTAAAAAAAAGGAATTTTATGCACTTTTTTGACTTGATTTGGCAGAAAGTGCTGCAAATCTCCTGCAAATTTTAAGACTATGGCAACAAAAATCTACCTGGATAAGCGTTCTGCCAAAAAAGATGGGACTTATCCGCTAAAAATTTCTGTGAGTTATAAAGGTGCGTACACTCTTATTCCTACCGGCATTTATTTGCTGCCGGAACATTGGGATGAAACGAGTAACAAAGTAATCAAGCACATTTCCCGCACAAGTCTGAACCAGCTTGTAAGAACCCGGCTTTCAGTAATAGAACTATGTCTGATTAACATGCAAGGGAAAAGGCCTAAAAGTGGAAAAGAATTGCGTACTATTATTGAAAGAGCCATTTCCGGAAATAGCTACGACGACGAGGACAAATGCTTGTTCTGCCAATACATGGAAAGCTTCATGAACTCAAGAAAGGCCCAAAGCACTAAAGAATTATACGCATACACGCTTGGAAGGATAAAGGCTTATACTGAAAATTGGGAAAGCTTAACCTTTGATGACATTACATATAAGTGGCTCACTTCTTTCTCTGAATATCTTGAGTGTAAAACCAATACGGTGAGTATTCATTTGAGAAATATCCGTGCTGTTTTTAATGAGGCTATAAAGAATGATATAATAACCTGCTACCCTTTTAAAAAGTTCAAAATAGAGCAGGAAGCTACTCCCAAACGCTCATTGTTGCCGGAGCAGTTGGCTATGCTCCGAGATTACGAATGTGAGGAACATCAGAAAAAATATCGTGATATATTCATGCTGATATTTTATCTTATAGGCATAAATACTAAGGATTTGTTCAGCCTCACTTCTAAAAACGCTGTTAATGGACGTATAGAGTACAGACGGGCTAAAACGGGTAGATGGTATTCTATAAAGTTGGAACCGGAGGCGATGGTATTAATAGAAAGGTATAAGGGAAAAAATTATCTGCTTTCTGTTTTGGATGAATACGGGAATTACAAGGATTTTCAACATCGTATGAATGATAACTTATCCGAGATTGGTCCAACTGTCAGAAAAGGGCTTGGTGGTAAAAAGTATAGGGAGCCTCTGTTTCCGGAATTGACCACATATTGGGCCCGGCATAGCTGGGCAACAATCGCTCACAAAATTGGTATATCGAAAGATGTTATATCAATGGCATTGGGACATTCATTTGGATGCAAGACTACTGACATTTATATAGATTTTGACCGGGATAAAGTGGACGAAGCTAATCGGAAAGTGATTGACTATATAAATAAATGTAGGAAATAGCGTTATTTTTATCAAATCTTTGCTCTATGCAATCTTTCTTATCATGCTTGGCAATTTATCAAGCAAAGATATAAAGTTGATTTTAGCCAAAGAAAAAGCCCGGCACTCAGAAAAAGAAACCGGGCTTTTAAGCGAATAAAAGTAACTAAATACTTTAATCCACAACAACGATGCAAATATACTAAATCTTTTCATTTTTAGGAAAAGAAGTATGATAAATATATGTAATACTATTATTGTAAGCATAATTTTCAGTTTTAATATTATTGCCTTTTTCTCTATAATTAATAACTCCATTTTTACCATTAGCTTAATTAAGAATAAAATTAAGTCTTTAATTAAGACTAATATTTGTATTTCCATTTCTAATTTGTATTTTTGCATACATTATTAATTTAAAAACAAGTCTAATGGCAAGAGTAATATCAAATAAAAGTGTTTCTAAAGCGAATTATCGTGTTAGCATAGGGCGCTCTTGTGTTACTGGCAGAGATAGCTCACATGTAACAGCTACTGCTAATACTTCTTTTGGAAATAAAAGAATTGTTGTTTCTCGTGAAGCTGTTGTAAAAGCGGGGTCAGAGGCTTTAAAAAGATATTCAAAATAGAAAAATGGGGCGTCAATACAATTATATATATAAGAAATTAGTAAACTCCGAAGATGATTTAATTGGATTGATAGCTTATGGAATTTATAAAAAGCATAAGATAGAATTTATTGAGCAAATCCAAGAAGAATATAAACGCGAACCAACAGACGAAGAATGCTCAAGTTTTTTTATATCTTCCACTACTGACAGCCAAATCATAAAATATAGAAATGATGCATCATCTCTATTATCTGAAGTTGTAGCAAATACTACGGCAGAAGAATTGGATAGATATGAAAGTGAGATGTTAGCAAGTTATGAAAGTAGCATTAAGAAATGTCTGCCACCTTGGTGGCATAATGTACTTTGGAGTGTATTAGCTTCTTTTGTCTTTGCAGGATTAGGAATTTTCTTTTATTATTTAGGACTTACTGAGAAACAATCTACTCCCCAGCAAGTCGAATTGAAAATAAGTACAGATTCTATTGATATAAAGCCTCATGTCAGTATTCATAAATAATACAAAAGCCCCGTCAATGGGGCTTTCTTTTTAAGAGCCATACAATAATGAATAGTACAGAAACGGAAATGGCACACCATCCTATCTGTTTGAATAATGTACTTTCTTCCCTTTGTTTTTCTATCTCATTTTGCAGGACAATATTTTCTTTTCTGTTGATTTCTCCTGACATTCCTTTATTGATGTTGGTTTCGGATGTATTTTCTGCTTTTTTGGTAATCTCTTTCGTTTTTTGGGTAATCTCTTCACTTTTGACGGGAGGTTTCCCCGTATCCGGATTAACGGGTTTTTCTGTATCATATTCGGTTTTTGTAATAGTGGTTAGTTCAGTGGTCCTTTCTTCCTCATTTGATTTTTCAACATGCTTGGATGTGGTTGTATCGGCTATTTGTGCCTGCTCAACTACTTGCATGGAATAATCATTCTTGGTTGCTGATTTATTTGTTCCACACGAATTGAATAACAGCAGGAGAAATAGAACTTGGAACGGACATTTAATCACACATAAAGAAATGAAATTCATAATTCTATCCAACATAACTCAAATCCTCCAATCTGTTTAGCCATCCTTTTTTAAATTTATTGTTTGCCGGACGTTTACGGCATATTTCGTCGATATAACGCTTGCGTTCCGCTTTAATCATTCCGAACAGAGGCAAAGGGCTGAATGAGTTTATTGCCGCCAGTGTTTTCGGACCTACAATGCCATCCTGCTTTACACCGAGAATTTTTTGCACGCGTGTTATGCCGGGTTTTCCGCTTCCCCAAACCCAGTCTACGACAATATTGGCAATTGATTGACTTTCGATTTCATCGGCCCTACATCTGTCCCAATAATGGGGTTTGAGAACACGGTTAACAACATCATCGCGAGTTAGCAAATGCAAGTCGTTAACATCTATGTCACCATCACCATCTTTATCATATCCTACTTGTTTCCAAGTGGAAATAGTAACCCCCATATTGGTAGCACCGCCAAGGTCTTGAGGGTCATTAATAAAACCGCCTTCCCATTTCAGAATGTACGGTACAAGCTTCATTACATCAGCCATTTTAATCCTCCTATAATTTTGTTTCTTTATATTCCGGTAAAATATATTGTATGTTTATTGCTGCTTCGTGCAGGACCTTATGAAGTTCATCCTCATTCAAATCCGCTTCATCTGTAAACTCACAGAAGATATTTCCGACCCAATCTTGGGATGAGTTAAGCCGTTTAATCGCAACGCTGTTACATCCGTTTGTTGATAGTAGAGATTGGGCAACTTTATCCTTAACTTGGCTATCAATGTCTGAATAGAACATGAAAAGATTCTTTGCGAGATTTTCTGCAAAAACAGCGACCTCACTCATGGGAAGTGATTGGATGTTCTCACGCATCCCGGCTATACCTTTCCGCTTTACTTCGAACTGTACCGAAAGAAAAGCTATATGCCCCAAAGGGTGTGGTTGTACAATGTACACACGGTCTGCCTTTGTTTCATAAAGCACACGCCAAAGCTCACCAAACACCCTTGCTGAATTTTCGCTTCTACGATAACTCTTTCTTTCTTCCTCTTTCTTGAAATATTCTACCTTTAAATCAGTCAGTTTGTTCTTTGTATACTGATTGTAAGCGAAATAAGCAGCAGCCAATGTGCCAATGGCACTAAAAATATTCGCAATATCTATTTCCATATGTTATACTTTTCTTCAAAACTACCAATTATAGCTTACATTATAAGCTGTTTTCAAATAGAATTAACCCACTTTATTTAATTAATGAGTGATATTACTATAATAACGGTTTATATTGCAATTAATAGCGTGTATATTCCAATGAAACTCCACTCATGCTTAGAACACTCCATCCGCATTTCTCAGCCGTTATAACATAATAGCTTATATCTTCCCATCTTATTCCATTATAAATGAAAACAGAATCATACCTTGAAATATACACCCAATTTTTTTCGGGATTTTCAGGAGCTTGGTCCAGTTTTCCTTTCCATATTATCGGGCTGTTTTCGTGTGTTGTGATTTCGTTCCATTGACCGAACCAATAGACATAATTTCTGTTTTTTTCAGTATTATAGTACATATAACCGTTTGATGGGTTTGGTATAGCCTTGTTTGACTGACCTTTCCAACTTAAAAGTGACGGGCTGTATGTCCCTTTTTCAATAATGCCTATCAGTTCAATGACACCGTTTATCCATGTTATCTTATTAGGGTCTGCCCATGACAATAAGTCTGATTCAGAAAAATTTGAGGATGTTCCCCTTAATTGCCCCCCATCATCAATACAAACGGAACTGTACCTAATACTTCCTACTGTTCGGGTATATGGTGGATAACAGCCATTATGTAATATTACCCTTGAACCTATGTATTGGATTTCATTTGGCAATATTATAGTAGCCCCGTTACTTTCTCCATCCATATCGACCTTTAGATTCAATTCTTTATTGATTTTATAGCCGTATTGTCCTTGACTGCTGTCTTTTGTATATATAGCATCACTTTCCTCTACCAAATGGAAATTCGTTTTCAAATACCCGGAAAATGTTCCCGAAGTTCCTTCCATTGACCCATCATCCAATATTTTAAATTTTCCGTCCTTCGAAAAAACTTTCTTTACAATTAAATTGTTTGTGTCAATAAGGTCATTTTTCAGATAACCCCCTTCAATAATTGTCTGTTTTAGTACAGCATTGTCCTTTAAGTCCTTAAAACTGCCACCAATAAACTCATCAAACTTTTGTGAATATTCATCCGAATACCCTTTCAGTTTGTCTTGAATTGCCTTGTTTGCAACTTCTACGGCTGTGTTAAAGTCAGCATACGCACTGTTGAAAGTGGCATATTTGTTATCAACATTGTTTTTTTCGGTTACGGTGGTTCTACCATCGGCGATAGCGGAATTGATTGCGCTGATAAGGTTTTCAATACTGCCCATAAGCGTAACCTTGGCATTCAGAAGCCCGGTCTTTGCAGTTCCAGTAAGATAGGCGTTTGTGTACAGTTTGTTATACGCAGCTTCCACGGCGGCTTTCGTGTTGTTCACTGTGTTGATGTACTTTTCAATCGCTTTCGCTTCCGCTTCCGTAATTATGCCGTCAGCAAACGCACCGTTCACATAGTTATTCAGATTTCCAACGGCAGTATTAGCGTTTTTTGCGCTCTCAACGGCGGTGTTGGCGGTGTTCTGTGCTTGAGTTATCAGATTGTTCACATCTCCCCATTCGCTAAGTTCATATAAGCCCGATGAACCGGATTTGAATGTTATTTTTCCGGATATGATACCTTTCAATAAATCAAAATAAGTGTTCCCGTCTGTGGAAACAATTTTGTCAGTGGTCACACGTCCAGGCAAAATTTCTGAAAAACCGTATAGAGTGACAAAATTCCTTTCCCCTTCATATTCACTATTTAAAATTCCGGTAAGAAAATGATAATAGCCTTGTACTTGCTCTAATTTTATGGCGGTTTCGCTCAAAAGGAAACTTCCTGCAGAAGCTGATTTGTTGGCCTTTATATACAAGTAGTATTTTTTCTCCGGTTCAAACAATGATGGCGAGTTATACTCTGATATATCCCAATATTTATACTCATTCGCCTTGTGGCTTGCAGAAAGAGTGTTAATTCCTAATGTCATATGCTGTATGATACCTGCCGGACAATGAAGAACCATTGTTTCTTTATCATATGTAACAACATGGTTGACTGTTACGGGATTGGTTTTGCTGTTTACAAAACGGAATTGCAGGCTTTCATCTCCGACAAGAAGCTGCATAGTTTGAACAGCAACCGGGTTTATAGCTTCCGAGAAGTTCAACAAGGCATCCTCAAGCATCCCCATTGTTTCCTTGGCATCCCGGAATCTTCTTTTTGTAAATTTTAAGGCATCCTTGTATCTGTCTTCTATAACAACTTCATTCTGCCCCGGCTTATTCAATTCGCTGGATATGGAAGCTCCGACAGTCGTATTTGAAAGTTCGATTTCCGGTTTGTATGGCTGGTTTACATATCGCTTTACCCCGGTAATTCTGATAAGCGAGCCTTCCGGCATGAAATGTTCATCGGAGAACAGAACATAACCGCCCAATATAATTTTCCCACCTATCTGCAACCATCGTTTCTTGGCCCAAATGCCATCAAGTGTTCCGGTGAAAGTGAATTTCTTGTCTTCATGTTCATATAGGAATTTAGCCGCTTCCCGAAACATGTCCCAGCTTGCGCCCGTCTGCGTCTTATTGTCACATATATAAGAATCGGGCAACTGTATGCCAAAGACCGCATAGCTATCGCCGGGTTGTGGCGTGTATATTTTACCGTCCGGCATAGTAATGCCGTCTATTTCCTGGGGAACAATCTCAAACCGTTTTCCCGGCTTTGTCTTTCCCTGGACGGTAGTAGGCTTATGGTAATATTTAACCTCAAATTCCTTATCAGAGCCGGAAAGCATACCCGTTTGAAAAATTACGGTCATGTTTTCCCCATCAATCAAATAATCCTCAAAATCCAAACTGTCCGGTATTGAGTTGTCTATGAAATCATAAAGACTGTCTTCTGCATTGACTTCAATCACACTGCTTACAGTCCCTACACGGCTGGGGTATATTTCGGAACAATCCAAGCTGTCTTCATGCCCGGTGGTTAACGCCTTGTCCGCACGCATAACTGAAAGCCCGTCGGAAGAAGACTTGTATGTTCGTCCTTCATAGGTTAATGTTTGGGATTTCGGCAAAAGAAGTTCTTTACTTCCGTATTTGCTGAAATCTATATTTCTGTCTGTCCCTTGTACCAAAATGATTTCAACCGGAATATCGCCGGATTCACGCCCGACACCAGTCTTGAAGCCGTTACCTTTTCCATACGAAAGCACAAGCGGACTACTTTTGTTGTACTCAACTTTCCGTAGATGAACGGTCTTGTTGATTATCTGCCATTCTGTCCCTATCTGATTGGCAAAATCGTTTAGCCCGTCAAGAATGTAGGTATGGTTGTATTCAAACGTTACTTCCTTGCCTTCGACACATTCGCCGACTTTCCATCCGCTGCTTCTCCGGTTGGCATTGGCAACAAACAACTCAAGATGTTCTCGAGGCGTTGCAGTATATGAGAATTTTATCCGGTTGTCAACCGTATTGCGTATTTTCCACAATTTTAAATCTGACTGGTCCGTTTCCAACAGCAAAGTGTATTCATATTTTCTGGTCCCTTCTTTGGTAAAATTGCTGTCCTTTTTCAACGAATAACGCTCACCGGCAAAATCACAATATGAACCTACCGGGATTTTAATGTATTTCTCCGAAGAAAAATACAGTGTCAAGCTGTTTTCACCCATGACAGAATTATATGAATAACTATCATCCGTAACCGGAAGGATTATTTTTTCATTTCCATTGTATAGCGTAATCATAGCTGTTACCTTTTATTCCGGCGTGCTTTGTCGAACATCTTTTCAAGTTCCCTTTCTGTGGGTACAAAAGCATCATCCGGCGCGTCAATTAAATAATAAGCCCTATCATCACCGACAGAAAACATACAACATTCTATCGGGAAAACTACTTCTCCGGTATCTTGCTGGTGTTCCCGGCAGTCCTCAAGAAAGTTGGTTAACACCTCCGAAGAATGCCATGTGACACATAAGACACCCGAAATTCGTAATTGCATGCGACAATAAAAGTCGCAGTTTCTGACATTACTTTTTTCCTCCTTCTTGAAATCAATAACATCAACCCTTACCCGTTTGTCTATGAGTTGGGTAACATCAATATAGGAGCCGCGAAAGCCGCCCCTATATTTTACGGAAATAGAACTTAACTTTGGCATTACTCACCTGCAAGAATTATATCAATCTGTTCTTTCTCAAATCCGTTTTCAGACAGAACATTTTCCCATTCTTCCTCAGTTGGTTCATGGTCCGCTTGAACTGCTACAAAATCAGCGCACGGGACGGCCACGATAGCGCGTTGCCCGTTGTCCTCTGCTGTTTCTTCCAACTCTACTTCGCGATGATTGTAAAACCTTCTGTATTCGTCTATTCCCGGTTGTGGTACTGGCAATTTCATAGCCTTTACCTCTTTTTCCCTTGGCATATCTGTCGATGCGCCGAAAAACTTCACTGTGCTCATTTTTTAATTGTTTTAAAAGGTTATAACTATCACAATATTTTAACATACCTAAATAGCTGCAAACGCTGTTTCTCTCATACATCCCGTCAATGGCCGGATGTTTGTCAAAACAGTTAAGTTTACGCACGAAACGCATTGCTGTGGCCTTACGTAACCGGACGTTGTTTTTTCCTACTGCATATCCGCAAAAATCAATTCGCCGGGCTGAAACGGGAAACACCTCTATTTTTCCGAAAGTGATGCCGAATTGAGCCGCAAACTCTTTCATCTTTGGTATCCATTCTGCTGCCTTCTCCTTGGTTTCGCATAGAATAACCATATCATCCACATAACGGGAGTAATATTTCACACCAAGAATCTGCAATACAAAATAGTCAAAAGGTGTAAGATAATAATTCCCGTTGTTCTGTGAAGGCAAGGCCCCGATAGAAACACCAAGCTCGCTTTCCGGCTGGTAACTCATAATTATTTTCTCAAATAATTTCAAAGCCGCCTCACCCTTATATTTTCCGCGTATCAGCTCAACCAACTTTTGCTTGTTGATATTGGGATAATACTTCTTGGCATCCAGCTTTATAACATATTCAAAACCGCTTCGATGCAAGTCCTTACGCACTTGTTTATTGGCTTTCAATGTTCCTCTGCCTTTAATGCTTCCAAATGTCCGGTTTATGAATTTCTTATGAAGTGAGAAATGATAAACCAATGCTTGATGTACAATCCTATCTTCAATGCAAACAGTATGAATATGCCTCCATTTACCCTCGGTATACAACCAAAAGAAACGGCCAGTGTCCGGTTCCCATGTTCCATTTAGCAACCGCTTTTGCAGGCTCTTTAGGTTTGCTGTTAAATTCTTCTCAAAATCAATAACATCTCTGCGTTTGTCTTTTCCATCACCTATACTGCACAAACGCCAGGCATTATATAGGCTGTTAAAACTCGCTATCTCCTTTATATCGACAAATGTTCTTTTACCCATAACATTTCAATCTGTTTTACAGAAGTTGCTTCCTTCTGTTTGGGCGGCTTTCATACCTGCGTACAACTGCAACGCTACTAACCGACCATTTATGTAGCATATTTCACTCGCCTTTCGTGTTTTAAATCCTATCCGAGCGGCAGAAAATTTTCTGCAATTAGTGAGGCTGATTGCTCCCCGAGATTTTTTATTTCAATATCTTTACTTTCGCTGCTACAAAGCATTTAGGAGTTAGGGCACCCCCGTAGTTCGCGTTCGAGTTCGAGGCAACGTTGTTCGAATTCAAGACCGACACACCAAGCGCGGCACCGTTGTTCGCACTACCAACACCAGCGGGAGTGAGAGCAAAGCCCACGGGACGGGCAAGCCGCCCCGATTTCGATTTCAATTCTTTCGTTTTTCCGATTTTCAAGACCGATTTTGCTTCACTTCGTTACGCCACTACCGCACCATCGGGAATCGTGTCTGTCGGGTCATCGGAAGCAAGGGCACCCCCGAAGGGCGCGTTCGAGCTCGAGGCAACGTTGTGCGAATTCAAGACCGACACACCAAGCGCGGCACCGCTGTTCGCACTACCAACACCAGCGGGAATATAGACTGTACCGGAACCAGGGGAAGCAACACGCCAAAATCTGTCACAATGTCCGGTTGTACTTGAACCTCCCAACATAGTAGGTATCAAAGTATCTTCAAAATCTTCAAGGATATAACCACCATCTGAATATCCGGATTGTACATTTGGCTCCTCACAGATAGATTCATAATCTGCGGTAACAGTAAAAGCTATCTTTGAAAGGTCCTTGCAACGGTACCAAACTCCATCCTTTTTCAAATATCCGGTTTCCCAAATCCAATACGGTCCGGAAAGCATATTCTCACGCCATAACCATTTGCAAGGCTTAACAGTGACTTGTGCTGAATCGGAGTTTGATACATTGATGCTTTTTTCCCCCTTATGTCCGGAAATACTCATGGTTTCCCCAGTCTTATGGAATTGCCCATAGGAAGATTGGCCCCCGTTTGCCGCTTGTGTGAACTTTCCCCACCAATCCCACGTAACATTACTGATACCTGCAAATACGGATTGTGAGTTGAACGTCTTTTCAATCAGCCAAAAGTACATTCTATACACTTCACGGTCCTGCGTTGCAATCTCACGGAAATGGTCGCCAAGATTTTTCGCAAACTGGTGATATTGTGTCAAGTTATAATTTTGAGTGCTCCATTTTCCAGCATTAGACAAGAGAACCTGCTTGGAATCATGTGTTTCTACGGTTCCACCAAAAAGATTGAGAAAACGGCGACGAACATATTTGTATCCGCGGACCTTGTGAATTGAAAATTTGAATATCTTCTCATTAGTGGAAGCGTTGTATTCATATTTCCGGTAAAAGCCACCACATTGTAACATGGATTGCAACGTCCAGTCGTTTAATGTAGCGGGAAGGCCATCAGAAGTTTTTAATATGTCGTTCCCATTCAGATAAGCTACAATATTGCTGTTTCGGTCAATTAAAACCGGATAAGCCGTTGCTGCAATGTGGTTAATCATCCCCACATTGTCGATAATAACCGGGGTTGCACTCGTTTGCCCGCTGAAACGTTTGAGGGTTACACGGTTTAAAGGAACATCCGGGTAAACTCCGTTTGCATCGGGTGCCGCTGAAATAATTTCACTCACAGAACATTTTCGGCTCTGTCCGTCTTGTACGATTTCAAACAATTCACTGCCAGTTAAAGGGTTGGCAGGGTCCATCTCAGAAATTTTCATATTACATTGATATTTAAAAGTTTAACATTCTATTTCTTCCCCGTTTTCTGTTGTACGGGCAGTTCCATTTTCTGTTGTGCGAGCTTGTAATGCTCTGAATTTTACCGTTACTTGTTTCCAAAGGAATGACGATATTGTAGAAATCACATTGATAACAAGATTTCCGGCCTCTGTGGGGGATGAAACAACTCCATCCGGATTTATAGTACCGTTACCGCTTGCAATTTGGAAAATGACACTCTGATTGGCTGTCTTTGGGAATATCTGTTTTGTTAAGATAGGCGAAGAACCTACGACAGCATTAATCGTTTCTTGAACAACAAGTGTTGCGGGTATTCGGGCAAACACATTGACACCATCAATCTGCGAAACAAGGTCATAAGCGTCTTGTGCGGTTTTTGTGGCAGTTCTGACTTCCGAAAGAAGTTCCCGAAGGTTGGAAAGTTCCGTTTCTGTTTCAGAAATGAGGCTGCTGGCTGTGTCAGCGGCGGTATTGGCACTACTTGCAGCTGAATTTGCATTTGCGGCCTGCTGTGTAGCCTGCACAATAGCTGCTTCCGCTTTCTGAACCGCTTCCAAAGCCTTGTTTGTGGCCTCCAACGCTTTCTTTGCCGCTTCTGTAGCTTGTGAACCTTTAGCCAGGCATTTCCACCAGGTTGAATCGGTTATAGCGTGTCCGATATTACCATCTTTCAGAGAAAGATAGCAGCTATCATCTGTTACTATGAAATTGAACCTCTTATATGTTACAGAACTACTGTAAACGCCTTTATCCACAAAGGCTACTTGACCTAAATTTATAACTCCTCCAGCCATATATTATTTGAATTTAAAGTTTAGACATCCGTCAGCATCCAACTCGAACTGGTCTGCCGCTATATCATCTTGATAGGACATGTACAGACACATATCATCGTCCAATATCTCAAAAGAAGGATATAGTACACCGCCTTTTGCTAATATCCCGGTATCAACATACATTTTCTTGGATTCGTCCCACTTCCACCAGTTCCCGTTTTCCCCCATCTTGGGAGGGTTATCGGCGTGTTCTTTTGCCCGGTCAGCTTGTGTGTCAGCGTTTCCCGCCGCCTTATTAGCTTTCGTTGCGGCATTGTTTGCAGAGGAAGCGGCACTGTTTGCTGAATTGGTGGCGGTCACAGCGGCTTCCTTTATCTCTTCCAAATCCTCACGGGCATTGTCCGCATTGGTGGCGGCGGTATTGGCCTTTGCAGCCGCATTGTTGGCATTGGTTGTGGCGGTGTTCGCCGATACGGTTGCCTTGTCAGCGTTTCCCGCTGCCGTATTTGCTTTCGTAGCGGCACTGTTGGCAGAGGAAGCCGCACTGTTGGCTGAACCAGCCGCATTGTTCGCTTTTGTAGCAGCCTCCAAAGCCTTTTGGGCTGCGGAAACAGCATTCTCATAAGCAGTCTGAATATACTCCAAACTGACTTTTACACTTGTCTGTACACCGTTTATCAGCTTTACGCCGATTGTGTATAACCCTTTCAGATTATCCGCAAGGGTCAACTCGCTGATTTTTTTCTTTTTAATTGGCATAATCGTTCAAATCTATATAATACTCGCCATCCTCAGTAATAACCAGTTCACCCGCTTCTGTGGCAAGAAGGTACTCGACACCGTTTACCCGGAATGAAGTGAATGTAAGAGTAAGGCCAAACTCAAGCCACACTCTTCCGTCTGATAATAGCTGAAATCGGGATGTGGATAAACCGTTATAATAACATGGATATTCTTCTACAAACTCCCCGAAATAGAAATACCGTTCCGCATCTTCATACTCATATCCTTCATCATCAGTCTTTTTTGTTCGTTTTATTAAGTCATACACCAATGCGTTAAGATTGCGCCACATATTTTCCACATTCCGGCAACGCATCCAGCATTTGAGTGTAACATCCTTTTTCGAGAACACAACTTCTTGACCGTCATAAGTAACTCCGGACTGGCTGGGAATGTCAATCAGAAGGTTTTTCTTTACAGAAGGCATCTTGATTATTTCCGTATTGGAACCGTCCAATATGAAAACCCCGTAATCGGATAGTGGTTTCCCATCAATCTCATAGCCTTCTTGAGCAGGTATTCCACCGTCAAATATCGGCTCTGCATAAGTATATCCTTCCATCGGGAAATCATCGGAGAAGGACAAGGAAAACGTTTCGATATTCCGGTATATTTTTTTACCGGGATTGGAAACCAAACGCAGGCGGCGTACACACCCTGCCTCGACAAAATTGTACTCATGAAAGGCACCGTCAGAAATCAGAGAAATAAAGTCCGCTGTCTTAAAGTAATCACAGCAATAAAACGTTATACTGAACTCCATAGCATTCAAGACCGGGGAGGATAGGTCAACTTCCACACCGTCATATTCGGGCCATACATTTTCATCAAGCTCTTTAAAACCGGGAAAGGAGATAAGCCCGTTATAGCCGTTGTTTGCGACAAACAAGCCATAAACCGAATATGCATCCTTTCCGTCTATGTAGAATTTCCCTTTCATGGCATCACTTCTTTAAATTCACACCTCTTGTATTGATTGTACCTAATTCCCGCTTTATGGAATCATTCTGTTCGATAACCTTTTCGGTCTTGTCGCACAAGTCCTTTGTATTTCTGTCAATGTTTGTCAGCTTTTCAAGAGCCTGCGAACTTACCGTAACAAGAACTTTCACATTCTCATTTATGGAATATGTATGCCCCTGCATCGCGGTTAACCGTCCGTTCGTTTCATTAACGCTGTCTTGGCTTGCTGTAATCCCGCTTTTAGAACTTGCCTTCCGTTCTTCTTCATCCGGCTGGAAAATATCAAAGCCTTTATCTGCCGCCATATTCTGATATTTCTTCAGAAGCTCATTATACATTCCTTGTTGGGAAAGGACATCATTTGTCAGCCCATCAAGAATTGATACATAGTTGTTGAATTTCTGTTCATCGGTCAGATTTTCATTCTGCATTACATCAAGCATACGCTCCTGGGCCTTTTCAATGTATGGTGCAATCGTTACAGTATAAATCATTTCTTTGGCAAGCTTCTCAAGCATGGATGAAACGCTTTTGTAGAAGGCTTCTCCAGCATCGGTCCCGTTACGGAAAGCGTCAACAAGGGCATCGCTCATTGTATTGCCAAGCTCACCGAAAATATCTGTCAAGTAATCCTTTACAACCTGCAACGCATCCTCAGCCTGCTGGCTTAAATCAATCAAGTTTTGCAATGCCGCTTTATCTTCGTCCGACATTGTTCGTGTGGATATGATTGTTTCAGCAAGGGAGGCATTGAACTTTCCGTTTTGCTCTATGAGTTCCGGATAAACATCAAGTATTGATGAATAAATGTCTTTTCCTTTGCCCCATCCAAACAACCCGGTTTTCTTGTGTCCCGTCTTTATTTCAATGTCGGCAAGTCCGGCATAAGCCTTCTTTAATTCCGCTTTGGCATCCTTAATGCCAAAGACCTTTTGAATGAAGCTTGTTTTACCTTGCTCTTTTTTCTGCTCGTAAGTTCCGGAAAGTTCTTTATTCAGTTCTTCTGTTGCTTCTTTCAGAACCTTAACCGCATTGGCAGCTTTCCCGTATTCGTCGGTCCCCAAAACCGTTGTAGCCTTCTCATATTCCAGGTTCTGTTGCATGAGAAGCAGGTTATATGAACGCTGCTGGGAAATAGCTTCATTCATGATTTCCTTCAATGCAGCCTTGTGGCGTGCATTGGCTGAGAAGGCCTTGCCAATCCAATTTACCGCTTCACCCACTGCGGCACCAATACCTCCCACTATGCCACCTTTGGCAAACCCTTGTCCGATATTGGAAATGGAGGACATTACCCCCTGCACTGTGTCCATCGCTTCCGACATGGAGGAATTTCCCATAGCGTCGAACATGTCGGAAAGATTTCCGGCAAGGTTGCCTACCATTCCGGCTGATTCAGCCGCAGCCTCGCCAATTTTGGCAAGTTTCGCTTCTGTTGATTTGTTTCCACTTCCTTCACCGGATTTAAACAACTCCTTTACACCTTTAATCAGAGCATCGAACGGGTTCTTTTTAACTCCTGCGGAATACAGTTCTTCAACGGCTTTCTGTATGGCCTTTATATCCTTAGGAGAAGCTTTCAGAGCCTTTAACTGTTCAGCCGTGAAGCCAAATTTTGGGGTTATGTCCTCGGCTTTAGTCTTGGATAAATAAGACAACAACTGTTCTGCAGAAGAAACTATTTTGTTTATTTCTGATACGGATTTATTGGATGCATCTTCGAATAATTTAATGAGTAAATCCGATGTTTTCTGCATTGATGCAATCTCTTCGTCATTGACGCTTTTAATCGCATCCTTACGTTTGGTTTCAAGTTCCGTAAGTGCTGTTTCTTTCATATCTTGTGGAATGTCTGTACCATCAGACCTTTTCCCGTTCTCAATGGCCTTACGTTCCGCATCATATTGTTTGTTTATTTCGGTACGGCGTTGCTCATAGCTTTTGTATTTGTCAAACAACTCTTTCAAGAGCTTGTCATTTGCTGTTTTTTGATAATCATTGGCAACATCAACATACTCTTTCAACTGCTTCTGCTGGGCAACGGACAAATCTGCGACAGTGGATTTCGGAGTGAATACAAGTCCCTTATCCTTATAATCCGGATTTCTGCTTATCCATTCTTCGCGCTCCTGCTCCTGCATTTCCTTAACCCATTGCTCCTCACGAAGTCTGTTCGCTTCAATCAGTCTGTCGTAGGTGAGGTCTATTTGTGCCTTTTCCTTCTCGTAACCTTCCTTCATTGCGTCAATCCTGGACTGACGAATATCAAATTCAGACTGTTTCTCTTGGTTTATGCGCTCCTTCTTGTATTCTTCAATCTTCTGCAAGCGTTCAGCCTGCTCCACCTTCATATGATTGGCCTCTTTCTGCTTTCTTGCAGCATCATTCTCCGTTTTGGAAAGCTTGGAACCGGTAGCACCGCCCAGGTCCTTGTATGCCTTTTCAGTTGTTTCTACATTCTTCTTGGCGGTTTCATACTGTTCTTTACTGAATTTTTCCTTGTCCTTCTCAATGGCGGCAAGTTCTTTTTTGGCAGTTTCCCATTTTTCCTTTGCTACTTTGAATGCTTCGGCATAAGTTGTGACCTTCTCCGGATTGAGTTTCTTGTTTCGTGCCGATACGACAGACTCAATAAGGGAACGTATGGTTTTAACATCATATATGGCTTCATCCGAAAGGGTCCCTTCAACATCAATGGGCAGTTTCATCTTCACTTTGGCATCATCTCCCAAAGAACCAATCTTTTTGTTCAGAACATCAATATAGTGCTGTAATTCGTCTGCATTTACATTCTTCAAACCGGATAGGAACTGTTCGGAAATATTTTCTCCGCGTTTCTGCAACATGGCATCGCGGGTGGCACGAAGTTCCTTCAATTTGTTCATATATCCCCCGTTGGCACCGGAATTAACCTTTACAAGTGCCTCATATTTCGCTATCTCTTTTTCTATGAGAACAAAATCTGTTTTTTCCTTTACTCTTGCCCGCAGGTTATCTTCTTCATTTATCTGTTGTTTGAGTTTCAGAATATCTGCCAACTTGATGGATTCAATATCATATTGGGCAAAAATCTTAGGATATTCTTTTCTCAAAGCCGCCAAGCTCTGGCCGCGCTGGGTGTCGGACAATGCCGCATCACGTGCACTGTTTATCAGACGGTCTATTTCTTGTCTGCGTTTTTCTTCCGCTTCTGCCGCCTCTTTCTGTCTTTCATTGAAACGTGCCTGCGCCTTTTCCGCAGAGGTCGTAGAATCATGGAATGCCCATGCAGCCGTAACAACTGCCCCCAAAGCAACGGCTGCGAGCACATAAGGATTGGCAAGCATTGTGGCATTAAGAAGTTTTTGAGCCTTCTCCGCAAGAAGAAGTGCTCTATAATTCAATGTTTGGGCTATAGTGTATCCTTTCTCCGCTTCGGTGGCAAGAATAACAGCAACCTTATACATGCCATAAGTCGCAATCATGCTGGCAAGAATGGTACCAAGTTTCTCGTAGTTCTTGACGGCAGTAGTTGCAAGTGAAATACCTTCGGTAATGATACCTTGTCCCTTTTCTCCCATGTCATTGAGAGCGTCTTGTATGGCTCCTTCCAAATTGGAGATGCTGCCCTTTATGCCCTTGCTCTGCTTCTCCAACATACCGTTTAATTTTCCACCTTTTGCGGTTGCATCCTCAAAAGCCTTGGCAACCATATCAGCGGAAATAGCTCCCTTTGACATTTCGTCTTTGAGAGTTTCCATTGATTTCCCGGTTGTTTCAGACATGGTTTTAAGCGGATTAAATCCGGCATTTACCATTTGCAGAAGGTCCTGGCCCATAAGCTTTCCAGCAGCGGACATTTGAGCGAAAGCAAGAGCAAGAGAATTGAAACGTTCCGCATTTCCCATAGAAATGTCACCAATATGTTTCAAAGTCGGCATCACTTTATCAAGACTGACACCAAATCCAAGGAGTAACTGCGCCCCTTTGCTCAAATCGTTTAAAAGTAACGGAGTTTCAACGGCAAACTTTTTCAGTTCAGAGAAAAAAGCAATAGCCTTATCCTTATTGCCGATAAGGGTTTCAAAGGATATTTGGAAACTTTCTATCTCACCGCGTGCGTCAATAATCGCCTTACCGAAGTCCTTAATCATTCCGGCTGTGAAATATCCGGCAATTCCGGCTCCGATTGTGCGGAAAGTCTTGTCAATCCTCTCACCTTCGGACACGGCTTTATTGCCAATGGACTGAAAGGCGTTTTCTGCCCGTCTTGCGTCCCGGAGCATTTGATTAATATCAAGCCCAAGGCTATAACTTTCTTTTCCGTTGTCAGTGTTCATTTTACCTCTTCCTCGTCTGCTAAATCTTTGAAATTATCCGGATTATTGGCATCAATACTATCGTCCCATTCATCCGTTTCTCCATCACTGTTGTAAGTTGGCAGGGAATAGCCGTACATTATCAGATTTTCATAACTCAATTCATTCAGAATGTAATCCGGGGATATTCCAAGATTCTTTGACATTCCGATAATTACGGCCCAAATACTGTCATTTAATTCGCTTTTTCCTTTGTTTTTCGCAGTATGTTCGCTTCGTTTAGGGAAATTATAATTCTGAAAAAAAAAGCGATATGCTGCATTTCAAGAGTGCTTGTAATAAGGGACAGCAATTCCTCATTCGTACATTCCTCAAGAAGCTCTTTCGCAAGCCGGGAACGGTTATCCACTTCCACTGTTTCAACCTTCTTGTATAGCCCGAAGAAACGTTTGGTAACAACTTCTTTTGTGGTGATGATATTCTTTTTGCCAAGTATTAGAGTGGCCGCGATATGACCGATGGCTTCGCAGTCCTTTGCATAGGCCAGTACATACGTCAATACCTCATGCTTTCCTTCAATGAAAGGTGCCAAGGGCAATGTGGCGATATACTTTGAAACTTCAATGATAGTGGCGGCAGAAGGACGGGAAACAGTATAAGCCTTGCCATTCAAGTTAACCTTTAAAGGTTCCTGCAGGACAGTATCTGCAACATACTTTTCAACTGTATCATTCATAATATACGTTTTTAATTAGTGGGCTTCCGGGAATCGAACCCGGCTTTCACCTTAACGCGGCGCGTCCTATCCGATGAACGAAAGCCCTGCCTTTATGCTCCGGCTTGAACTACTGGAACAATTGTTTCCTTTCCATCTGCGGAAATAGTAATCTCTGCGGTGCGTTCATCACCACTGTTGGCGGTGACTTTGGCTGTAACCGTCTTGGATGAAACTGAAACTGTACACCAACTTGCGGATGATTTTGCAGTGACGGTTCCCGTCGCTGTGGCGGTAATGGTTTTGCCGGTTGAATCAACCGCATTTGTAAAGTCCGCAGCAGATGACTTACTTTATTTTGAATGGTTTGTTGG